>Ga0105104_10003547_pt1 | contig 11079 bp, 7 predicted proteins | sample PPLLaktember2015_3_FD_87034 | JGI IMG/M metagenome (GOLD analysis project Ga0105104, IMG submission 87034) | Freshwater sediment microbial communities from Prairie Pothole Lake near Jamestown, North Dakota, USA - PPLs Lake P7 Core (6) Depth... | ecosystem: Environmental > Aquatic > Freshwater >... | reverse complement strand
CATCTTCAGCCGAATGGTTGACTGAGGAGGAAGTCGAAAAGATCACGCTTTTGGAGCCCGCCGGCAACGTGACGCACGATGTCGCCGACGACTATATCCGGAAGGTCGTGCAAGGCTTCGAGGCGGTGAAGCCGTATCTGGAAAAGGAAGCGAAAAGAAGGAGTGAAGCCCTTCTCGAAGCCCATCGCCGGGTGCGCGCCATCCCTCACGACAAAGGTGTCCGCTATTCGGTGGAACCCAAACTCCCGGTGGATGTTCTGGGGATTTACGTCTATCTGCCGGTATGAGAACCCGCGCTAGAAATCCCTTCACCACGATCCGCACTGAAGGCGGCCTTTTCCCCGTCGAATTCCTTCAGCGCATCGGAGAAGGGGACAAGTCCATCGATGGGCTCAAGCCCGAAGATTACCACCTTCCTGGAAATATTAAGCTGAGCGAGGCGATCAATCCCTCCTGGAACGTCCTGCTCGGCGCCTGGGAAGCCTTCAAAGCCGCCTCCGAAAAGCTCCCCGAAAACGATCCCGGCACCACAGTCACCCGCGAGCGCTGGCTTCTGCCGCTTTTCAATGAACTTGGCTACGGCAGACTGCAGACGGCCAAAGCCATCGAGATCGAAGAGAAGTCCTACCCAGTCTCTCATTCCTGGTCGCACCTGCCGATCCATCTTGTTGGCTTCAACGTGGACCTGGACCGCCGTTCCGCCGGCGTCGCCGGCGCCGCCCGGGTCAGCCCTCACGGGATGGTTCAAGAGTTGTTGAACCGCTCGGATAAGCATCTGTGGGCTTTTCTCTCCAACGGCTATCGCCTCCGTATCCTGCGCGATAACGCAACACTGACCCGTCAGGCCTTCGTCGAATTCGACCTCTACGCGATGATGGAGGGGGAGGTCTACTCGGATTTCATCATTCTCTGGCTTCTCTGCCATCAGTCCCGCGTCGAAGGCGAACGTCCCGATGCATACCGCCTGGAGAAATGGATGGCCAAGGCCGCCGACCAGGGAACTCGCGCCCTGGAGCACCTTAGAAGCGGCGTTGACTCCGCCATCAGCGCTCTCGGCTCCGGCTTCCTCTCCCATCCCGCCAACGGGGGGATCAAGGAGAAACTCCGTTCGGGCGCGCTTACGAAACAGGACTTCTATCGCCAGATCCTTCGTGTAGTTTACCGGATCATCTTTCTCTTCGTAGCGGAGGATCGGGACCTGCTGTTCCCGCCCAAGGCCGACACCAAGGCCAAGAAGCGCTATCTGGACTACTATTCCACTCGCCGTCTAAGGAAACTCGCCGAACGCAAGAGCGGCACTAAGCATTCCGATCTCTGGAATATGCTCCGGTTTGTCTTCCGTGCTCTGGGCAATCCAGACGGTTGCTCGCCCCTCGCTCTCCCCTCTTTTGGGAGCCAACTATGGTCGGAAGGTTTCTGCCCCGATATTGACAGATGCGAGATCGCCAACCGCGATCTCCTGGATGCGATTCGCAATCTGGCGGTGATAGTCGACGGCGAGGTCCGGAGGATTGTGGATTACCGGAACCTCGGCTCCGAGGAACTCGGGTCCATCTATGAATCTCTGCTGGAGATGCACCCGGAGGTGCATATTGAAAGCGGGAAATTCGAACTCAATGTCACGGCGGGCAACGAACGGAAAACTACGGGAAGTTACTATACCCCCACCAGCCTGGTGAACTGCCTCCTCGATTCCGCTCTCGACCCGGTGATCGAGGATCGTCTCAAATCGGTCAAGCGGTCAAAATCAAAGGAAGATGATTATCGCGTTGCCCAGGAGCAGACCCTTCTCAGTTTGAAGATCTGCGACCCCGCCTGCGGCAGTGGCCACTTCCTGATCGCCGCCGCGCATCGTGTGGCCAAACGCCTGGCCTCCATCCGAACCGGCGACGACGAACCCTCACCAAGCGCCACCCAAAAGGCTCTCCGCGACGTCGTAGGGCACTGCATTTATGGGGTGGATATAAACCCTATGGCAGTGGAACTCTGCAAGATTAGCCTCTGGATGGAGGCGATGGAGCCGGGGAAACCGCTTTCTTTCCTCGACCACCACATCCGCGTCGGCAACAGCCTGATCGGCGCGACGCCTGAACTTATCGCTGAAGGCCTTCCGGATGAGACCTACACGCCGATTGAAGGCGATGATCGCGAAGCCTGCGCTGCGCTCAAAAGGATCAACCGTGCCCAGCGGGAGGCCTTGCGCCACCTGTTCGTGGCCGAAGACAACGCGATTCGCGAGAGACTGCGTCGCTCGGCGACAGCGATAGACGAAATGGACGACAGTCGCCCCGAGGCCGTCAAGGTCAAGGAAGCTGCTTTCATCTCGTCCGAATCCGACTATGAATATCTCAAAGCCCGAACACTGGCCAACCTTTGGTGCGCCGCTTTCGTGATCAAGAAGCGATTCGCGGATAATACGGCTGCCATCTCCGTCGGCACCTCTCACACCGTTGAACAGGCCCCCTCTGCCACAACAATCGAAACTGGCTTATTCGGTGCTATCGGGGAAATCCCAAAGGCCAAAGCCAAGCGTGGTCGGCCAGCTCGCCACTCCCCGTTTGAAACCCCCATCGGCATCACCACCCAACATCTGCGGGATTATGTCCACGGCGTTGCCCTCCCGCAGAGTCTTCTTGCAGAAGTCCATAATCTCGCCGCGAGTTATCGCTTCTTTCATTGGCATCTAGCTTTCCCGGAGGTCTTCTCGTCTCAAGCGACTGCATCCAATAATGTCGAAAAGAATCCAGGCGGGTTCGATGTTGTTCTTGCCAACCCGCCCTGGGAACGGGTGAAGCTTCAGGAGAAAGAATGGTTTGCCGAAAGAAGTCCTGATATCGCCAATGCGCCTAACGCCGCGGCACGCAAGCGCCTGATTGAAGCGCTCAAATCTGGGAACTCGGCTCTTTATCGAGAATTCCTAGCGGACTCGCGAAAGGCCGAGGGCGAAAGCCAACTTCTACGCAATAGTGGCCGCTATCCGCTCTGCGGTCGGGGGGACATCAACACCTATGCCGTTTTCGCCGAAGGAATGCGCAACTTGCTCAACGAATACGGCCGTGTCGGTTGTATTCTACCCAGTGGCATCGCTACCGACGACACCACCAAGTATTTCTTTCAGAACGTCATTGATCGCAAATCCCTGATCAGCCTGTTCGATTTTGAAAATAAAGGTATTTTCCCCGGAGTTCATAGTAGCTACAAATTTTGCCTATTCACTGGGGGAAACGGTATCCACCCCATGGCTGATCGGGCAGAGTTTGTCTTTTTTGCCCACGGTAGAGAGAATCTTCGTGACCCAGAACGCCGCTTCACCCTCAATGCCGAGGATATTACCCGACTCAACCCCAATACCCGCACCTGCCCGATCTTTCGTTCTCGCCTCGACGCCGAACTGACCAAGGCCATCTACCGCCATGTGCCTGTGCTCATCCGTGAAGGGTATGGCGACCAACCGGAGGAGAACTCATGGGGAATCACATTCAGCCGGATGTTCGACATGTCTAATGACTCTCACCTTTTCCGCACACGAGAGCAATTGGAGTCTGACGGCTGGCGGCTACAGGGGAACATCTTCCGCAAGAACGACGCGGGATATCTGCCGCTATATGAAGGTAGACTTGGTCATCAATTCAATCATCGCTTTGCATCCGAGTCGCAAGGTAATTTGATAGAATTGACTGATGATCAATTAGATAATGCCTTCTACTATGTGCAACCTCAATATTGGGTAGATAGAGGGAAGACAGAAGAGCATCTCTCTCGGCGAGAGGTTCGCTGTCGGTATGGTTTATTAGGCTACCGACGAGTATCATGCAATACCAATGAACGAACATGTATAGCAGCAATTATTCCTTGGGGAGCAGCATCCTATGGCTGGATTATATCTTTCGGTCCGGATTCTTCCGGTCTTGAATTGCTATGCGGAATCTACAATAGTTACCCATTCGACTATTTACTTCGGAATTCTCTAAGTCAACCCAGCATTCCACAGGGGACCTTCGAACAGATCCCCGCATTGCCCCCCAGCATATTCGCCCAATCTTGTCTTTGGTCAAACAGTAGTCGAATGCTGCGTGACTGGCTTCTGCCTCGCATTCTGGAATTAACCTACTCGGCATGGGATTTGGAATCCTTCGCGAAGGACTGCGGTTGCTCCGGCCCGCCGTTCCGTTGGGATGAAGAGCGACGTTTCTGGATCAGGGCGGAACTGGACGCCGCCTTCTTCCATCTCAATCTCGGCATGCCCGAGGATTGGGCCAAGGAACCCGCCGCCCTTCGCGATAGCTTCCCGACCCCGCGTGACGCTGTCTCCTATATCATGGACACCTTCCCCATCGTGAAACGTAAGGACGAGAAGAAATACGGGACCTACCGGACCAAAGAAGCTATCCTGTCCATCTACGACGATATGGCCACCGCCATCCGCACCGGTAAGCCATATCAGACTCGTTTAAATCCTCCCCCCGGCACGCCCGCCGACGAGAACGGCAACTTCCTCCCTCTCCCCGAGTGGAAACCCGGGCAGCCCAAGCCCCCGAACTGGCCCCCGCATATCCATCCGCCAAGAGGATGCAAAGAATGAGCACAGCAGCCATCCAAATAATAATTAAATGGGCTGAAGACCGGTCACCCTGGCACCAGGATGCGATCCGGCGAATTTACCAAAATGGGGCGCTTACCCCCGAAGATCTGGATCAATTGGAACTGATGTGTTTGTCTCACGGCGAGTTTCAATTGCCCATTAGCGTGAAGGCTGTTGATTCGAAAGCCCTTACAATTGATGAAATGACAAAGCCCGAGACAGCGGCCAAGTCGGTTTGCTTGAAACGAATATCCGAGGTTCAATATGTAAATAATCTTGCAACGGGTCAATCGATTACCTTCGCAGATGTGGGCTTGACAGTTATCTACGGAGATAACGGTTCGGGGAAGTCCGGTTACTCCCGTATTCTTAGACAAGTGTGTAGGGCCAGATCAAAAAATCAGACCGTTTTATCGAATGTATTTCAAGATAAGCCCAATAATCCTCCTTCTGCTTGGATTGATTACAAAGTGGGTGAGGAGAATCGGTCAATGCAGTGGATTCTTGGGAAGCAGAATCCTCCCGAGTTATCAGGAATCAGCTTATTTGATTCAGAATGCGCTTCTGTGCATGTTACCGAGGAAAACACTTTAGCCTATACCCCGCAAGATCTTGATATCTTACCTAAATTGGCAGAGACATTCCGGATCATTCGAAGTCGTCTGCAGCCAAGAATCGATAAGTTAGAGCAAGCACGATCAGCATTGCTGAACGAAATCGAGAAATATCCTGATACTCAGGTAGCCCACGAGATCATCAATCTCAAAGCCGATTCGCGGATTGAGGAATTAAAACAACTCGCAATCCGGAGCAAAGATGAAATTGTTCGTCAAACACAACTTAATGAGATTCTCGGCCAAGATCCAGACATACAGGCCGCACTTTATTTACTTCGCCGGAGTCGCCTTATCCAATTGAAGAATGTCTGCAACCAAGCGCTGGATATGACCTCGGATGAAAACGTAGCAAAATTGCGGACGCTTTGGACTGGTTACGGATTTGCCCGCAAGGCTGCCCAATTTGCTGCCAGCCAGTTATTTACACAGGATTATCTCGCGAGCGTTGGTGGGGATATGTGGAGGGCACTATGGGATGTGGCCCGGCGATATTCCGAACAAGAAGCTTATCCAGGCAAGACATTCCCGGTTGTCGCCGGCGATGCCAAATGCGTTCTATGCCAGCAATATCTATCTTTTGAGGCCAAACAACGATTTGTGCGCTTTGATGAATATGTTAAAGGCGAAACAACGAAAGGCGCAGAGGAGGCAGAGAAAGCTCTCCGTAATGCATTGGTTCCTCTGGTCAATATACTCACTGGTCGCTGCGATATTGCTGAGCATCTGAAGGAACTCGCTCTTGAAGATAAACAGCTTGCTAAGCGAATTAAAGGACTTCTGATCCGGATTCGCTGGCTGCGGCGAGCTATTTTGCGGAACTGCGATTCGGAAGCATGGAAGAGCTTGCCAGATCTACCGGCTTCCTTGTGTGAAGAACTGCAAAGGGTTATCGAGAGGGTCGAACAGAAACAACAGGATGCCATACGAGCATCGAAATCTGCAGAAAGGGCCGAGCTTCAAACAGAGCTTTCAGAACTGGAGGCTAAGGACTGGTTGGGCCAGAACATTGTTGAGGTTGAGGGAGAGATTAAACGTTTAAGCGATATGGCAAAGCTCCGCAAATGTCTGAGTGATGTGGATACAACTGGCATTACACGACAGAGCAATGATCTCACCAACGAATTCGTAACGGAAGCCCTGAAGAATAAATTCTCTGATGAATTAAAGTCGCTGGGCCTTAAATACCTCGATATCAATTTAAACAATGTGAGAGGCCAGTATGGTACAAGTCGATATCAAGTTCAACTTGGGGATCTAAAGCAAGACGTTAAGGTCCCCGACGTTGTCAGCGAAGGCGAGCATCGTGCTATCGCTCTTGCAGCATTTTTAGCAGAACTTGCCACTTCGCCGGGGAAATCCGGTCTCATATTCGACGATCCTGTATCTTCGCTTGACCATATATGGCGCCAGCGAATCGCTGATAGATTAGTAGCTGAGGCCCGGGAAAGGCAAGTCATCATCTTTACACACGATTTGGTCTTCCTGCGCGCGGTAATGGATTCTGCGGATAAGATGGCCATCGCACTGATGCTCGGCCATCTCATCCGGGATGAAAGAGGCGCCGGGGTGAGTCTTGACGGTGTACCGTGGATTGCTATGGCTGTTGGTAAACGTGTTGGATATTTAAAGTCAAAGCATCAGCAGGCTGAAACGGTTTATAGGAAATACGGAGTTGAAGCCTACGAACCAATCGGCCGACATATCTACGGCTTGCTGCGTGAAAGTTGGGAAAGGGCGGTGGAAGAGATACTCCTGGCACGAGTTGTCGTCAGATTCGGCAGAGAAATCCAGACAAGCAGATTGCGTTATACTACGGACATTACTGAATCCGATATTAAAATCATCGAAGACAATATGACTAAGTGCTCAAGATTTATGCAGGGACACGATCAACCATTCGCCGTCAATGAGAAGGTTCCTTTACCCGAAGAGCTGCAAGGCGATATTCATGTATTGGAAGAATGGATCGCGAATATGCGTCCAAGACGGAAATAAGGGAGATTCCCTATGACTGAATGCGAAACATTCAAAAGACTCGCCCGTCAAACCTGGGATCTACTGAATCGTGGTCGAACCGTCGGATTGCAACTTGGGGAGGAGGGTCTTACTGACCGCAATCTTCTCAAGATTAAAATCTCCCACCCTCAGACGATCTATATCTACAAATATTCAAAATCAGAAGAAGGGATTGAAGGAGCTGATTGGGAATGGTGGTTCCTATCTTCTTCAGATGAATGCATAGGCTTCCGTGTCCAAGCGAAAGTATTGAATATATTCACTCAGCGATACGAGTATCTTCATCGCAGTAAAAAGAACCCGGATACACAAGTAGTCACATATCAATGCGATACCTTAATTCACAGAGCATCTATTGCACCTTATCGTCCCATACCTATCTACTGCCTGTACTCTTCTTGGCGGAGAATTCGCTCAAAAGACTTCTGGCCTTGCGGTTGTATCGACTATAAGCGCAGACTGTGGGGCTGTTCTACAGTACCAGCTCAAATAGTCAAACATCTTAGACATCAGGAAAATCGCAAGGGCATAAATGATTTATTGCCATTTCTTCAGCCCTGGCATTGTCTTGTATGCTGCAAGGCTTATGGTGGAAATACTCTTCCAGACCGAGTATGCCACTATTGGAATAGTATCATGGCCAAAGCAAAAATGGCAGCAGAGTCAATAGCACCTTTGGAAGACATTAAATGGCCAGCGGTTATAGAGCCACTAAAATCCCCTCCAAACCATGTCAGTGGAATTATTGCGGGTAAACCATTAGACGAAGCTCCAGATAATATGCTTGCTGGTGTATTTATAATTAAGGAGGGAAACGACATCTCTGACACGAAGGAATGCTTTGATCGAACGGATGGTAAGTAATGTATATATTGCATTGGCATTGGACATATATTGATCTTCCCAACTATGGTGATGGCATAAATTGAATATTGAACTTGCAAGAGAAGCGGGGTGGTTAAAATGCGTATAAATGCGAAAAGGCTTCAAATATTTACCACCATTATTGCTAAAGCTCGGTTTGGTAAAGAAGTGTTCTATAGGCGAGAATTAATGACCACAGTTGAAAAGGCCCTCAAAGATCTTGGCCTTTGGGAAGAGGCTGATGACTCTTTGTCAAAATCTGTTGGAATAAAATCTAAGGGTCTTGCTCGGATAGACTGGGCGATTTCCAGTCTGAAAGGTAATGGATTAATGAATATATCTCGCGATAATTGGAAAGTAGGATGACGACAATATCAGGGAAATATGACTAACTTGCCAAACTGTCTACCTTGCTTATCATTGGGAAAATATCTGGATTGCAGCAGCGAAGAAGATGATGCCGATGGAGACTTGCAGTAAAGAGTATTGCCATGTGTACAAAACCGCCCTTATTAGAAGCTATACATGAATGAGCAAATCAGAACTGCAGTGGCATATGTTGCAGGCTCGCTGGTCTCGGGTAAGCGGGCGTCTGCTATCTATGACTATAATTCGGGTACGCATGTGCTGATATCGGGTAATCTGACAGATACACATGTAAGTGTTTATGACTACACTCATGGTTGCCATGTCTCAGGAAATGGAGGTCATGGCCAATTTAGCTTGTATCACTATGGACTATCATCTCATATATCGCTCCGTATAATCGGAAGCCAATTCAGTGGCTATGACTACGGTTCTGGTTCGCACTTCAGTGGCCACGTGTCTGGGCAGTCCATTAGCTTGTATGACTACTCCGAAGGCCACCACTTCATGTTTTCCATCTAGGGAGGAATGATTATGAACGATGAAATCCGGGACCTCTCACAACAGGCGAAGAATGTGCCGCTTCCCTCTCTCACCAAAGCTAAACTCATCCTTCAACATGCCCATAAGTCGTCGAAATCTCTCCTGAAAGCTTTTGACCGCGCGCGCGGTCGCCGGGGCGGACGAAAAGGAGGGACAACAGACGAAGAGCAAGACATTCTTCGCTCAATGCTGGTTCTGGCCGCGGCAGGGTTGGATTCCATGACGAAGCAAATAATTCGCGACTGTATTACCGCCCTTGCTGAGAAGGATGAGAAGGTTCGCCAAGGCATGGAGACTTTCGTTGCGAGACGGATTAAAAGCACTGACGAGGAGGGGTTAACAACACAATCCGTGAAGTTTATTGCTGGAATATTGGCCTCTGAATCGCCCAGAAAACGGATTCTCGAAGAATATATAGGCAGCCTTGTGGGTGGTAGTCTACAATCACCGGAGGAGTTGTACAGGGCAGTCTATGCTCTCGGTTTAGAGCCTGAGGCGTGCGACATTAAACAGGACGTGTGCAAAAAAATCTTTGACATCAGAAACAAGATTATTCACGAACTGGATATTAACTTTGCGGCTCCACGCCGACGTAGACATGTGCGACGAAGAAAAGACATGATCGACAATGCAAATCGTTTGCTTGGTATCGGTGAAAGCATCCTGCTTTGTACGTCGAATAAGCTGGGATGATTTATGTGAATTCCATAGACACCATGCTTAATTCATCGATCAAACTCGGTGAAAAGCGAAGGGAGTTCTGGAAGTTCTTTCTGGGCGTCGCTAACCGCACCACGGATCTGTTCGGAACCACCGCACCCACTTGCAATGACTGGATCCAGACCGCATCGGGCAAGCCGGGGCTATACTACGCCTGCAAGGTCGCCGCGAATGATACGAAAGTCATGCTAAACATCACCAGGGCCAAGTTCGGCGACGAAAAGCAAGTGTTGGATAGGCTCAAAGAATACAGAGCCGGCGTGGAAGCGTCATTCGGCAGACCGCTGGAGTGGTTCCAAGGGAGAAAAGGCCCAATCTGCCGGGTCATGAAGGTTCTCCCCGGGGGCGGTTACCGCAACCGTGACGACTGGGAAACGATAAGCCGCGCGACCATCAAGGCCATGCTTCGCCTCAAATCAGCCCTCGATCCCTATGTCAGGAGCATCAAGCTTTAGCTCCATTGACAGCCATTGAGAAGGGACGGGGTCAACTTGTCAACCATCTCTGGTTGCTCAATGATCCATGTCCAACGATAATCCGGGGACACAATATTGATCCCAGACAGAAAGACTGCCGTAGTGTGTTCGGTATAATCATTGGCCAAATTCAAGCAAGAGGAGAATACTCATGAGCATAAATATGTGGATGGTCAGAGCTGGCGAAAATGCCGCGTATTTTGATGAATTTATGCAGAAAAAGTGCGTTGCCGTAGGTTGGTCGGAATTGGGCGATCTGACAAAGATCCGCGAGCGGGAGGAACTCAAGCGCTTGCTGCTAAGCGCCTATCCAGACGACCGTCCTCAAAAATTGGCCATGGATCTCTCTCAGCTCGGCAGATTTCGGTTCGATTTCAAAGAAGGCGATTATGTGCTGAGCTATAACAATGTCGGGAGGAAATATCACGTCGGGAAGATCATCGGTGCGTATGAGTATAAAGCCAACCTGATTCCTCCTTATCCAAATGTTCGAAAAGTGTCTTGGGAAGGGGCCATCCCAAGGGATGATCTCTCGGTATCGACGAAAAATAGCATCGGAGCGAGCATGACCGTATTTTTAGTCCCGGATGATGCCAGAACTGAGATTCTGTCTTTGCTGGCCGGAGAGAAACCTAAAGATCGGGTCATGGAAGAAGAGACGGAAGAAGGCGAGTTGGATATCCTGCGACAGGATGTCTTGGAAAAAGCCCGGGAATTCATCAAGGATAAAGTTCTGAAACTTGACTGGGAGGAAATGCAGGAACTGGTCGCGGGTATACTCAGGGCAATGGGATATAAAACAAGGATATCTCCCAAAGGTTCGGATTTGTCACCGGTCACTTCAAAACCACCCACCCCTGGTCGGTTCAAAACCAGCCACTTTTCGCCCCCTGAT
>Ga0105104_10003546_pt1 | contig 11085 bp, 9 predicted proteins | sample PPLLaktember2015_3_FD_87034 | JGI IMG/M metagenome (GOLD analysis project Ga0105104, IMG submission 87034) | Freshwater sediment microbial communities from Prairie Pothole Lake near Jamestown, North Dakota, USA - PPLs Lake P7 Core (6) Depth... | ecosystem: Environmental > Aquatic > Freshwater >... | reverse complement strand
GTACTCGGTCAGGGTCCAGAAGACAACAGGACTGGACGACCGCCCCTGGATAGCGGCCCAGGGCTCGGGTGTTCTCCATTACCTCGGCAACAACGCCGTCGAGGTCAACGGCGGCAGGTACTGGTACTACCGTTCAGGGAACGGGGGCAGGACCTGGACGGCCGGGGAACCCGTACCGGGGAACGGGTGGGCCCATATAGATGCTGACCGGAACGGTGACCACGTTTACATCGTATCTGAGAGCGATACGGGTGTTGCGGCGGATATCCTGATGTACGTGAGCGATGACGGCGGCAGGAGCTGGAACTGGAATGACCCCATCCTCATAGGCCAGAGGGATGGTCCCGGAAGGGAGTACCCAGTGGTATCCACCTATGGCGATGGTATCGTTTGGGTGCTCTGGAACGATGCGACCAACGGCGTGGAGAACGGCACCAGATTATTCATCGGAAGGAGCCTGGATGCCGGCAGGACCTGGGAGACCTGGAACATGACACCATTCCAGGGGTTCTTCGATTATCCCACAATAAATGCCGGTCCCGACGGCTCCGTTGCAGTGGCCTTCTATGCTTCAGAGGGCTTGCCGATATCTTCCGGGAGCGAATGGTACGTCTATGGTGGCATGGACCCGTTCGGTGCATCACAGCCCCCCTCCATCAATTTCACAAAGGCCGACCCGACCCCTACCTATGTCGGGGACGACCTCCATGCGCTTCACGATTTCTTCGAGATAGTCATCACACCGGACATGGCCCTGAACATAGCCTACCAGTATTACATCGGTCCGGACAACGGTCACAGTCTGATGTACTTCGTGAAGGGCAATTATCCGACCATGGTCCTATAACGAACCCTATCCTATCTTCGTAAAGTCCTGCTCCATATCGGATCGCTCATAACCAAAACTGGGGCTTTGACTATCGCAAATGAGGACGCTCGTGGATCGACCCTTAAAAGCAAAATATGAAATGTATGATAAGTATGATAATACATAAATATGGACCGGTCCTACAGCACCTTGGTGCCTTCATGCCCGATAACGTCATAATAGGTAGTGCGACGGTCGGTTCCAGGGGACAGATAGTCCTGCCTGTCAACCTAAGGAAAGAATGTGATATAAAACCCGGTGACACGCTCATCGTCATGTCAAGATATGGGATGGGGGGCCCTTCAATGGTCCTGTTCAAAGCCTCATCATTGGCCGGGGTCCTGGAGGATATGGAAGCGACGGGCAGGCGTGTCAAGTACCTCATCAAGAGGTCTGAAAAAAAGCAGGTAATGAGAAGTTCGAGGACAAGAGGGGTTCGAACATGACCAGCTCAGGCCAATCCTGTAATATCGAGACCAAAGGCCTGACGAAGAAGTTCGGTGGTTTCACGGCCGTGGATGGTGTGGACTTCTGTGTCAATGAAGGGGAGATATTCGGACTGCTAGGCCCGAACGGCGCGGGAAAGTCCACGATCATCAGGATGCTTACGACCCTTTCCATGCCCACTTCGGGCACTGCAAAGGTAGCAGGCCATGACATCGTTAAGGAACCTCATAAGGTCAGGGAGATGGTGGGGATCGTCTCCGAGAAGATGATAATGTACGATAGGTTGACCCCTCGGGAGAACCTCAGGCTCTTCGGCAGGCTCTACAATGTTCCCGGAAGGGAGCTCGAGGACCGCATCGAGGAACTTTTGACCATCGTGAACATGACAAAATGGGCCGATACACAGATCGGGAAGTTCTCCACTGGGATGAGGCAGCGCATCAATGTGGTCCGCTCACTCGTTTCAAAGCCGAGGGTTGTGTTCATGGACGAACCTACCCTTGGATTGGACCCCCAGAGCACGACCGAGATCAGGAAGTTGATACAGAGGTTGAACAGGTCGGACGGTCTGACCATCATACTCACGACCCATATCATGAACGAAGCCGATGTCCTATGCGGTCGCATTGGACTCATAGATAAGGGCAGGATCGCAGCGATCGGTTCCCCGTCGGAGCTTAAGGATAAGATATCCGAGAAAGGGCGGACCATAGTGGACCTTGACCTTATCGACCCACCGCACGACGCTTTTGACAGGTTGAGAATGGCAGAGTTCGTCCTAAGTGCGGCACAGGTCGAGAACCGGGTCAAGGTGATAGTCTCAAGGGAGAATGCGTTCGAAGATGTTCTGGAGGCCGTAAGGAAGAACGAGATGAGATTGAGGAACGCATCGGTCATGAGCCCCTCCCTCGAGGATGTCTTCCTCCACTTCACAGGTAGGTCCATGGTCGAAGAGGTGAAGGACAGGGTGCCCATGGCGGGCGGTCATGGGCCTTGGAGGCGGTCTGGGTCCGGCAGGGTAAGGTGAATCACCATGAGGATAACGCATCTCTTGAAACATTCGGTCTGGATAGCCCAGAAGGACCTTATCGAGTTCTCAAGGAACAGGATGCTCCTGGTGATGCTCATCATATTTCCTCTGTTCATGATGGTGCTGACAGGTTACATCTTTCCCACTGGCAACACATTGAGGGACTTGCCCATCGCCTTGGTGAACCAGGATATGAACGAGGGTATCTACGGGAACGAATCAGTTACCCTCATAGGGGACCTGGAGGAGATGGGGCAACGGTCGGGTTCCTTCGATTTCAGGACAACAGGGTCCGAGAGCGAGGCAAGGGACCTTATCACCAAGGGGAAGATGAGCGGGGCAGTCATCATCGGGAAGGATTTCACCGAGGACATCATCTCCGGGGAACAGGGGACGGTCACAGTGCTCTACGACCAGTCCAAACCGCAGATCTCACTTCAGGTCATGGCTGCATTGGACAGTGCCATCGCCAGGATAGGCACCCAGAAGGCGGTCTCCACGGTCAACAGGACCATAGGTATCGATAAGAATGCCTCATCTGCGCTTGTCACACCGTTCAAGGTCGGCAATAAAGGGACCGTCCCGGGCAACCCCAGCTATTTCCAGTTCCTGGCCCCGGGGATCATGATGCTATTGGTGATGTTCAGCGTTATGCAAGGTCTGCCAAGGGCCATATCTCACGAAAAGGAGACGGGTACATTCGACGGGATCCTTGCCGCTCCGACGAGCAGGTTCTCGATCATCATGGGCAAGACATTGGCCCAGAGCGTCCGAGGTGTGACCCAGGGAGGCATCGTCCTCCTGCTTGCGATCGTGCTTTTCGGGGTCAAGGTCAATGGTCCGATATGGCTTGTCATAGGTCTAATGCTACTTGGCATATTCAGCTTCATAGGGGTTGGTATCATAATCACCTCCATCGCATCGGACGAGGAGACCGCTCAGATGTTCATGATGCTGCTCCAGTTCCCCATGATGTTCCTTTCAGGGGTGTTCTTCCCCGTAGAGCAGATGCCTTGGTACTTGCAGTATGCCTCCAAAGCGCTCCCCTTGACCTATGCCATACAAGCCATGAGGAAAGTGATGGTTCTAGGGGCTGGGGTCCAGGACATATTGACCGAAGTGGTCATACTCTTCGGGTTCGGGACCGTCCTTCTTTTCGTTTCCATACCGCTATTCAAAAGGGCAATGTCAAAGTGAGATGCACCATAGGTCCTGGCAATATCGGTTTGGAAAATTAATAAATGCGCTATCGTATGACCCTGCATGCTCCTGGAAGAACTGAGGAAGAAACGGCAGGCCAAAGGCACACATGTCATTGCGGAGGAGCGCAACGGATTGGTCGAAGCCGTCCACAGGGCACACGTCGCAGTTGTGAACCAGAAAGGCGAGCTGCTCTTTTCCAGCGGAAACCCCAATTACCTCACCTTCAGCAGGTCCTGCATGAAGCCGTTCCAGGCCCTACCATTACTAACATCAGGGGCTTTCGACCACTTCGACCTGAACGAGAGGGAGCTCGCTGTCATCTCCGGCTCCCATTCGGGCGAGACCGCCCATGTCGAACTGGTCAGGTCCATCCTTAAGAAGGGCGGGATCGATGAATCATACCTCAGATGCGGAGGCCACCTCCCCTTCCACCAGGAGACTGCAATACCGCTCATGGGCAAGTTCGCCCCCATACACGATAACTGCTCCGGAAAGCATGCGGGGGTCCTCCTTCTCTCCAGGTTCAGGGGCTATCCTCTAGATTCCTATCTTAATATGGACCACCCGGCACAGAGGGAGGTCACGGCGGCGGTCTCAGACCTCTCCGGTGTGGAACCGGAGCGTATCATCATCGGTGTGGACGGATGCGGACTTCCGAACCACGCACTCACCATAGACAGGTATGCACTGATGTTCGCTAGATTGGGATACCCCACCGGCCAGAGGGCCCACAATCATCTCGAACGTATCAGGAACGCAATGATGGCGGATCCCTACCTTGTCGCAGGAACAGGTCGGTTCGACACTACGGTTATGGAAGATTTCCCAGGGAAGGTGATCTCGAAGGGGGGTGCTGTGGGGCTTCAATCCATGGCGATTGAATCGGGTGGCAGATGGCTCGGCATATCGCTCAAGGTAGAGGACGGTTCATATCAGGCCGTAACGGCCCTCGCCTACCATGTGCTCGATGAGCTCGGCATGGGCCCAGGGCTGGAAAAAGGAGATAAGTTCAGGAACGTCCCCGTGGATACCAGGTCTGGCAGAACGGTGGGAGGTTTCCATGTCCTGGGCGGTCTCAGGGGTATGTGAGACCACCTGTAAAACGGAACATTTTTAAATAAGGAACGACCATGATATCACAGGTGTGGACATGATAATGGAGTTCACTTTCTACCCCTACACGGAGAAGTTCGTCTCTCAGGTCGAGAAGAGATGGGGGCTGTACAGGCTTGCCGACGAACTTAAGAAACCCATTTTCATAGGAAAAGGAAATGTCCAGAAGCATCTGTTGAAGCATCTTCCCGGGTCTGAGACATAGGCCGATGGCACATGTTTCTTTTCCGTGGAATATTTCGCTACCCCTGAAGAGGCCGAAACTGCCTGGAGAGAGGCCCTGGACGAGTTCAAGGCAAAGCACGGGACGTTCCCGAAGTACAACAAGAAATGAAATCTGCTCAGAGAATACAGAGCCCTTATAATCCCAGTTGTCCATTGCTGGTCAGGGATGACCATGAACCGGCTGGGCATCAGGAGAGAGACAAAGAACAGGTGGGAGCGGAGGGCGCCTCTCGATCCGATACAGGTCCAGAGGCTGATAAACGACAACGGTCTCGATTTCAACGTGCAACCGTCGGACCTGAGGGTATTTTCGGACTCTGCTTACAGGGAGGCAGGGGCCAAGGTCTCCGAGGACCTTTCGGATGTCGATATCATCCTTGGTGTGAAGGAGATACCCATTTTCGAGCTGGAGAGCGATAAGACCTACATGTTCTTCTCCCACACCATCAAGGGGCAGTCTCATAATATGGGGATGCTTAAAAAGCTCATGGACCTGGGCTGCACGCTCATCGATTACGAGAAGGTGGTGGACGAGAACAACAGGAGGCTCATCTTCTTCGGATGGCATGCGGGTATCGCCGGGGTCGTGGATTCCCTATGGGTCCTTGGGAGGAGGCTCGAATGGGAAGGACTGAGGAACCCGTTCTCTTCTATAATGAAGACACACGAGTACGGCAACCTGCACAACATCCGCGAGCACATCTCGTCCATAGGCCGGATGATAGTGACCTATGGTATCCCATATACGCTCAGGCCTTTTGTCGTAGGTATAGCCGGTTCAGGCAACGTCTCCAAAGGCGTCCAGGACATACTCGACCTTCTACCGGTCAAGGAGGTCAGCCCCCAGGAGCTACCCAACCTCAAGAACAGGAAGGACTCCGGACAGAACATATACAAGGTGGTCTTCAACGAGACCGACCTGGTCGAGAGGGTCGATCCCGCCCAACCATTCGATCTGAAGGAATATTATGACCACCCTGAGCGGTACAGGTCCCGTTTCTCTCAGTACCTTCCATACATGACACTACTATTGAACTGCATATACTGGGACGCAAGATATCCCAGATTGGTCACGAAGGGACAGCTCAAGGAACTTTACTCGGAGCACCGCCCAGCCAAGCTTCGCGTCATAGGCGATATCGGCTGTGATATCGAGGGGGCCATAGAGGCGACCATCAAAGCAACGACACCGGAGGACCCCGTCTATGTTTACGAACCTTGGGAGGACACTGCCCTTCCCGGGTGGAGAGGGTCCGGACCGGTTATCATGGCGGTTGACAACCTGCCGTGCGAGATACCTGAAGAGGCCTCGGAATACTTCGGGGACAGGTTGAAAGGGTTCCTCCCCCATATAGCGGCCACGGACCTCACAAAGGATTTCTCTTCATTGACACTGCCCAAACCGATCAAGCACGCGGTCATAGTTCACAAGGGCCAGCTCACTCCCGGATATATTTATCTAGAAAGGTCCCTGGACAGGAAGGGGTGATGCTTTGAAGGACGTTCTGGTGCTCGGGGCCGGTTTGGTCGCCAGGCCACTGGTCAGATATCTCCTTGAGGATGGGGGTTTCCATGTAACGGTGGCAAGCAGGACGGTCGATAAAGCGGTCCAATTGGTCAACGGTCATCCGAAAGGAGACCCATTGACCTTCGATATCTCCGATGAAAGGGGACTGAAGGGCTTGGTATCGGACCATGAGGTCGTCATATCCTTGCTCCCCTACACACACCACCCTGCCGTGGCAAGGGCCTGCTTGGACAAGGGGAAGCATATGATAACCACCTCCTATGTCAGCCCCGCTATGAAGGAGATGGATGCCGGGGCAAGGGACTCCGGGCTGTTATTCCTGAACGAGATAGGCCTGGACCCGGGTATCGATCACATGGAAGCCATGAGCATGATCGATGAGCTCAGGAGCAGGGATATCAAGGTTCAGGATTTCGTATCCTACTGCGGAGGCCTCCCGTCCCCAGAGCATAATACCAACCCATGGGGCTACAAATTCTCATGGAGCCCTCGAGGTGTCGTTCTCGCGTCCAGGAACAGCGCCAGGTTCAGGAAAGACGGCAGGGACATAGAGGTCCCGGGCAGGGAGCTGTTCGGGTCCTATGTGAATGTTCACATAGACGGGTTGGGTGAGTTCGAGGGCTACCCGAACAGGGACTCGGTCCCGTATGCCGCGACCTACGGGATACCAGATGCGCGGACCGTCCTAAGAGGAACGCTGAGGAACAAGGGTTGGTGCGATACCTGGAAGGGGCTTCACGATATCGGAATGCTCGATGATTCCCCAGCGAACGCGAAGACCTACCGTGGCCTGCTTGAGGGTCTTGCCCCAGGGCACGGCGACATCAGAGAGCGTGCTCTGAAGCTATTGAGGACGCATGACAACTGGAGGGTCCTTTCCAACTGGGAATGGCTGGGTCTTCTCTCCGATATACCTATCATCGAGGGTAGCAGCAGGATCGATGCTCTTTCAGCGCTCCTTGAGGCAAAGCTCAGCTACGCCCCTGGTGAGCGGGACATGATAGTCCTAGAACATCGGTTCGAGACATCCGGTCATGAGGGAAAGAGCACCATCGGATCGACGCTCATAGCCCAAGGGATCCCAGACGGGGACTCCGCCATGTCAAGGACAGTGGGCCTTCCGGCGGCAATGGCCGCGGAGATGCTAATGAAAGGAGAGCTCGAAGGACTTTCCGGTGTCGTCATACCCACAATACCGGCCATCTACAAGCCCGTCCTTGAAAGGCTCTCGGACATGGGGCTCTCGTTCCGTAGGTCATGGACCTGACCTGTTCTTCATCCAACCCTTGATCAGCTCCCTGACCCTGCCCTCTTCGAGGATCAGGTACAGGGACAATCCCACGATGACGATCGATATTGCCCTCTGCAGGGAGATGGCCTCCTTAAGGATGAGAACTGCAAAGAAACCTGCAAGGAAGGGTTTCAGGTACATCAGAGAGACGCCCTTGGAGGCCTTGACCCTGGACAGTCCCATGAAATAGAACATATAGGACGCCCCGACCCCGAACACCGACAGGAAGAGCAGTATCAATAGGGGCTGAGGGGGAAGCGGACGATATAGTGGGGCCCTTTCAAGCAAGAGCAGAGGGGCCATCATCAGTGAACCGAGCCAAAGACTGGCCGGGGTAGAGAACCTCGGGTCCATCCTCTGGTTCAGTTTCTTCATCAGTACCGAATAGACCGTGAAAGCGATGACGCAGACAAGCATCATCAATGTCCCAAGGGCCGAATGCCACGTGTTCGATTCGGACAGATAGACGATGAAAACACCACCCCCTCCGAGGATTATTCCGACAAGAGCTATGGGTCTGAGCTGTTCTCCAAGGAAGAAAAATGCCGTAGGTGCGGCGAAGATGGGAACGGTCGATATGATGACCGCTGTGGAGGATGCTTCCATCCAGTATAGGGCAAGATGGAAAAGGGAGAACGTAAGGGATATCCCCAGGAAGCTGAGGAGCAGGAACGAGACCCAATCCATTACCCTAAGCTCCTTCCAATTGTTATTCCTCGCATAGAACAATGCGAAGGGCATAAGGCAGAGACCGCCTATGAAGAACCTGAGGAACGCGATCGTCATGGGGTGAAGGTCGGCCTGGATGAGCTTGGATATGACCTCTATCATGCTCCATAGGACCACCGTCATGGTGATCAGAGCATAGCCCAGGCCCTCCCTTGAAGAGGTCGAACCCTTTCTATCATCTGTCCCGTTCTTACTTACCATGACCTACCCCTTTATGAAAGATCCCCGAGTTCATCCATGTCCAATCATCCAAGCCCCTTATTGAACTTTTTTATAATATATCGGGGTTAGGGAAATCAAGGTCTTGCAAATGGAAACCAAGGGAACCGTGAAAGAGCAGAGCTTCTTACAGAAGGTCAGAGGGTTCCAATCGGTATTCTGGATCGTCCAGATATTCGAGCTGATGGAGAGGGGCGCCTATTACACCTTTGTTCCGATAATTGTCTACTATGCCCAATACAACCTGGGAGTCCCTGTCTGGATCGCGGTTAACATCACCATCTTCATGTATCCTATACAGTACGGCCTTCCCATACTGAGCGGTGCCCTGGCAGAGAAATGGGGCTACAAGAAGCAGATGTTCTTTGCATACACCGTCCTCTTCTTCGCTTATCTCTTTCTTTCGTTCGCATCAGGTCCGCTGACGCTAATCCTGGGTGTCATGATGATAGGTTTCGGTATAGGGTCCTACAAGCCCCTTATCTCAGCTACGATAGCAAAATCCACCCACCAGGACCAGAGGAACATGGCCTATTCGATTTATTACTGGTTCGTGAACCTTGCCGCTGCGGTCTTCCCCATGATCTATGTTGCATTGGAGACCATGAAATTGTTCGGCCCGTCCATGTACGCATGGGTGTTCAGGATAGGGGCATTCTTCTTCCTCATCAACCTGGTGATCCTCCTGACCGTTTTCAAGGAAGTGCCAAGGTCCGGGAACGTAAGGACGGTCAAGGATGTCAGGAACAATATCGCCATAGCGTTCAGGGACAAGAAGTTCCTTGCGATGGTCTTCCTGATAGCGGGGTTCTGGGCCCTATACTCCTCCATGCTGAACGCCCTGCCCTCTGCTCTCTTCAATTTCAAGATGGTCCCGTCCTGGTTCGGGGTGATGATCCTTGCCATACCAAACCCCCTGACCATCATTCTGGCCGGGCCTTATCTGGCCAAGAAGGTCGAGAAGCTGGAATCCCTTGTGGCAGTGATGATGGGCGTTCTGCTCTATGTCATTGGCCTAGCTTTCATAGGCTATTTCGGTCTATCGTTGAATTGGACCTTCGTGATAATCGGTATAGTCATCTCATCGGTGGGCGAGTTCCTGGTGGCACCAGGCAACTATGCCTTCGTGTCCAAGCTCGCTCCGAAGGAGAAGGTTTCCGCTTACCTCGGGACCAATTTCCTCTCTTCCATGAGCGGCCTGTGGTTGGGAACCCTGGTGTTCGGTGTCCTGTATACCATCATAGGCACCCAGTTCGGAAGGCCTAAACTGTTCTATGGCATCTTGGTGGCCCTAGGGTTCCTGCTTCTACTTGGATTCATGACCTATTATAAATCCTGGGGGCAGGACGTCATAGCGCGGGCGAACAGGATCAAGGCGATGGAGGAGGGCGAGGAGGCAGCGGCCAGGGACAAGGCGAGCAAGCAGGGTTATCCAATGATCGAGAAGGTCTTCACATTCAAGGCCACCCCATTTTTAGTTGCCATCCTGATACCGATATCGATCGTTGCGGGGTTCATGATGGGGACCGACACCTACTATCCTCCTGAAGAGGAGGGCTCAACCGAGGAACCTACCGTGGTGTGGGAATACCTTTCACAGACCTATTCCCTTTCCGACAGGACGAACGAGGGTCAGGAAAGCTCGGTCCCTATAAGGGTCGCAGGGGAATCTGTGAACTACATCAATGTGTCACTCACCTGGACCGATGAGAGCGTCAGACCTGGTCTTAGGAACATGCCGGATTCCTTCGAGATTGAACTGCTCCCCCCCAATTCATCGACCCCTGTCGAAAGTGCAGGCCCCATCAGTTCGGGGAACCTACAGATAAGCTATCACCCGTCTGAGGAAGGACCTTCAGAAACTGGAGAATGGACGGTGGTGGTCAGGTGCACCGAGGCAGGAGATATCACTGGTCTGGTAGGTATCATCGTACGTCAATCGGACACGGGGAACGAATGGTCCCTCTCGGCCAAAGCGGAATACCTCTCAAAGGCAGATGGTTGACACATCCTCATAACATCAGTAAAAGGAATGTCGCATAACCCAAAACCAGCAAAGCCCCTTCTTTCCGTCCCATCCTGCCAAAAGCAAGGATTGAACCGAGGAGCTGGAGTAGGATGAGCGCCGGTATGAGGGCGAAAATGAAAAAATCGCTCACAACAAGGGGCCTGATCATCCCGCTGACCCCTAGTATCATCAGGATATTGAAGATGTTCGACCCGAACACATTGCCGAACGCTATCCCTTCATGTCCTTTCACCGATGCCATGATGCTCGTGAGGAGTTCAGGGAACGACGTTCCGAGCGCTATAAGGGTCGCACCTATGACCGCTGACGAGACACCGACCTCTACGGCCAATGATGCCGCGGACCGAACAAGTAGGGGGGACCCTGTTGACAGGAAGGCTATGCCAAGGATTATGAGCAATAT
>Ga0105104_10003545_pt1 | contig 11085 bp, 10 predicted proteins | sample PPLLaktember2015_3_FD_87034 | JGI IMG/M metagenome (GOLD analysis project Ga0105104, IMG submission 87034) | Freshwater sediment microbial communities from Prairie Pothole Lake near Jamestown, North Dakota, USA - PPLs Lake P7 Core (6) Depth... | ecosystem: Environmental > Aquatic > Freshwater >... | reverse complement strand
GGACTTCACATACAGCGTGAAGAATTTCGCCATGCGTTCCCGCTGGGTTTCGGAAAGGGTGATGCGTCCCTGATACCGCTGTTCCAGGCTTTTCCCCTGGATCGCCATATCATAGAACTCATCCTTCAGCCCCTCCGGGGCCGGTCCGCCGGGACCGCCGGGAATCGGGAAACCGCGCTGTGCGGCCTCCTTGTAGGCCCGGACCTGCTCCGTCATCTCTTCGGTCTTGACCTTGAGTGCCTGCTGGTCCTTCACCATGTCCCGGATCAGGCCCACCAGCTCCTTTTCGGAATCAACCCCCGTCTTGATCTGCGGGGCCGTCGCGGGATCCACGGCGGTTTTGGCCTCGACCAGCGTGGCACCCTTTTCGTCCACCAGGGTGACGCTGGGATCAGCCATCTGTGCGGCGGTGGCGGGAACCAAAGACCCGTCTGCCGCTTTGACATACCACTTTTCCATTTCTGGACTCCTTGTTTTCGAGTTTTGGGATGATGTTGGTACTCTTTTAAACGTTAACCCTATCCCGTTCTCAAGAACTTTGGGCGTGAAATTGCTCCATTGGGCGTCATCTGCGCCGGAGCAACAGCTGAACGTAACTCGACGGACGGAAATCATTTGGCTTGACAGCCGATTCAATCCGCTTTTTGAGTTGCGTTTCGCTCTCCGCCAGTCCCCTCACGCGGGATACCAGGGTGAGAATCTTGTCGTTGCATTCCTGAATCGTTTTTTCGCTTTCCATAACGGCCTGTTCAAACTCCTCCGCCAGCTTGTCGAAAGACTTCATGTCTGGCGGTTCCTCATCGAACCGCCTGTAATAATGCGCCAGCAACCCGTAAACCTTCGACCGGTCCCCGTCCGGGATGCCCGCGCCCCCCCGCGCCCCGTTCAATGCCGCCATCGCCGCAACGACCCCCTTGAAAACCGCTTTGGGGGATCCGTCTATGACATCCGCGAAAGGCATCTTGTAGGATCCGAACACATCCGCGTTTTCCGCATCGTACCAGCAGAAGGCTCTCCGGTATTTCGCCCAGTCCATCTCCTCCTTGTTCCCGGATCCGTCGTTGGAGGCCCATGCCGCCAAACGGCCTTTCGCTCCGGCTCCGTCCCAGGCCCCCTCTTTTTCCGCCAGGGGGAGGGTGCGGGATCCGCTGACGCCCTTCTCCAGGACCTCTTCGGCCCCCTCTGTCAGCCCCTCCGGGGCCGGATCCGTCTTCACGGTCATCACGGTCTCAAATGTCTCTTCTTTCTCAACCGGATCCGCTTGCTTGGTCAGATCGGGGAGGGAAACCGGGATCTGAACCTTGTCCGACTCCTCCTCATAAACGGCTTTCATCGGAATGATCTCATTGAGCACCTTGTCAATGACGGAATCTGACGGAGGCTCGATGACTCCTGAGGACAGCTGTTTCCACAGCTTTTCCGGCTGGGACTTCGGGCCCAACTGCTTCAGGGCCTCCTGAAGAGCACTGGGATTTGCCGGGACCGCGCACCCCGAAAGTTCAAGAAGGACCTGCTTCAGATACCGCTTGGGATACCAGTATTTGGGTGCACCGTCATCTTCGTCCTTGATGTCCTCCCAGTCAACCGGGATAAACCCGACGGAGGAGGCATTGATCTGCCGGATCTTATACAGCTCATAAATCAGATCCGCAAACGGGAACAACCCCTCTGTGGGGAATTTCTCCGTGAACACCATCCGCTTGGGCTTGATTTTCTTCTGGACCTTTTCCGCTCCGGCAATCGGCACGGAACTGTAGTCATGGGCCCAGAGGAACACGGGATTTTTCAGGAAGTCTTTCAGATCCCACCCGTTCATCATCACAATATCCCCCTGCCGGTCCCGCGTTTCGTCCGTCCCGACGATGGTGATGATGCGCCCCTTGCTTTCTCCGGCCTCTCGCTGGACGTCAACGGAATCGGATGCCCAAACAGGTTTCCCGTCCTTCAGATACGGGGAACCGTCTACATTTTTTATTTGATACGCCATGACAACCTCCGCTCAAATTTATTCTTCAGATAAACCGCTGTCTGGGTCCACAACTTCGATACAACGGCAATTTATCACAAGATAATCCGGGCCACTCACGTCCCCCGGATAGTTCAGGTCATATCCGTCAACAACCCAGGGCTCATCCATTCCGACCTTTTCCCCGTCCATCGCCAGATGCTCAGGCCGCACCTTCTCATCGCCCGCAGTGAACCATTCCCGTTTCCCAAACCCGGAATTTTTGATCATTACGCTCCGCCCGAAATTGGAGGCACCCACCATTTCCGTCCGGGCTATTGCGTTTGTTCTCCATCCGGCCAATTCGTTGAATTCGTTTCGAATCTCTCTTGCCAGTTCAGGAACCGTCCACCCGCTCACCACCGCCTCCGTGCAGAGGCTCCGAATATTCTCAGCAACCTCAATCAAGGGTTCCCGGACCCGTATGAGTTTCCTTTCCATGAATGCGGCCACCGCCGGGTTTCGGAGGTTGAAGCTGTATTCCACCCCTATCTCGCTGGCGGCAGAATCCGATCCGACAATCATCACTTCCTGATATACCCGCTTTCCAAAATCCTCCATCAGATCCGCCTCAACCTGGAACTCAATAGCCTCCAGATCGTGAAGGGCCTTGGGCAGGATCTCTTTGAACTCCTCCGGGGTGTACCCTTCCAGCCCCCTCTTCTGATCATACAACAGGGCAAGGGTTTTCCTCCGGGCGGAGAACAAAACGGCCTTGAGTTTCCGCCGGTATGCGTCCTCATAGGGCTGGATTTTTGCTATGTGGGTTTTCCACATCGCCTCCAGCTGTTTCGTCCTCAACTCCGTCCGCCCGGTTTTCGCAACAGGGAGGGGGGCAGAGGCTTTGGCCGGGGAGGGGGCAGAAATCCGCTTCAATCGTTTCCCGCCATACAGCTTTCCGGCATCCGCGTCATCCTCCGCCGGTTTCTCCGGGGCCGGGGCCGGAGGAGGATCCGGGACAGTGTCCTCCGTGTCTTCATTAACCGGGATCTGATTCAACGGGGCCCACCACGAATCTCCCCACGGCTTTTTCTCAAATCCAAGCTGGAGTTTATCGTTGATTTCGTTTCTGGTGAATCCGATCTGCGACAACTTAAACGCGGAATCCACCTTGGTCTGGAATTGTTCCTGGAGGGCCTCAATTGCGTTGATGTCAAACCGGAGGGAAATGTCTGTCCGTTCAGAATCCTCAAACAAAGAATAGTTCAGGGACGAAAGAATCAGCCGCATTATAGGGAGGTTGGTCCCTGTCCACCATTCCCTCCGCTGTTCCCTTGAGGTGGCAAAGTTCAAATCATCGGTGATGGAAATGACCGACTTTTTCATACCAAACACCTGAAGGATCTCATCCCGATTGTACCGGCGGAGGTCGATGAATTTCATATCCTCATTCGTCATTCCAATCTTTTCGTACTTCAGACCCCCCTCAAGCACGGCCAGCCGGTGTGCCCGGTCGTATCCCCGGTGACGCTCTTCGAACTCCTGCCGCAGACGGTCCCGTTGCGTTGTTGAAAGGGACCGCTCCGTGGAAAGGACTCCCGCCGGGACCGCGCCCTCATCGAAGAAATTATTGTTGTATTTTGCGGCCTTATAATCACCCAGCAAGGGGAGTTCACCCGCCTCAAGAGGCCGTTGTCCAATGACCGGATCCTCCGGGTTGAAGAATCGGATGTGGCCACTTCGTCAAATCGCAGGGGATAGGTCTGGTTGTTATCCGGCTTGTAGTTCCACCCCAGCAACGCTCCGACGGCAGACCGGATTGGCTCCATGTGCTTCTTGCTCACCACCCAGAGGGAAACGGGATCAGCCAGACCCGGAGGAAACGGAACAACCCAAACGTTTCCGTCCAGGAGGAGGAATGAAACGATTGCTTCAACGAATTGGTACTGGTCTGAAAGATCATTCGGGCGGTGGATAAGTTTTCGCCATGGATGTGCGGGGGGATAGGGTTTCCAGCTTTCCCCGTTTCTATCCGGCTTGACGGGGAGGAGGGGGACCTGCGCAATATTCCGGGCGGTGGTCGAAATACAAGTGAAGGCAACCTGCGATTTCTTGTAGGGGGAATCCTTTACGCTATCCCCTAAATTCAACGGCAGGTTTCGGATAAAATAGTCATCCCAGGACTTCAGCCCGGCAGATCGGATCACCTTCTGGAATCTATTCATTGCGCAGCTCCATTCGGTTTTTTATCCTCATCATCCACAAACCAATAACGGATTTCTTTGCGGACTTCGGACCGGATGAGCCTGATGACTTCTTGTGTTAAGAAAATTTTGTTTTTGGTGCGATTGTCTTGGAGGGATATTAAACCTGAAAAGAAGGTTTTTATGACCCGATAAACCCAGAACCCTGCCAAGGTTAATATAATGATTTTTTGGAAGAAAGTAAACCACATTTTTGGTTTCCCCCGATTATTTTATCAGTCCTGCCGCCCGGAGTTCCTTATACATTTTGAAAATTTCCTTGATCGGGATCCCGAAAAGAAACCCCAAAGCAACCCCGATAAACAGGACAATGATGGCAAATCGCCAGGGATTTTCCCGGACCCAGGCCCGAAACCCCCAATGCTTTTCGTGTTCCGCGTGATAGATCATATGTTCCGCCATTGCATTTCGGACGGCCTCCGTAACTTTCCCATTGAACGTCAGCTCAAATTCGTCCATCCGAACATTCAGATGAGCGAAAGATGCCTGGACTTCGTCAAGCCGGACATTGGTCTCAGAAAGTTTTCGGATATTCGACCGGAGGACCTCAATCAAATATTGTGGCCACTTCGCAGGATCAATTACGGACGGATCTGCCACCAATCCATTCGTTCCGTTTCCAGATTCAGGCGCCATTGGGACCTCTCCAGATGCCGGGGAAATCGTGACTCGCAGGGACGGTAATGGCAATGAATAAAGAGTTTTCGTTGAACATCGCTGAATGAATATTGTCAGGCTTTAAATAAATCACCGTTCCGGGAATTAACGGAATAGGGATTGCCGACTCGCATGATTCAGGGAAACAATTCTCAGCAGAGCATTTTCCAGTTTTCAAAACTCCCTCTTTTGAGCAGGAGTACAAAACCCCTTTCCCACTCACGGGAATCAATATTTCAGTTTCGGGATGGTGGTGCCGTTGCCAGCAGGCAGGTTTCGTTAGATCGGAGACAACCACCATTGTTCGTGCAATTGCGATCTCATCAACCCTGTAGATGTTTTGGGAAATCGCTTTCCCGTTAAACATGGCATACTCGACCTGATTGGTGGGGTTCTCCATTGTCTCCTCAGAGGAGGCAGACAACGGCATTACGGCAAGAGACATTTTAAAAAACGCGGTCTCAAGCGCAAACAGTGAATCAAGTTTCTTCTCCATCTCTCAGGTTCCTTTTCCTCCCCCCCGCGCCCGTACCCGAACGCGGGGGGGATTTTCCTGTTAGCCCTTTTTCCCGGTGGCCGGATCCACCATGTTCCCGTTCATGATCAGGTATTTAAAAATACCCCACGCCAGCTGACTGAAACCGTAGGAGGCGAAAAGGAACACCACCAGGTTTCGTCCGTTGAACGGAATCCCGGAAACCACCGCGCATAGTATACCGCCCACGCCGGATCCGATCACCGCAATCCACCATCGCACTTTCGGGGACACGATCCATCGCTTGACGTACTGTAATGCGAACGGGACCAGGACCACGAAAAAGAATGACAGCGGTGTCGGGAACTCGGTGGGCATCGGACCGGGGGGCAGGGGAATATCCTCCGCCGGGACCGGGGCCGAAATGCCGGTGTCTTCGACCGCGATTGCGGCCGGTGCCTGACCGGAGGCCGGAACCTGAGCCTGAGCCTGACCGGAGGCCGGGGGCAATGCCGGGGCCGCACACATCACGACCAGTCCCAGAATCGCCATGATCAGAAACATCCTTTTGAGCTTCATACAGTACCCTCCTTTTGGGTTTGAGTGAGTGAACTATAAACCGAAAACTTTCTTGACCGCTGACCGGGCTATTCCCCACAATTTTCCAAAGGTCAAATTCCAAATCTTGTGAGCCCACCCGTATTCATCCGGCTCTCCCATAGCAGAAAGGGTGTACAGATACGTTTTCACCGTTGCCGCCCCTGACCGGGTGGCAAACAGAAAATAGGTCGTTTGATAATTTCCCGCGTTGACTGCGGATAGCTTTCCAAGCAAAACGCTATTCGCAATGCCGATCTGTTGAAATTCGAATTCGTTGTAATAATCGTTTGTGACTGGAGGCTGAAAAAATCCGGTGGTGTCGTCCGCCTCAATTGTTCTGATATACCCATCCGTATCTTTTCCCGAAACGATATTCAAATAAATATCCCCGCCGATTGCCAGCAGGTTTGATTCTTGAGTGACAATCGTGGTTATATCCCAGGAATCTGTAACTGCGGCGGCAATCGTACCATCCGCCCCTGAGATTTCAACCGTGGAATAATGAACCGCCGAACCGTGTGCGGCAGAAATAATATAAAAATTATTTACTGTGCCCATCCTTTGAATAGACGAATACAACATTACACTCGCGGTCGTTTTCACCGCAAGAGAATCAATCCAGGTGTTGCCAATAGCCCCAGTGGTTGAGTTTATTTCTATTGTATACAGCTTAACATTTTTCGACGCTGTTGAGGTGACGACCAAAGCATAATAATCGGTTGACGCTATCCGGCACATTGACGGAGTTCCAGCATAATATCCGGTTGAAATTTTTATGCTGTCTGCCGCCGCAAGGGTTGTCGTTCCGCTTGGTCCCAGGGATCCGTCCGAACTATTGATGGTGTAGGTTTTCAACCATCCCGCATCGGTGGATCCTCCGTTCCCATAAATACCGTACACGACCGCGTGATAATTTGAGGATTGGATTCTGAAAATTTTCGGATAGAGAATATTTCCACCAGCAATTTTTAAAGAAGTGGCCGATGCTCCAACCTCCCCTGTAGAAGAGTTAACCGAAAGTGATCCCAGATACCCCAGAGTATTTTGCTCATACACCATTCCTACATAATTGCCTCCGGTGTAGTCAATGCTGATCTCCGTACACGCTCCGGTTGACGCCCAAAGAAGGGAATCAACAACCTCGGAAACACTCCCTGTATTAGTACAAGTAAAGGTTTTCAATAAAGGGTCACTATCCGCCCCCACATAACCGACCGCGAAAACACTCCCCGTTGTCCCCATTCTTACTCCGTCAAGGACGGTCCCGGAGGTGTTTGTGCAAACAAGAGTTGAATCAATAATTACTGTATTGATTTTCCCTGGCCGTCCCGCCGCATACCTCCCGCCCTTTACAGAGAAGGTATGAACCCAGGCATCGCTGTCTTTCCCGCCTGTGGCATATAAAAAGTACGCCGTTGAATCCGCTGTTGAAAAACTTAACAATTTTGTATAGGTATTCACTGACGTTGTAGGAGCATATTGTTTTGTAAAATCATATGTGGCGCCGATAAAATCCCCATCCGATTTTCTGCACTTTTTCAACATGAATGATCTCGCGGAACCGGAAACCAAAACCCAATCATCACCCACGCTTTGCGTCATGGTGGGTCCGCCCAATTGCAAGGTTCCGGTTTGGAATGCTTCGACGTTCGCCAGAAGATCCCCATTTGCTGGATTGACGGTAAACCCATGGGAATTTACATAAGCATTGTTGTCCGAATATCCCATCATCATTATTACAGATGTAGATTTTAAAGTGGAATCGTTGTACATATAAACGTTGTGCGCTCCTCCGGCTATTCCTCCCGAATTGACCGCCAGAGAATCTATTGGCGCCGCACCCAGTTGTCCATTCGATACGTCGCATTCAAAAGAGAATAATCCACTTTTACTACCTGCCCCAGCCGTCGCTTTTCCTAAAACAAAATAATTAGTATTTGCTACCCTGCATGGATGATTAAGATGATAACGGGAATCTAATTTGGTGAGATTCAAACTGTCCACAAAAGAAATTGTGCCCTCAGATATTTGAAGGGAAATAATTACCAATCCACCGGGAGCATTCCGACCTACATTCAAAAGATAGTAATTTGTTCCGGTGATTCGGGTTAGCCCCGGACAGGCACTTGCCGCCACACCTGGAATATTATAGGTTGACGTGAACGACTCTGTTATTGCCCCATCGGTTCCGATTGGAATTGTTACAACAGCATTCGCTCCATTGTTCCCGTACCCCACCGCAAGATACCCGTCTGCCCATTCCGCTCCTGCTATTCCAAAATATTGATCAAGGCTGGCATCGGGGAGAAATTCCCAAGAATCGGTAACTGCGGCGCCAATCGCTCCGGTTGAGGTACAACTAAAAGTATACAACTGACCGTCTGATGCCGCATCCCGGAACACACAAGCGTAATAATCCGTTGTCCCAACCCGTGCAAGGCGTGTATGGGTCGCTGTCGTGGCGTCCATGAGTTCAAGGGAATCCAGATTTGCGCTGAAAGTTCCTACCTGCGAAAAGGAGCAGATCGTCAGCGCAAAGAAAATCAGGACCGCTAAAAACTTTTTCATCTTACACCTCCACAACGACGTCAACAGGACAGAAGAAAATGTTATCATCGTCCACTGCGTGTCCAACCGCCTGGACCTGATCCCCGGAATCAGAGGGCTGTGTCTCGGTGATCGCTCCTGCTGTTTCTCCGGCATACAACCGGACCCCGGAGGCGGACCACGCCCAGGAATCATCCCGCGCATAACCTCTCTGGAGCAAGTTCCCGGTCGCATCCGCCGAAATCGTGGCAACCGCCATACATACTCCGGGCATTGTGGCCACAGCGGTGGCGTTCGCCTTCCAGTATTTCCCATCCGATTTTAAGTATACCAAATTACCAAACACCAGATCCTCCCCCGCCGTCCCCACGATGTAATCCCCGTTCCAGGAGTGATCCGTTGCCGGGGCCGGATTCAACCGGCGGATAGAATCGTATGCGGAGTTGATGACGTAACTCAGGAAGGTATCAATTTTGTCAATCACTGAGGCAAGGAGTTCCCCCCACCCATGATCCCCGGAGGCCGGACGGTCCAAATGAAGATTTGCGGTGAAGGACCGCTGGATGACGGTGCTGTAACTCCCCGTGGTCCCTGCGAAAGTGGAGGTCAGCTCAAAGTGGGTGTCGTCCGTTACCGATCCGACCGTATAAGGAGGTTGACCCGAAACATCCGGCTTTGCTACGTCGTTTGCCGCCAGGTCCGTCAGGAACGTGGTCCCAGAGCACTCAACCGTCGCATCTCCGTTTGTCCAGGTACACGTCGCAATAATCTGTTCGTCAGCCATTTTGAGGCCTCTCTACTTTTCCACCAAGATAGGATACGGGGTGAAGAAAATTTCGTCAGCACTCACCGCAATTCCGACCGCCTGGACCTGATCCCCGGTCCCGTCCGGGACGGAGGAGGAAAACAAACCCTTAGTTGTTGACATGAAGAGGATTGCCCCTGTAGACCAGTCCCATGCGTTGTACCGGATCCTCCCGTTTGCCGCAAGGAAAACCCCCTTGGCCTCTGCCGCAGTTGCCGCCGTCGCTATGAACATACAGGGCATTGTTGCGGCGGAATCCGCGTCAGCCCTCCACATCTTTCCGTCTGACTTGAGATAACACCCGTGGCCGGCAATCATCGTCTCTCCGGCGGTGCCCACAAATGTCATCCCGTTATAGGTCGCATCGGTCGTTAAATTATCACCATAGCTTTTTGTGGATCGTGTGGTGTCTTTCATCGACCAGAAAACGTCCCCGCCCACGGTCGTTATCTTCAGCCAGCGCACGACCCCGCCCGGAGTTTTCATTGTGTCGATTGAACTAATCCATTCACCCCCGGATCCGGCGGCAAGATACCGATGCCGGACTGAACTGGTAGTTTTTAGGGACTGGTCTTGATTCTTCAGGGAGTCATATGGAGTTTGCCCCAATGACGTTGACCGGAGGGCGGAAAGTTTTTCGTTATGACGACGCAAGGAATCAGGAGTATTGTATAAAGAATCCTTCCACGCGGTTGTCAGATCATTCGAAGTCAGACTTGATAGTTTTTCATTATGTCGGCGGAGGGAATCGGGTGTATTGTATAAAGAATCCTTCCATGCCGCAGTTAAATCTGCCGCCCGTAAATCGGAAATCTTTTCGTTGTGATCTCGGAGGGAATCCGGGGTGTTATACAAGGAATCCTTCCACGCGGCAGTGAGATCAGCTGATTTTAGGGCCGAAATAGCCTCATTATGACGACGGAGGGAGTCAGGAGTGTTGTATAAAGTATCCTTCCAGGCCGTCGTAAGATCTGCAGATTTTAAATCAGAAATCTTTTCATTGTGCCGACGTAAAGAATCCGGGGTGTTGTACAAACTATCCCGCCAGGCCGTCGTTAGGGCCGTTGCGCGGAGGTCTGACAATTTTACATTGTGTGCGGCCAGAGAATCCAGCAACAGGGTGATTTTCGTCCGGTCCTCTATTGCCTTCCAGGCGGATCCGGTATAAAAATACATTGAATCTTTTACCGTGTCATAATAAAAATCACCCTCAGACAGATCGGATCCAGGGAGGCTTGTTCCATTCGGCATCCCCAGCCTGGCATTCGCCCCAAGCCATCTCCATTTCCCTTCGGGATAGAGAATGGGGCCGTGCTCGATAACATCCTTGGGACGGGGCTGGGATAGGAGGAGGCCCGACGAAAGAATGAAGAGGATGAAAAAAAGGATCCGTTTCATTTTATCCCTCCACGTGCCAGCTGTTGTTGTCCGCGTTTCCATAGATCGTCACGCCGTCGTAATTCAGCTCAAGCTTGATTGAGGCCGCACCATCGATGAGAGTTCCGTGCCCGGCCTCCGGTAACAGCGTCACATTATAGGTCCCCGCGTTCCCTCCTTCATCCTTCAAAATAAATTTCCGACCGTTCGCAAGGAGGGCAAACGGAATATTGAGGGTGCGGGCCTGAGAGAGGTCCCGGAATGCCACCAGATAATCCGTTGTGAGCAAAGTATAATCCGAATTGGTGACGACGGTCCGGGGAATCGTGAGAATGTTTGCGGCGGATCCTGCCGGGCCGGGAACTCCCTGTTCACCTTGAATTCCTTGGATCCCCTGAATGCCCTGAATGCCTTG
>Ga0105104_10003544_pt1 | contig 11087 bp, 8 predicted proteins | sample PPLLaktember2015_3_FD_87034 | JGI IMG/M metagenome (GOLD analysis project Ga0105104, IMG submission 87034) | Freshwater sediment microbial communities from Prairie Pothole Lake near Jamestown, North Dakota, USA - PPLs Lake P7 Core (6) Depth... | ecosystem: Environmental > Aquatic > Freshwater >... | reverse complement strand
TGCGGGAGCTTTCAGTTTCTTTCATGGCGTGCAGCACGTGTTCGCCGTCCCCGCTCTTAATACGGACAGTGACATTTCCGAGCGCATCGATCCCTTCGGTGATGGCATGGATGGAAAACTCGGTCAATTTGTTGGGCGCACGGATAATGGCGTTTATCGCCTTATAGGAGGCATCCACCGGGCCGGCACCAACTGTGGCGTGGACATGTTTTTTCCCGTCCGGGCCGATCAGGCGTACGGTTGCGGTGGGCATGCCCATCGTACCGCAGGTGATCTGCAGGCCATCCAGCCTGTATATTTCCTGCTGCTGAGAAAGCTCTTCGGAGACAAGCACTTCCAGGTCGGCATCCGTAATGGTCTTCTTTTTATCCGCGAGCGCTTTAAAACGTTCGAAGAACCTGGCGATTTCAGAATCTTGCAGCGTGTAACCCAGCGCTTCCAGGCGGCTGATAAGGGCATGCCTGCCGGAATGTTTACCCAGCACAAGCAGGCTTTGATTGGCGCCGACCGCTTCAGGGCGCATGATCTCATAGGTTTGCTGATTTTTCAGCATCCCATCCTGGTGAATGCCCGCTTCATGTGCAAAGGCATTCGCGCCAACGATGGCCTTATTGGGCTGCACCACAATGCCGGTAAAGTTGCTGACCATTTTGCTGACACGCATAATCTGGGTTGTATCAATTCCGGTAGAGAGGTTGAAAATAGGACGGCGGGTGTTCAATGCCATCACCACTTCCTCCAGTGAAGTATTCCCGGCTCGCTCACCGATGCCATTCATGGCAACTTCCACCTGGCGGGCACCAGCCATCACCCCAGCTAAAGAATTGGCTGTTGCCAATCCCAGATCATTATGGCAGTGAGTGGAAATGACGCACTTTTCGATCCCGCGGGTATTTTTCATGATCCCGGCAATAAGCCTGCTGAATTCTTCAGGGATGGTGTAACCAACAGTATCAGGGATATTCAATGTACTGGCACCAGCCTTGATCGCTTCTTCCAAAACGACATACAGGAATTCGGGATCGCTCCGGCCTGCATCTTCGGGGCTGAATTCCACATCCGCACAAAGACTGTGAGCATAAGCAACCATTTCCTTAACCCGCTTGATAACCTCTTTGCGTTCCATCTTAAGCTTGTACTTCATGTGAATTTCGGAGGTCGCAATAAAGGTATGAATGCGGGGATGAACGGCACCCTGCACTGCCTGCCACGCCAGGTCAATATCGTTCTTTGTGGCGCGGGCCAAGCCGCAGATAATCGGGGTAAATGAAGTGTCAGTGGGATTACCCACTTCTAATGCGATCCTGCGAACGGCTTCCAGGTCATCCGGAGATGCCGCCGGAAAGCCAGCTTCAATCACATCCACCCTCATCTTTGCCAAGGCGCGTGCAACTTCTAATTTTTCGGCAGAGGTCAGGCTGGCGCCTGGCGATTGTTCACCATCCCTTAATGTTGTATCGAAAATTCGAACATAGTCATCCATAAGATTACCCGCCTTCCTTTTTCCAGTTTTCAGGGCGCAGTGCTCGAACTGCAGCGCCTGTGCGCCATAACTCTGATTCGCGCATGTCAGTTAATTCGGCATCCAGTTTTTCCCTGTAATCCGGTGCGCTGTTTGCTTCGAGGACATCATAAGTTTCTTCACCCGAGGTCACGCTTTTATAGAGGGTTTCAAAAACCGGGTCAGCCGCATTGCGGAATTGATGCCTCCAATCCAAAGCGCCGCGCTGGGCTGTTGCACTGCAATTGGCATACATCCAGTCCATCCCGTTTTCGGCAACCAGGCGAATAAGGCTCTGGGTCAACTCCTCGACCGTTTCGTTGAAAGCTTCTGAAGGGGAGTGCCCGTGCCTGCGCAACAAGTTGTACTGCGACTCCATGATCCCCGCCAATGCGCCCATTAATACGCCGCGTTCACCGGTGAGGTCGCTGTAAACCTCATGCTCAAAGGTTGTCTCGAAAAGGTACCCTGATCCGATAGCGATCCCCAAGGCTAGGGTGCGTTCGCGGGCATTACCTGTGAAATCCTGGTAAACCGCGAAACTGCTGTTGATCCCGCTGCCATCCAAAAAATTATTTCGAACACTGCGGCCTGAACCTTTTGGGGCGACCATGATGACATCCACATATTCCGGAGGGATTACCTTTGTTTGGTCGCTATAGACTATGGCAAAACCATGGGAGAAATAAAGTGCATCACCCTTCTTAAGGCATGGTTTGATCGCATCCCAAACTAACATCTGCCCCGCATCAGAAACCAGGTATTGGATCACAGTCCCACGAGTGGCTGCTTCTTCCAGTGTAAATAGCGTTTCTCCAGGCACCCATCCATCCGCAAGAGCCTTTTCCCAGCTTTTGCTGCCTTTTTTCTGACCGACGATCACTTTAAATCCGTTATCACGAAGATTTAGCGCCTGGGCAGGCCCCTGCACACCATAACCGAGTATCGCGATGACTTCATCCTTCAAAACCTCGCGCGCTTTATCCAGTGGAAATTCTTCCCTGGTTACCACTTCTTCTTCAACACCGCCGAAATTCATTTTTGCCATGATATTTGATGCTCCTTTTAAAGTGAATAAAATAATTTATAAAACCTGCCGATCTATAAAACTTTGCCATTGCCCCCCGGAATAATGCCATTCCCGTTCCCACTGCCAACAGAATTTCCTAAAGGATTTGCCCCCCTTCCCATTGCAACCACACCCGCCCGCACCATTTCGAGAATTCCAAATGGCTTGAGAGTCTCAATGAAGCCTTCAATTTTTTCCTCGCTGCCAGTTATCTCGATCATCAGAGAATCGTTTCCCACATCTATGATCCTGGCTCGAAACACATCCACCAGCTGCATCACTTCAGCCCGATTGGCTGGATTCACGCTTACTTTCACCATCGCCAGGTCACGGCTGACCTTTGGGCTGTCAGTGATATCTTCCACCCAGACAATATTGACCAGTTTGTTGAGGTAAGTGATCAGCCGTCCAGCATTATCCTTATCGGCATCCACAACGATCGTAATTCTCGATACTCCCGGGTTTTCAGTCCTACCCACTGTCAGTGAATCAATGTTGAAGGATCTCCTCTGAAAAAGGGAAGTTACCCGGGTAAGAACCCCCGGCTTGTTCTCAACTAAAGCGACTAATGTATGCTGCATATCTATTCCTCACTTTTTTACGGGATCATTTCAGGCCGGCGGATCATTTCATGTAAAGCTGCCCCGGTAGGCACCATTGGATAAACCAGATCTTCCTCTTCGATCTTAAACTCCAGCACCACGGAACCTTCAGTTTCTCGGGCCTGACGAACTGCGTTCTCAATTTCAGAACGTTTGGACACCAAGATCCCGGTTAATCCGTGTGCCTCGGCGATCTTTACAAAATCAGGGCTGGAAAGAGGTGTACCAGAGTAGTTGCGGGTATAGAAAAGTTCCTGCCATTGGCGCACCATACCCAAATAACCATTGTTCAAAATAATGATATTTACTTTTATATTCTCCTGTTTCAATGTCTGCAGTTCCGGCATGGTCATTTGGAAACCGCCATCGCCGGAAATACACCACACCTCGGCATTTGGGCGGGCGAATTTTACGCCGATGGACGCAGGCAGGCCAAAGCCCATTGTTCCCAGCCCACCCGAAGTGATCAGCGAATAAGGTTTTTCACGCATGAAATACTGGGCAGCCCACATCTGGTTCTGACCCACATCGGTGACAACTATGGAATTGGGGTCGGCAAGCTTGCTGAGATCACTGATCACATGCGCAGCGTGCAGTTTGTCTGATTTAATGTTCTTTATATCTCTTTTGCCGCTTTCAATCCTCATATCATTGATATGTTCATTCCACTCTTCACGATCCACTCGTTCAAGTTGGGGGATCAATTGACGAAGCGTATCACCGATATCGCCCAGCAAAGCTAGATCAACCTTTACGTTTTTATTAATTTCCGAAGGATCGATCTCTAAATGGATCTTTTTGGCACTGGGGGCAAAGGACTTCAGGTTTCCGGTCACGCGGTCATCAAAGCGCATGCCGAACGCAAGAAGAAGGTCGGCTTCCTGAATTGCCTGATTAACCCATGCTTCGCCATGCATGCCCATCAACCCAAGATTCATCGGGTGGCTGGCGGGCACTGAACCTATCCCCAACAGGGTTGTGGCAATCGGTGTGAGCGTTATTTCTGAAAATTGCAGCAATTCCTGCATTGCACCGCTCAGTAAGACTCCATGCCCTGCCAGTATGACCGGCTTTTTTGCTTTATTGATCAATTCAAGTGCCATTTCCATGTCGCCAGCTTTGATGGGCGGGTCAGATTTGTAACCGGGCAGCTGAATTGGCGCATCATCATATTCCCAGTCGATAACGGCATTCTGGACATCCTTTGGAATATCAACTAATACTGGCCCCGGTCTGCCTGATCTCGCAATATAAAACGCCTCTCGGATCGTCCTGGTAAGATCTCTTACATCAGTAACCAGGTAGTTGTGTTTGGTGATCGGCATTGTGATGCCGACGACATCCACTTCCTGAAAGGCATCATAGCCGAGCAAAGGCGAACTCACCTGTCCCGTGAAGAAGACAACCGGGGAGGAATCCAGCATGGCAGTTGCAATACCCGTCACCAGGTTGGTAGCCCCCGGGCCAGAGGTTGCCAGTGCAACGCCTACTTTTCCGCTTGCGCGTGCATATCCGTCAGCCATGTGGGCTGCGCCCTGTTCATGGCGGGGTAGAACATGGTGGATCGGATATTCAGTCATGTGGTGAAAGATCGGCAAATTAGCTCCGCCAGGATAACCGAATATTTGGTCAACACCTTCCTTTAAAATGCATTCCCACATAATTTGAGCGCCGTTTATTTTTTTCATATATCAATCCTCTTCGTTGATGCATTCATAAGAATGATTATTCGTATCAGGCTTCAAGCACTGCTCCCTTGTCTGCGCTTGTCACAAAATGAGAATACCGCCGCAGCCATTTGCTTTCCACTTTGGATTCAAACGGAGGGAGTTCCAATAACCGGCTTTCTATCTCAGCATCGCTCAGCCGCACGTTTAACGTCGCGGCGGGAATATCAATATCAATAACATCACCATCCCGGACTGCAGCGATCGGCCCGCGTGCGGCGGCCTCTGGCGAAACATGCCCAATGCAAGCTCCCCGTGTTCCGCCTGAAAAACGCCCATCTGTGATCAATGCTACCTTATCGCCCAGCCCCATACCCATCAGGGCGCTGGTCGGGCTGAGCATCTCCTGCATTCCAGGACCACCCTTTGGACCCTCATAAGCGATGACCACAACCTCGCCTGCTTTAACCTCAGAGTTCATGATCCCCCGCATGGCGTCTTCCTGGTGGACAAAAACGTGTGCATTGCCGCTGAATTTGAGAAGATCAGGAATGACTGCACCGGCTTTGACTACGGCTCCTTTAGGCGCCAGGTTGCCGAACAAGACAGCCAATCCCCCGCTGGCGGAATATGCGTTTTCTCTGGTTCGGATCACTTCTGGATCTTTTATTTCTGCAGATGCATATGCTTCACCAAATGTCCGCGTTGATGCAGTAATACGGTCGGGATGCAAAACACTCTGATCCCTGGCAACTTCTTTCAAAATAGCAGGCACTCCACCAGCTCGGTGTACATCTTCCATATGCCACTGGCCGGCAGGGCTTACTTTGCAAAGGTATGGGACTTTATCCGCCACCTGTTTGATCCGATTAAGGTCATAATCAATTTCACCCTCATTGGCAATTGCCAATCCATGCAGTACTGTATTGGTTGATCCGCCCATAGCCATATCTAGGGCAAAGGCATCATCCATGGCTTCCGCCGTTACGATCATGCGGGGAGTGATCTGTTCTTCTACCAACTTTAAAATGAGTCTGCCGGCTTCTTTTGCAAGGGATTCCCGTTCGGCAGAATTTGCTAGCGCAGTTCCGTTATATGGCAGAGCAAGCCCCAAAACTTCCATGAGGCAGTTCATGCTATTGGCCGTGAACATGCCTGAACATGAACCGCATGAAGGGCAAGCCCTATTTTCCAACTCGTCCAGTTCATCTTTGCTGATCTTTCCGGCTTGAAAAGCACCAACCGCTTCAAAGACCGAGATCAGATCAACCTTGCGCCCATCTGCCATTTCCCCGGCTGCCATGGGTCCGCCTGATACAAAAATTGACGGGATGTTAAGCCTCATAGCTGCCATTAACATCCCGGGACTGATCTTGTCGCAATTGGGAATGCACACCATACCATCAAAACAATGGGCTTGCATCATTGTCTCGATACAATCTGCGATCAATTCTCTTGATGGCAGTGAGAATTTCATCCCCATGTGGCCCATCGCAATACCGTCATCCACGCCGATCGTGTTGAATTCAAAGGGGACTCCTCCAGCCGCCCTTACCGATTCCTTGACTACTTTTCCAAATTGCTGAAGGTGAACGTGGCCGGGAATAATATCAATATATGAATTAACGATCGCAATAAAGGGCTTTTTCATGTCGGCATCAGTTATACCGGTGGCTTTTAATAATGAGCGATGCGGTGCCCTTTCCAAGCCGTTTTTAATCTGGTCTGATCGCAATGTTCTCTCCTTTGTGAAATCAATATATTTCTAGTGGGTTGGTTGTTTATCTATAAATAATTTCAAAAACCATAACTTCATCTTATTTTTATTTTATGAATCATGGTCCTTTCTATTTCTCCATGGCAGGGTTTAGTTTTTCGATAAAAAAAACCACCCTGCTTTTGATTAAGGGTGGTTTTTGAAAATCCTGCTCTTACTAATATGGCTTTATGTGCCATCCCTTAATCTTGATTTGCCCTCGCCTAAAAGGACGAGAGCGCGAATAATAACGATGACAGGGAAATAGGCCAAGCTAATTGAATTCATTGTTTATGACATTCGTCTTAAAATTTTGTTCCATTATACATGCAAGCGGAAATATGTCAATGGAATAGATGAAAAATGGTATAAAACAAGCCTTTTTGTGCAGATTTCGTGATCAATCCTGATTGAGGATTAGTAACAATTACAAAAATGATCCTGTATCGAAAAATTATAAGAAAGTTGAACGAATGAGCAGCAAACCCCGAAATTTATAATAAGATTTTTAGATAAATCTTCAACTACTTAATATAAGCCGCGCCTGTTTGCAGAGCTTTAAGATTAAGATCAAAAAGCGTTTTTTTATCTTTGGAAAGGCTCTTTTCAATTCCTTTTTCAATACTTTTCATATTTAAAAAATCTGCTTTGGCTGCCAGGGCGCCCAACATGACAATGTTGGTCAGACGCTTATCGCCCAATTCTTCCGAAAGCTCGGTGCCCGGGATCTCGATGACTGTGATGTCAGTGCGCTGAACTTTCCGCGTAACCAGGGAATTATTCACTGCCAGATATCCACCCGTCGCTACCAAGTCTTCAAATTTATCCAGAGAAGGCTGGTTCATAACGATCGCCGCACGCGGTTTTAATACCTGAGCTGATCCTATTTCTTCATCAGAAATAATAACTGTGCAATTTGCTGTGCCGCCGCGCATTTCAGGCCCGTATGAAGGCAGCCAGGTAACTTCCCTTCCCTCTTCAAGCCCGGCGTAAGCCAGGACCTTTCCAGTAAAAAGTACTCCCTGTCCACCAAAGCCGGCGATAATAGTTTCGTTTTGCATACGGTCCCTCTTAAATTTTCAATTCGCTTATTGCCGGGATTACCTTGATATCACCCAGCGGGTAGTACGGAATCATCTTCTCTTCCAGCCATTGTGCGGCTTTGAATGGCGTCAGGCGCCAGTTGGTAGGGCAGGTGGAAAGCAGCTCGACCATCGAAAACCCCAAACCGCGCACCTGGGTCTCAAACGCTATTCGGATGGCTTTTTTGGCCATGCGGATGTTCTTGGGATCATGCAGGCTGCGGCGCACAATATAGCTCGCGCCATCCTGTGAAGCCAGCAGTTCGCAGGCACGAAGCGGAAAACCCATCTGCTCGACATCGCGTCCGTTCGGTGATGAAGAGGTTTTCATTCCCGGCAATGTAGTCGGCGCCATCTGTCCGCCGGTCATGCCGAAGTTGGCGTTATTGAGGAAGATCACGGTAATATTTTCGCCGCGCCCCGCCGCCGCAACAATTTCGCCGGTGCCGATGGACATCATATCGCCGTCACCCTGGTAGGTAAAAACAATACGGTCCGGCCGGACGCGTTTAATGCCAGTAGCCATGGCTGGTGCGCGACCATGCGCTGCACCGACAAAATCAAAATTGAAATAGCTATAAGCAAAAGCAGAACATCCCACTGATGCGACACCGATGGTTGTTTCTTTCATACCCATTTCATCAATTACTTCCGCAATTAGCCGGTGTGCCACGCCGTGCGTGCAGCCCGGGCAGTAATGCGTGTTGATATCGATCAGCGTTTTGGGATGTTCGTAAATGACTTCCATATCCTTCATTTCCAAGACTTCCATTTTTCTCCTTTGCTACGCGATGCTTTCCATGCGCTTCAGCCACTGCTCGCGCGGATGCGCGTCGCTACGGGTTGTACCAGCCAGGATGCGCTTGATCTCGGACAAGATCTCGTCCGGGAATGGCATTATGCCGCCCATGCGGCCGTAAAATTCAACATTAGCGCTGCCTTTGGCTTCTTTAAGAACATCCTCCAGCATCATACCTGAGTTCATTTCCACAACCAGAATGTTGTCCACCTGCTGTGCGACCTGCCTGACTGCCTGAGAGGGGAAGGGCGACAGGCTGATGGGGCGTAAAAGACCAACCGGCAGCCCGTCAGCTCGCGCAGCTCGGACCGCGGATAGCGCGATACGCCCGGCTAGACCAAATCCCACAACTGCCATTTCAGCGCCATCCATGTAATACTCTTTAAAGCGTGTTTCGCTCTTTTCTATCTCCTGCCATTCGCGCATCCGGCGTAAATTTGCTTTTTCTTCATCAGCTGGATTAAAGTGAATGGAAGTAAGCACCCGCCTGTCTGAACCAAAACCACCCTTGACAGACCAGTCGGGATAGTCCTTGCGGACCTCGAGCATGGGCGGCATTTCAACAGCCTCCATCATTTGACCGATACTGCCGTCAATCAATACAATGCCGATCGCCTTATATTTTTCCACTGTATCAAAAATGCCATAGACCGTATCCACGGTCTCCTGGATGCTGGCGGGCGCCAGCACGATGGGGTGGTAATCACCATGGCCGCCGCCGTGGACGATCTGGTTATAATCCGCCTGCGCCGGGGCAATATTCCCTAATCCAGGTCCAGCGCGCATCACATCCACCAGGACCATCGGTACTTCCGTTCCCGCAATATAGGACAATCCTTCCATCATCAGGCTGGTGCCAGGGCTGGAGGTGGAGGTCATCACGCGCACACCCGCGCAAGCAGCGCCATAAACCATATTGATGGCAGCCAATTCGCTTTCTGCCTGAAGAAAAGTGCGTCCGAGTTCCGGCATACGGGCTGACATATATTCCAAAGCTTCAGTTTGGGGAGTTATTGGATAGCCAAAATAAGCTTTTAATCCCGCGCGTACGGCTGCTTCAGCAAATGCCTGATTGCCTTCCCAGAGTTCTTTTGCCATTAATTCCTCCTGATCCTAAGCAACGTGTTTTTCGCGGTAGACCGTGATAGCTGCTTCGGGGCAGACCGAAGCGCAGATTCCGCAGCCTGTGCAGCCATCCAGCGCCAAATGGGCGGGATGGAAGCCGCGCGGAGTAATTTTTTCTGGATCCAGTGCGATCACGTGCTGCGGGCAGGCTTCAACGCACAACTCGCATGCTTTGCACAGGTTTTCGTCAACTGTAATAGTACCTTTCAAGGGCATATAAAGCTCCTTTATATTTGGAAAAATAATTGGACAAATTTAGTGCAATTTACCAGGCAATTTTACTATAAGCAAATTCAATACTGGTAGTGTCATGTATCACCATCTGGCGGTTACACAAAAGCAGACCTAAAAGTCACTTTGGTGAACATGTACCGAAATCGGATAATGTAAGTTGGGTTGATGTTCATGCAACCCAACGGTCACACGTTGATGGGTTTAACCTGCGGGTACGGTTCCCAGACGCTTAGTTTCTCGCGATTTATTTTGTCATTGCGAGCCTCGCTTCTGGGCGAAGCAATCTCACACTTATTAAGAGACAGATTGCCACGTCGCTGCGCTCCTCGCAATGACATGCTTAGCCGCATTGGTTATAATCCGGTAATTGAAATGACCGCCAATACAAAGCTTATCCAAAGACTTTCAACGCTCCTGCGTTTGCTGCTTGCCGCCGCCCTTCTTTCCGCCTGCTTGCCTGCCGGAAACGCACTTCCTGGCGGATCTGATCCAACGCTAACCGCATTCGCGCCCATTGAGACTGTGGAAATGTTGTCCACCTCTCTGCCGGAACCAAACCCGGCTTTTTCACTACCTAAGAACCTGGTGCCGATAACGCCGGAGAACGCGCAATCCCTGCACGAGTTAACCAGCGTTTACCCTTATTTCCCGTCGTATTATCATATCTCCGATGACGGTATGCGCTATGCGATGGGCGATATGCAGACGGTGGAGATCCGCGAGGCGGAGACCGGAAACCTGTTATCCACGATACCGACTGTGCTGCCTGACTGCGACTTCGGCTTTGACCGCTATTTTCGCCTGAATGAGGACGGCACGTTCATAGCGCTTGTGAACGGGCAGAACATTGAGGTTTGGCGGGCAGATGGTGGGCTGATCTTCTCAAGCCCGATCTCCAGCGAGTTCAGCACGAACGCCCCGACCTGCGGCGCGGACCTTCCGGAGATGGCACTTTCGCCTGACGGCAAGCTGCTGGCGCTCAGCGGCATCGCATATGGGCGCACAACTTCCAAACGCTATTTCCGTCTGATGGACGTGCGTACAAATGAAATTGTTTACGAATGGAACGGAGCCAAAGATTCACCGCATGGCAACCTGTATACCTTTTACGGGTTGGGTTTTTCAGATGACGGGCGAATGCTGCAAACCTTTGACCCGACGCGCTTCATTCGTTCAGAAGGGGAGATTCAGCGGGCTTTCCGCTTCTGGTCGGTGGAGACCTGGCAGGAGGTTAATGCTGCGGATGAGGCGA
>Ga0105104_10003543_pt1 | contig 11087 bp, 11 predicted proteins | sample PPLLaktember2015_3_FD_87034 | JGI IMG/M metagenome (GOLD analysis project Ga0105104, IMG submission 87034) | Freshwater sediment microbial communities from Prairie Pothole Lake near Jamestown, North Dakota, USA - PPLs Lake P7 Core (6) Depth... | ecosystem: Environmental > Aquatic > Freshwater >... | reverse complement strand
GTCTATGGTTGGGAGTGGGCTGTGAATGCCGATCGTCCCGAGATCAATAAACAGGTTGCCTGGGATTTCATCAAGTTCGTCCTTTCGTCCCCGGAGGAATGGCTTGCCAAGGCAGGCTTTGTCCAACCAGTAGAGGGTCTTTTGGAAACCGAGACTGCCAAAACATTCCCATTCCTTTCAGTCCACCTGAAAGATGTCGAGACCGCCAGTTGGTATATCCGGTCAGGATACGTCAATGAAATTTCACTGGCTGTTGGCGCTGCCATCGACAGCGTGGTGTATGACAATGCCGACCCCCAGGCAGCGCTGGATGCTGCCCAGGCTGAGGCAGAGAATGCGATGAAATAAGATTAAGTCTTTGTGATTAGGGGCGGACTAGAACATGTCTGCCCCTATTCTAATCTCCAGGGCATAAAAGATATGGATTTATCCCAAAAAAAATCCCCGATCCAGCGGATTAACGTACCACATTTTTTAAAGTTGTCAGCTCCCAGGCAACAGAAGCTGTTCGGATACCTGATCTTGTTGCCAACTCTGGTCATTATTTTTCTTTTTCGTTTTTATCCGATGATGCAGGCCTTCTATATCAGCATGACTGATTTCGACCTCATCAGCCCGCCAAAATTTGTCGGTTTATATAACTTCATTGATTTACTAAAAGATCCTCTCTTCCTCAATTCGGCAAAAATTTCGTTGACCTATGTTGTCTTTGCGGTTGTGCCTACCTGGATCATCTCATTAGGCCTGGCAGTCTTGTTTAACCGTAATATCCCTTTCAAGAATCTCATCCGTTCGGCAATTTTTATGCCCGTGATTATGCCCGCTGTGGTAATGGCGCTCGTATGGAACTTTATGTACCATCAGCAAGGGGTGGTAAATGTAATCCTTGGGTGGTTACAAATCAGTCCAATCCCCTGGCTTCGTAGCAGTTCGACAGCAATCTGGGCGATTATTTTGATCGGTATCTGGCGCGCTTCGCCCTATTTTATGGTTATTTTTCTGGCAGGACTACAAGCTATCCCGGAAGATTTCATGGATGCAGCCCAGATCGATGGCGCCAATTCCTGGCAGACTTTTTGGTATGTTACCTTGCCGCTGCTCAAGCCGACTACGCTGCTAGTGGTCGTGATGAGTATTATCACTGCGATGAAAGTGTTCGCCGTGCCCCTGATCATGACACATGGCGGCCCGGCCAACTCGACGCGAGTGCTTCCGCTGTTTATTTACCAGACCGCCTTCGAGTTCTTTGATATGGGGCGCGCTTCCGCAATGAGTATCTTCCTGTTCGCTGCTGTGATGATCGTTACATTATTCCAGATACGAATATTCTCGACAGGAGAATACGAATGAACAAAAGCGCTTTTAATTTGAGGCTGGTCAGGGGTGCGAAGAAAATATTCATCTACGCTGCCCTTGCGTTAGCCGCTTTTGTCAGCCTGCTCCCCTACTACTGGATGGTTTCATCTGCATTTAAAACAGAGTCAAACATTTTTCGTCTGCCCATCCAATGGTTCCCCAACCCTATCAACTGGATGTCATTTGTCAATGGCTGGCAAGCGCAGAATTTTCCACGCTACTTTTTTAACAGCTTTTTTGTTTCAATCGCCATTACCCTGGGTACGCTGGTGTTTGCATCATTGGCGGGATACAGCCTGGCAAAGTTCAGATATCCTGGCCAAAATATTTTCTTCATCCTGATCCTTAGCACGATGATGCTCCCGTTGGAAGTAACAATGGTGCCGCTTTTCCTTTTGATCAAGAATTTCGAGTGGCAGAATACATACCAGGGTTTGATCGTTCCATTTCTGGTCGAAGGGTTTGGGGTATTTCTCATGCGCCAGTTTATGCTCGGAATCCCCCGTGATTTGATCGAGGCAGCGCGTATCGATGGCGCCTCTGAAATGCGCATATTGGTGCAAATCGTTATGCCGCTGTGCAAGCCGGCCTTGGCGGCTTTAGGGGTGTTCACCTTCCGCGAAGCCTGGGATATGTACATATGGCCGTTGATCATTGTCTCCAAAGACGACCTCCGTACCGTTCCACTGGGAATATCGCTTTTTATGGGCAACTACGGCACTGCCTGGGATCAATTGATGGCGATCGCTACCGTAGGCACTCTTCCAATGATCCTGCTCTTTTTCCTCCTGCAGCGCGCTTTCATTCAAGGCATCACTATGACAGGGATCAAAGGCTGATCATTATGAGAACAACCGTTCCTAAAACGATGCGCGCCGTGGCAGTAACCCAATATGGAACGAAGCTTGACCTTATTGAAGCACCTATACCGGTGCCCCGACCTGACGAAGCATTGATACAAGTTCATGCCAGCGGTCTGTGTTCGACAGATTTGCACTTGTTGAATGGTAGGCAGCCCCTTGGGAACTTGCCGCGTATCATCGGGCATGAGATCGCGGGCGTTATTGTAGCGCTCGGAAGCAACGTTCGTAATTGGCAGGTAGGAGACTGCGTGGTTGTTGCGATCGATGTCATCTGTGGAGAATGTGTCCACTGTCGTTCGGGGCAAACGCAACGTTGCCAGAAAAAGAGCCGGATTGGTTTTGAATCCGATGGCGGACACGCGGAGTATGTAGCCGTACCTGCATCGAACCTTGTTTTATTGCCAAACGGCATCGGCTTCAAAGAAGCATCCATCCTGCCGGATGCGCTGGCGTGTATGTATCACTGCCTGCTTGCCCAAGGACAACTAAGGGTAAGCAATCGGTTGGTCATTTTAGGGATCGGCGGACTGGGAATCCACGGTGTGCAAATTGCTCGATTGGCCGGCGCGGAGGTGATAGCCACCAGCCGACGCGCCCACCGGTTAGAAGCGGCCAGGGAATTTGGGGCAATCCCCGTAAATCCCAAAGAGGAGGATCTTGCTAAGGTAGTGGATGATTTTACCGGGGGAGCCGGGGCCGACGTGGTAGCGGACTGCATTGGAACGGCGGCAAGCATCCAGGAAGGTTTATCCCTACTCCGACCAGGCGGTAAACTCTTAGTGATCGCTTACATTGACGAAGAATTTCGGGTTCCAAGCATTCCCCTGTTCTCCTTAGAAAAAGAAATCATTGGTTGTCGCGGAAGCACCAAGCAAGAACTGGTTGAAGTTGTTAGTCTGGTTGCGCAGGGAAAACTCAAACCTGTGATTGGCGCTGAATATCCTCTTGCACAAATTCACCAGGCCGTAGCCCTGCTTGAAGCAGGCGATGTGCTGGGTCGAATCGTGCTGGTCAGGTAAATTTTTCATTCGATAAAAAAATTTATGTTTTCAATATCTTGGATTTCCACTAGGAATGAATATGATTGAAATTGTCCCAAAAACGATGCAAGCGTTAGTGCTACCTAGTCCCGGTAAATTCGAAATCTGCACTGTGCCTGTGCCAAAGCCAGGGCCACAGGATGTATTATGTAAAGTACGTGCTGTAGCGATATGCGGAAGCGATCCCGAGATCCTTCGAGGCGACTTGGCTGGGATTTGGCCTCAATCTTATCCTTTTGTTCCCGGTCATGAATGGGCAGGAGAGGTTGTTTCTGTCGGAGATAATGTTTTGAATTTCAAACCCGGTGATCGCGTCGCCGGTGAACCGCATAAAGGTTGCGGATATTGCCGTAATTGTTTGAACGGTCGATACAACCTCTGTGAGAATTATGGTCATCCTGAAACAGGTCATCGTCATTATGGTTTTGTGTCGCCAGGCGCATATGCACAATATAACGTCCACTCGATCAAAAGCATAACCAAAATGCCGGCAACGGTTTCCTTTATTGAAGGGTCTTTAGTTGATACCGCTGCAGTTGCTTTACACGGCCTGGAGTTAACCGGTATAACACCTGGGGGAACAGTTGCAATTATAGGCCCAGGCCCTATTGGCTTGATCGCGATGCGATTGGCACACGCCCTGGGAGCTGCTCAGGTAATTATGGTGGGCCGACGAGCGAGGCTGGTCGCGGCTGGCAAACTTGGAGCAGATGTATTGGTTGATATCGAGAAGGAAGATCCTGTTGAAGCAGTCAGAGCAATAAGTAATGATTTGGGCGTCGATGAAGCTTTCGAATGTTCCGGCGCAAAAGGAACTTTCAATCAGGCCGTTAGGATGGTTAAAAAAGGAGGCCGGATTGCTTTATTAGGCGTGCCCCCTGACAATTTGGTTGAGGAATTGCCGTTCAAATATATCGTCCATAATGAATTGGCAGTTTTTGGTTCGCGAGCCGACCCGAATGCAACCTGGAAGATTGTGCAGATGGTCTCATCCGGCCAACTTGTGCTTAAGGATCTCATCACCCATGTCTTTCCTTTGGTAGAGTTCGATAAAGCCCTGGATACTTTTGTCAACAGGCGTGACAACGCTATAAAAGTAGTCGTTCAACCCAACGGGAATGAAGAAGGTAAATAAGAGATGGTCGAGCGAAACACCGTTACAATCATCGGCGCCGGATTAATGGGACCCGGAATCGCTACCTGCAGTACTCTGGGTGGGTATCCCACGATTCTCATCGATAAAACTGCGGAACTCGCCTGTGCCGGTGTGGACAAAGCTAAGCAGAATCTTGAACAATTGCGCGAAAACCAATTGATCAATTGGGATCAGGTTTACTCTGCCCAGGCTTTGCTTCAAGCTAAAATGGACCTGGAAGATGCGATTGAAGATAGTTTCTTGATTATCGAAGCTGTTTCAGAAAATCTGGCCTTGAAACAGGAATTGTTTCAAACACTCGATCATCTTGTCCCACCGGACGTAATCATTACCAGCAATACCTCGGGGCTGCGAATTACTGACATTGCCAAATATGCAAAGCATCCGGAACGAATGGCAACCACCCATTTTTGGTTCCCTGCTCATCTGGTGCCGCTGGTCGAAATAGTCATCGGCGATAAAACCGATGAAGCCGTAGCTGCCCATTTACATAAATTGTTGCATGACTGGAACAAAGCTCCGGTGATTGTCAAAAAGGACTTGCCAGGGCAACTGGCAAACCGCATTCTGCAAGCAGTGATTCGCGAGGCAATAAATATTGTACAAATAGGCCTGGCTACACCTGAGGATGTTGATACAGCTATTAAAATGGGAATGGGGATCCGTTTTCCCGTCTGGGGACCATTAGAGCATATTGATGGCGTTGGCCTCGATTTGGCCCTGTCCGTGCAGCAGAATGTACTCGGTGGCCTCAATAATAACCCTGAACCTCCCCAATATTTACAAGAGTTGGTCGAACATGACTGTTTGGGCTATAAAACGGGCAAAGGGTTTTACGATTGGCATGTAAAGGACATGCAAGACCTTGTCGTCAGAAGAGATCGTTTTATTATTGAGGCATTAAGGATCTTACGGTCGGTTGACTCATCCAACCAGGGTGACTCAAATCGCTCAGAATAGATATAAATAAACTGAAACTCTGGCAGCAAAAGGAGAAAAATAAACAAGTTGAACCACCGACTGGTTTTCATCGGTACATATACCGAGCGGATCCTTTTCGGAACCGGGAAGATCCTCCAGGGGAAGGGTGAGGGAATTTATGTGTACGATCTTGATACATCCTCCGGCTCCATGAAGCTATGCAGTGTAGCCCAGGCCGGACCGAACCCATCCTATTTAACTTTCGATGCTTCCCATCGGTTTCTGTACGCTGTCAATGAACTTAAAGAGTTCCATGACGCTCCGACTGGAGCGGTTAGCGCTTTTTCCATCGACCCAGCGAGCGGCATATTGCGGTTCCTTAACCGCCAGCCGAGTCACGGCACAGATCCCTGTCATCTAATGGTTGATAAAACAGGAAAGTATGTCCTGGTCGCCAATTTTATGAGCGGCGGGGTCTGTGTGCTGCCGATCCTTAAGGATGGTTCCCTGGGAGATGCTACAGATGTCATCCAACATCAGGGGGCGAGTGTTGATCCCGTGCGCCAGGCTGGTCCTCATGCTCATGGCATCACCCTGGACGAAACCGGACGTTTCGTCTTTGTCCCTGATCTGGGGCTTGATAAGCTGATGGTCTATAGATTCGATACAGACCGTGGAAAACTGGAGCTGAACGTCCCGCCCTGGATCGATGTTATGCCGGGTGCCGGCCCACGCCAGTTGGTGCTGCACCCCACAGGTGGATTTGCTTATCTTATTAATGAACTCAATTCGACAGTGACAGCTTTTCGTTACAACAGGGAAACGGGAAGCCTGAGGGAAATTCAGACAATTTCAACTTTGCCCGCAGAGTTCAAAGGCGCAACCACCTGCGCGGAACTGCAGATATCATCCTCGGGGAAGTTTCTCTATGGATCAAATCGTGGACATGACAGTATTGTCATATACACCATCGACCAATTGAACGGAAAGCTTACCTGTATTGGACACAGGAACACACAGGGAAAAACACCTAGGCACTTCATCGTTGACCCGGATGGTGCCTTTCTATTGGTAGCCAATCAGGATACCGATAACGTGGTCACTTTTATACTTGACCCCTCCTCAGGTGAGTTTAGTAGCACTGGCCACATTATCTACGTTCCAACCCCCGTCTGTGTTAAAGTCATATAGAACTTTTTATTTTACACCCTTTCTCTTTACTATGTTTTGCAATTGGAATTTTGTCTCCTGGCTACCGGGTATAACGGACCGATAATTATTCTTCATAATAGCTTTCGAAAATAGCCATTTACATAATTGAAATTAGTATAATCAGGATTATACTAATTTCAATTATACAAAAAGAGCCACCAAATCCTTACTGTAATATGATTTAATAGAAGTGCTTAAAGATTATAATGCTAAGAAAAAATCCGCTTTCCAAGCGAATTTCGTTTGCGGCGTTATTTCGTTAGACTTTTTGTTCAAGAAAATCAGCAAAGGCGGATAGCTCCAATTTCAACTGTATGAACAAATCTGGAACTTTGTTGACCAGTTTCTCTATTTTCTCGGGATCAAAGTGATAAGTGTATACGTTACGGACAACGTGCCGAAAGCCGCGAAATTCATTCAAGTCTTTACTCACCGATTCTGATATAACAGCAGGACGGACATTTGAAATTTCTGCTGTCATTTGTTGCAATAAGAGCAAATGCCAATTCTCGCCTTGGGGAATTGAACCATCAATCGTTTCAGCAATGAGGCTGAAGACGCGTTCTAAGCCTGAATAAAAGCCATGCAAATTTAACGCAACACCGTCCAGATAATAATCATCATCTGAACGGTGAGCGCGTTGCCATCCTTCTTCGATACGCGCTAGTACGAGTTCCAGTTCGTCCAATTCACGACGGATTCGACCAGCCAATCTAGTTAGACCCCCATCAATCATATAGACTTCCCCTCGGTCTCAATCGCCTCTCGCATGGAATCCGGGCAAGTTTCCATGTCAATTAGATCCAGTTTAAATTCAGAACTTAATCCTGTTACCGCACCAACTGCTTCAAAAAAACGAGATGGTGGAATCCCAAGTGCAGCCAGATCAACATCTGACCAAGGTGTAAACTCTCCTCGTCTCGCGAGAGAACCAAACACGAATACTTCATTCGCGCCAAATTCTCTTCGCAGAAGATCCGCAGCTTTGCGTGCCGCCACCATTGCTCGGCGTCGACGCTTCGATAATTCAACGCTTAAAACGCTTTTCCTGCGGCGAATAGCCTCATGCGGACGGTATCGTTTAAGTGCCTCTGGTGGAAGATCTAAAGCAGTCATTGACATGGGCAAATTATACAACTGAAATTCATATCAATATCGTTTGGAAAGATTACTTCCGTAAATCGGCATTTACATTACTTTCACAGTCTGAAGCGAGAATAAATAGATACTGACATATTTGCATCCAGGGGTTATTTCTTCAAGCTTTGCTTTTAATGCCAATGGTTTACAAAATGAATATTCTATTGTAAAATGTAAACCGAACAAGAATTGAGGTGTTGATATGTCAATCGGAGAACGCGTGAAAGGAGCTCGGCAACGTGCCGGGTTGAGTTTACGTGACCTAGCCGATAAAGTGGGAGTAAGTGCTCAGGCAATTTCAAAATACGAGCGTGGCTTGGATATACCCAGTTCATCAGTATTGTTGCAGTTGGCAAAGGCTTTGAATGTTCGGGTGGAATATTTTATGCGCCCAATCAAGGTGACGCTTTCCCAACCAAGCTATCGCAGCCACAAGAGCCTTAGTGTGAAAGATCAAGATGCAATTTATCACCAAGTGCAAGACTGGTTGGAACGTTATTTAAGTGCTGAAACCCTATATGGTGAGAAATCTTCATTTGCCTTTCCAAATATCAACCGGAAAATAACGACTCTTGAAGGTGTTGAGCGTGTAGCACTCGAGATGCGCGAAGCCTGGCAGTTGGGATTGGATCCCATAGATACACTAATTAGTGTCTTTGAAGCGCATGGAATAAGAATGGGGGTAGTGGAGGGAGCAGATCATTTTGACGCGATGTTGCTATGGGCGAACGCATCCATCCCCGTTATGGCCGTTAAAAAAAATGTACCTGGAGATCGCCAGCGGCTAAATCTTGCTCACGAATTAGGACACTTGATCTTGGAGATACCAGAAAACTGGGATGAGAAGATGGAGGAAAAAGCTGCTTACCGTTTTGGAGCTGCATTTCTAGTTCCAGAACCCACGGCATTTAAGGAGTTGGGGGAACGGCGCAGTCGACTTGATCTCTACGAGCTACACCTGCTGAAACATCGATATGGGATTAGCATGCAGGCCTGGATTTATCGGGCTCAAGATTTAGGCATTCTGTCCTCACAGGCAGCAATTCGCCAATTTCGAATGTTTCGAGCCAATGGGTGGCATCGTGAAGAACCGGGTGATGAATACCCCTCTGAAAAAACTGTTCGTTTGGAGCAAATGGTAACGCGCGCTTTAGCAGAAGAAACGATTTCAGAATCACGCGCGGCAGAGTTGCTTGGTAAACCACTTCATCAATTTTGGCAGGAAGCTCGCAGCAAACATGACAACCTCCCGCTCCCTGTGTATCCTTGACACCAACGTACTGATTGACTTGTACTTTGGTAGCCTACTAGAAATGGTATTTGAGCTACCTTATCGCTTTGCAACTGCAGACGTTCTACTAAATGAATTAGACACACCAAATCCATCAATGTTACATGAGCTCGGGCTGCTTACCATCGAATTGAGCGGTGATCAAGTGCAATATGTCTACGAGCTGGTTCAGTATCATAGCCACGTCTCAGTCAACGATCTATTTGCCTTAGTATCAGCAGTAAGTTCGAATGCCGTTTTAATTACTGGTGACAAAAACTTGCGCCAACTGGCTCTACGGCACAATATTCGATTCCACGGCACGCTCTGGATTCTAGATGAAATGGTGAGAAGTAACATACTTGAACCCGTAGAAGCTGGCCGTGCTCTGAGGAAAATTCTGAATGCTGGGAGTCGCTTGCCTCTTCCCGAGTGTCAACGTCGCTTTAGAGAATGGGAATCATTCTAGATTTTATATACAACACTACTGGCGGGGATTATGCGATCAGGTAAGCCAGATTAATACAGGCATATTGCTTTTTAATTTCGATATAAAGATTTACATAAACGACTTTGTTTCACAAGGGGGGATCATTGAACCTTTAATTTTCCCCAAAATAGACCACTGAATAATTATTATAATCAACATGTGGCTAAATTTAGATGAGCCGGAATTACAAAATCAGGCAACCTGCGGAACATCAATAACGTAATATTTGTTCTGAAGATATTTATCAACAAAAGTCACTTCCGAAAAGCAGGATTTGGATAAATGAAGCCACTAAGTCAGGGTAAACCACTTACAATAAGGGGAGCATGTTCTTCCACCTCACCACCCACTCGGCTTATTCCTTACAGGAAGGCTTGCTTAGTCCATTTGAGCTGGTACAAGCCGCCAGGATACAGGGCATGCCGGCCCTTGGTCTCACAGATCACCGCCTGCTCACCGGGTCGGTGGAGTTCGTGCATGCTTGCAAAGAAGCCGGCATCCAGCCGATTCTGGGATTGGAGATCGACCTGGAAACTGGCAAACTGGCTTTACTATCCACCAGCCTGGATGGCTGGTCCAATCTATGCCGGGTGAGCAGCACACTGGCGCTGAGGGATGATCCCGAATCTGCTTGCTCTTTAAATTTCCTAGGACCCTATGCTAAAGACCTGATTGCCCTCAGCGACACGCAAGGGGACGATTCCGGCCAGCGCCTTGGTCAGATCAAGGATATATTTAGAGATCGGCTCTATATCACATTACAAGACCCATCTGGAGGACTTCCACTTTCCAGCTTGGCACGCAAGCTGGGTATCCCGATGGTGGTGACGCATTCAGTCTATTACCTGACACCCGAACAAGAAAAACTACAACGTACCGTAACCGCCATCCGTCTAAACCAGCCGGTGGACCAACTGCCTCCGTACAAGGTCGCACCGCCAGGAGCCTACTTCACCAGCCAGGAGGAGATGGTTCAGCGCTTTTCAAGGTTTCAACCGGCGCTGGAGAGAACACAGGAGATTGCCGAGCGCTGTAAATTCGATTTGCCGCTTGGTGTGGCGCACATGCCCAAAGTGCCCCTGCCGGATGGCATGACACAAACCCAATACCTGCGTCAAACGGCCGAAGCCGGGGCAGAGCAACTTTTTGGAAAGATCACGCCAGACATTCAGGCGCGCCTGGATCATGAACTGGAAACCATCGCCCGCCTGGGCTACGAACCGATCTTCCTGATTGTGGAAGATGTGCTCAACTTCGCCCGTGAGACTGGCGTCCCCTATTCATCGCGTGGCTCGGCAGCTTCTTCCCTTGTAGCGCACTGCCTAGGTATCACCAGCCCTGATCCACTCCGGTTGAACCTGTACTTCGAACGCTTTCTCAACCCAGCTCGTCAAACCCCACCTGATATCGATACCGACCTGTGCTCCCGTCGAAGAGACAATGTCATCCAACATGTATTCGATACTTATGGATCGGATCACGTGGCAATGGTTGGAACGATCAACCGCTTCCGCCCGCGTTCTGCCTTAGAGAGTGTTTCTTAAGTGGTCGGGTAAGATTGGAGAATGACCAAATTCAGCCAAACCTACCCGACCGATCTCAAGTATACCGAATGGCAGTTAATTTCGGACTTTTTTCC
>Ga0105104_10003542_pt1 | contig 11087 bp, 9 predicted proteins | sample PPLLaktember2015_3_FD_87034 | JGI IMG/M metagenome (GOLD analysis project Ga0105104, IMG submission 87034) | Freshwater sediment microbial communities from Prairie Pothole Lake near Jamestown, North Dakota, USA - PPLs Lake P7 Core (6) Depth... | ecosystem: Environmental > Aquatic > Freshwater >... | reverse complement strand
TCCCTTGAGAGATTTTTTTTCAGGAGCAGGGGAAACTCGATGTTTTTGTAGACCGAGAGCACCGGGATCAGGTTGAAGGACTGGAAAATAAAGCCAATCTTTTCACGGCGGAACCTTGTCAGTTCCCTGTCTGAAAGGTGTTCCACGTCCTGGCCGTCAATGCGGACAATCCCGTCAGAGGGGCTGTCTATGCAGCCGATGAGGTTTAATACTGTGCTCTTGCCGGAACCTGAAGGACCGGCAATGGCTGTAAACTCACCCTTCTGGATGGAAAGGGAAATCCCATTGAGCGCATTGACAGTCGTCTCGCCAAGCAGGTATGTTTTTTTCACCTTTTCAAGTTCAACAGCTTTCATGTATACCCCTTTTTACAATATAGTTAAAATAATATATAACTTGTTCATCGTCATCAGTTTTCCGTAAAAAAATGATTCTGGTTGATGGATCTGGAACAACCACACTTTAATTATACATGAAAATCCGGGCGATACAATGACATTTGCCACAGGTGGTTAGTTTCTATTGTAATTGCGTAAAAAAGGTGCTATTAATGTTTCAAGGTTAAAAAAATGGTAATGAAATCAAGACTTGATGAACTCGCCCGGGACCTTTCCCTGGGGGAGCGGCAGGACCTCCTGGAAAAGATCAGGGGGCCGGAGGATGACAGTGAGGGTGAGTACTTTGTTCATGTGGAGATGGAGGACTCGGAGAAACAGCGCTTAATTCACGCTGAAATACAAAAACTGTCAGTCTGGAAAAAGTTCCTGCTCTGGCTCTACAGATTTATAAGCGGTCGCGACCGTGAACAGATTTACGTGACCATGAAGCTTGGGGATATCAAAAGATCCATCAGACGGACCAATCCCGCCCTTACGGGATTTGAGACCCGCGACCTGTCAATGCGCTTTGCCCGCCACGTCTTTGATCTTTATTCTGCGCTGTATCCACTTAAAACTTTCTACCAGTTCTTTGCGGAATTCCAGCCCTTCAGGGATCAAATGGTTCTCCATCTGGTGGAGAAGATTCATGAGCGCCATAAAAAAGCAATAGAAGAATTTGTCACCATGGACGAGATCGAAGACATATTCGGCCGCGACAATGGCCAGGATAATCTGACCCAGCTTCTGTATCGCAGATTTGATGAATACATACGCGCAATCCCGCAGTCAGTCTTTAACCGTGTAGAACTTCTGGTAAAACCATTCTTCGCCCTGAAGAACATTGTGCTTTTCAATTACAAAAAGCTCTTACACTATTTTGACTACTATCTCCCGGAAACCCTGGACCGGAAATATCCCGTGTTCAGAAGCACCTCGGCCATGATCGTTATAGACCATTTGGAGAGGCTTTACTATTCACTGTTTTACGCAGTCAAGGGCATACCTGAGGAATATTCTCCGGACCAGGATGTTCTTTTTATCTATTCGGTGGCAAACCGGGGCATGTCGTTAAAAAGGGACAAAGACAAGATAGAGGCGGAAAAGGAAAATATAGGGAGCGACTGTGCAGCACTCCGCAACATGTTTTTTGCGCTGTCGGCGGAGATTTCCAAGTTCCAGGCAGTGGTGCCGATACTGGACATTATCAAGTTTTTCAGGCGCGATCCTTTCTATCGCCTGAAATTTTTTCTTCCCAATCTGCAGCTTCGCAAGGTTTACACGCAGTCCCTGCGGCAGTTACTTAGAATGGAGCTTGATGAAAAAATATTCAGGATAAAAGACCGTGTGATAGAGCGCAAGATCAGGGACCTGTTTGACGAGTCGGAAATTACGCCTTTGGAATTCTATACGCAGTCACAGGCAGATGCATTCATCGGGATGAGTTTGCCGTATTTCTCGCGCGTCAAGTCCCTAACGCTTATTTCCAATTACATACGCAAGGTTTACCGTCCGGTCATACAGGATATTCTGGAGACAGTAAATGACTACCTGTTCAGTTCCAGCAAGCGCAACCAGAACAGGCTCGTGGGTATTTCGCAGACAGTGGAAGAGGTTGAGGACAAGATAATGTACTTTGACAAGTCTCTTTCGCCAGACGAGGACAAGGGGAAAACACTTCACCGCCTGAAGTACAATATAAACACTGACCTGACACACCAGAAACTCTGGAAGTCCTTCATCTACGAGATCGACCGTGACGTGACGGCCCTGATCGAAAAGGGAATCGAGGGATTTTCAAACTACAAATCGCTGATTGACGAGTTCTTTGGTCTGCAGACGGAAACCATGCAGAATTCATTGAAGACAATCATCCAGTGGAGGGGCCGCCAGTTTACCATACGCCAGTTGATGCAGCTTCTGGAGACCAATATAGATGATTTTCTCAGATTGCTCACTCAGGTCATGGAAATGGAAAAGGGCCGCTGAGCCATTTCTTTCCGTATTTTTCTGATTGTCTCCATGGGATCTTCCACCAGCACCCGCTTGCCCCCAATAAGATCTGCTATGCCTATCTCCCTGCTGTAACGGGGGATGACATGCAAGTGCAGATGACTTATTGAGGCCCCTGCAGGCAGCCCCATGTTATAACCGATGTTGTAGCCCTCAGGATGATGCGTCTTGTCCAGGATGTCCAGGAAGTAGTGCAAAAGCGCGTTAAGCCTTTTGTCCTCTGCCGGAGTAAATTTGCGAATGTCCTCATGGTGGGTTACGGGAAAGATCATGAGGTGACCCGGATTGAACGGGTAAAGGTTCAGTGAGACAACAAAAAACTCATCCTTGTAAACAGAGAGGTCGGGGACATCGGGAGATGACTCTGCAATCTTGCACAGGATGCAGCCATCGGTCTTTTTGCCCTGGATGTAGGAGAGCTTCTCGAAGTTGTAGAAATATCCGCTCATCAATCCTGCCCGGTTGCTTGCTCCGCAAAAAGATCCCTGAGTTCGGGAATTTCCTTCTTTGCCTCCCCGTTCTGCTGCCTGATATACAGGTATTTGAGCAGAACAGGATATTTTTCCAGAAGCAGGGCGTATTCCTCAAGCTGTTTGATTTCTCTCTGGAAAGCTATGTCGTCATCACCATAGAGAGTACGTGCGCGGCGCATCTGGGCAATTTCAGCATTGCGGAACTCTTCTGTGAAAAGCTCAAAGTTTTGTCTGGCCTGGGCGTATATGCGCGGATCCGGAAGCTTCATGCCGCCGGATGGTGAAATGGACAGTATCTCTATGTCAGAAACCGAATCCTTGAGTGTTGACAGGATTGTGCCTGAAAGGGCCTGTCCGCCGGATAATGCCTCTGTTTCCCCGGATTCCGCAATTCTCATTACAATTCCCATGACTTTGGTTTTGAGTTCCCCGGATTTTTTTTCATACCAGGCCGCAAGGGTATCAACCGTCAGATCCCCTGCCTGTACAAGTGATAGAAGTGAATCTGGTCTGTAGCGGATGTTTGCCGTGAAGGAGACCTCGTAGCTGAAGTCAGGTGACCCGGGCACTGTTTTGGAATAGACATCGCCGGAGGGAAGGGTCCCCTTGTCCGTGACACTGATGGAATGCGGCTTGCCCGGGAAGACCTGCAGGTTCATGTTTGTCGGAATGAGGTTTTCCCATCTCCAGACCAGCCCGCTTCCCGGGCCTATTATTGTCTGGTCAAGGCCGCCCGTTTTTGACTGCATGACCCCGTAGGAGTCAGCAGGGACGTATATGTTCATCCAGCCAAGGAAAAAACCAACGCCACCCAGGATGCATAGGATCAAAAACAGGACCAGTAATTTCTTCATGTCTTGCGTGCTCCTGTTTCCATAATACTCATAATTAAGCTATGTGCAAGGGTTTCAAAAAATTATCAGAGTCTGTAAAACCCTGATGCCAAGAAACAGAATAAAGGAGAATACTATCGCAATGCCGATGGTGACCGCCCTCCGACGCTTCTGGACCATGTCTGTATTCTGGAGAAGGGAAACGATAAAGAGCATCACGCCAGTGACCAGATGTATGACAATGAAAATGGAAAGAAATGATATAAGCATGAGCTGGGTGGTGTCCAGGAACATCTGGTAATTGCCAATAATATACAGCATGAAGAGCAGGACAATTATAATAGATAGAAAAATAAAAACCGTGAGAAGGATAGCATAAAGCCGTTTCTTGTCCATATCCAGATGCAGGGGCATGATAAGCGAGTTTATCCAAACCGGCTGAATATTGCAACCACACGGTTGTCTTTTTTCTGCAAACCCGTTACAATCCCGCGATATCATGCCTGGCTTGCAGCTTCAGAACATCAGCCTCTCATTTGGTGCCCGAGAAATCCTGTCCGGCGTTGACACGTCCCTGGATCTGGGTTGCAGAACCGCGCTCTGTGGGGAAAACGGAAGCGGAAAATCAACACTGATGAAGATAATAGCGGGCATTACTCCTGCAGACTCGGGTAATATAGTAAAAACCTCAGGTTTTTCCGTTTCATATCTGCCGCAGAATGCCGTTATCACAAGCAGCCTGCCTTTGAACAAAGAGGCCGAGACTGCCTTTGATCCAATTAAAAAACTGGTGGAGGAGAAAGACTCGCTTGCAACGGCTATTGCATCCAAAAAGGAAGGAGAGGCCGGTCTTTCAAAATTATTGGAGCAGTACGCCCAGGTGGATGATAAAATCGAGCGTAGCGGTTATCTCCTGCGCGCCAAGAAGATCCAGACAGTTCTGACCGGCCTCGGGTTTTCGGATCAGGACCTGAATCGGCCATGCCGTGATTTTTCTTTGGGTTGGCAAATGCGCATAGCATTGGCCAGGGTGCTTTTGGAGGAGGCGGACCTTCTGCTGCTGGATGAACCGACAAACTTTTTGGACCTGGAAGCCCGATACTGGCTTCTGGACTTTGTGAAAAACACTGCTTCGGGAGTTCTTCTTGTATCGCATGACCGCTATTTTTTGGACCAGGTATCAGAGTCAGTGGCCGAGCTGTTCATGGGAAGGCTCAAGATCTACAGGGGGAATTACTCGTTTTATGAAAAGCAGCGGGAAACCGAGCTTGCCACGCTTGTTGCGCAGTATAAAACCGTGGAAGAGCGGCGGGAACAGCTTGAGGGTTTCATTAACCGTTTCAGGGCGCAGGCATCAAAGGCGTCCCTTGTGCAGAGCAGAATCAAGGAACTGGAAAAGCTGCCGGTAGTCGAAAGACCGCCCTCGGTAAAACACATCCACTTCCCGTTTGCCGAAGAGCCAAAACCCGGAAATGACATTCTACGGGTTACAAACCTCAGGCATTCCTATGGGGGCCAGGATGTTTTTTCAAACCTTGAGTTCACTCTTGCCAGGAACGAGAGGCTTGTGGTTGTTGGCATAAACGGTGCGGGTAAATCCACCCTGCTTCGGATTCTTGCCGGAGTACAACCTGCGTCAGGCGGGAAGGTGGTCTATGGTGAACATGTAACGCCGGCCTTTTATTCGCAGGACCTTGCACAGACTTTAGATCCCGCACAGACAGTCTTTGAATCCATGGAGACCATGACTCCAACCGCTCTCTTCCCAAAGCTTGCGAACATGCTGGGCGCATTTCTCTTCCGGGGGGATGACATTAAAAAAAAGACTTCGGTATTAAGCGGTGGTGAACAGTCCAGGCTTCTTTTGCTCAGGCTTCTCATAAAGCCAGGCAATCTTCTCATACTTGACGAACCTACAAACCACCTGGACATGGCCTCAAAGGAGGTTCTCCTGGACGCGCTTATGACTTTTTCCGGCACCATTGTGTTTGTTTCCCATGACAGGGCTTTTATTGACCCGCTCGCCGACAAGGTGCTTGAGATACGCAACGCAAAGGCAAGGCTTTTCCATGGCAACTATTCCTATTACAGGGAAAGAATAGAAAAGGAAAATGCGGATCAAAATGAGACTATGAGTGGAGAGGCAGGCATTGCCAAAAAACATGCAATTGAACCAGAGAACGATCAGGAGACGGCACATGATGCAATGAAGAAAAAGAGAGCTCTCTTGCGCAAGTATGACCGTGAGGAAGAGGAACTATGCCGCAAAATAGATTCTGCGGCAGCTTTTAAAAAGGAGCTTGAAGAAAGGCTTGCGCTGCCGGAAGTCTACATGGACGGAGAAAAAATGCGTGAACTCAAGGAGCAAATAAAGAAAACGGAAAGCCTTGAGCAAAAACACGTGGAGGACTGGGAAAAGGTGTCACAGGAGCGGCACAAGCTCATGAGTTCAAACCACTGACCCTTGCATGAGAACAAAAATCTGTCTATAATCACCGCCTGTAAGGAGACTATGTATGAAAATGAGGATATCGTTTGCTTTTGCCGTTTTGATCGCGGTTCTGCTTCTATCGGGTTGCAGTCAGATTACACCCCATGAAAACCTGTTGGGGCACTATGAGAAGATTCTTACAATTCTTAATGAAAACAAGACAGATATTGAAAAAGCTGCAAAGCTTGCTGGCGAGTATGTGTTGGCAAACATTGCAGATATCAAGGCCCAGTATGCACTTTTTGAGAAGGAACCATCAGCTCCCATTGTAAAAGATTCTGTTTACATTGAACGCCAGACAAATGTGGTCAAACTGCATGCGGATCTGGAAACAAATTATCCGCTCTTGATGAACGCCCCTCAGGTCATTGAAGCCCTTGTTCCAATGAGGGAAGTCTGGAAGAACAGCGCAGCGCCCGGTGCCGCAGCAGCTGTTACGCCTGCGCCTGCTTCAGGAAAATAAATAATTGGTTTTTTATGAAATTTGGGCCTGGCAGTAGATTTATTTTCCGCTGCCAGGCTTTCTTTTTGAGGAAGTTCTTTTGATTTCAGCCTGGGAAGTCTTTTTACCAATAATGGTCCCTGGTGAGTTTACCGCTGGTTTCCTTAATTGTTTATTCGGCCGCTTATAAATAAAATATATTAAAGTGACAATAATACCAATAATAATAATGATGATGGGCCACCATCTAACCGCGAACTCTGCAAAACCCAAATCGGTGAGTTTCAGACTGAACGGGAAAAAGAGCAGAGACATCAGGATGAGCGTTACGGAAGAGATGAGGATCCCTGTCCGGGCCTTTTTTTTACGTTTCAATGCATATGGGATGAGGGAAAGACCGGCAATGTCCATAAACACAGGCCAGATTCGCTCAAAACTTTTCACAGGAATAACAGTATTGTAGAGCAGGAAGAAGACCCCCAATAACAACAGTATCATCCCGGGAAGTATGAGCTGGGCGGATTTTCCCTTGATGAACACAAGGTAGAGCATTAAAAGACCCACAGCTATCACTGGAATAATGAGAACCGTGAACAGGAACGTGCCTGGTTCGGGAAAATAACCCAGGGTCCAGAGAAGAAAGAGACTTCCGCCCAGGATAAGGCCAATGCCCGCGATTAACAGCTTGTTGGGGAATCTTGGTTTGTTGTTCATTTTTTCATGTTCTCGACAAGTGCGTCTGCAAATGCGCTCGTCGATACCTCCTTGGCGTTTTCCATGAGGCGCGCAAAATCATAGGTGACCGTCTTTGTTGATATTGCCTTCCTGATTCCGCGCTCTATCAGATCTGCCGCTTCCTGCCAACCCATGTATTCAAACATCATCTTGCCGGAGAGTATGAGGCTTGACGGATTGACAACGTTCTTGTTTGCATACTTGGGTGCAGTACCGTGAGTTGCTTCAAAAATTGCATGGCCCGTGTCATAGTTAATATTGGCTCCCGGTGCAATTCCAATGCCTCCGACCTGGGCGGCAAGCGCGTCAGAGATATAATCTCCATTCAGGTTTAAAGTGGCCACAACATCAAAGTTTTTGGGGCGTGTCAGGATCTGCTGAAGGAAGATGTCTGCTATTGTGTCCTGCATGATAATTCTGGTGTCATTTTCTTTTGCCTCGTCCCACTTGACGGTGAGGTCCCCGAACTCGCTCTTTGCCAGCGCATAGCCCCACTCGGTAAATGCGCCCTCGGTGAACTTTTGTATGTTTCCCTTGTGGACAAAGGTGATGCTCCTGCGCTTGTGGGAAATGGCGTACTGTATCGCTGCGCGCACGAGCCGTTGTGTTGCCATGATGCTGACGGGTTTTATGCCAATGCCCGAGTCTTCACGGATCTTCCATCCCATTTCCTTTGAAAGAAACTGGATTATTTTTATTGCTTCTGGTGTGCCCTGCTTTGCCTCGTATCCGGCATAGACATCCTCTGTATTCTCGCGGAAGATCACCATGTCCACGTCCTCTGGCCGTTTTACAGGCGAGGGAACTCCATCAAAGTACGCGACTGGCCTGAGACAGACATAGAGATCCAGGATCTGCCTGAGTGCAACATTCAGGCTCCTGTGTCCACCGCCAATGGGAGTGGTGAGCGGTCCCTTAATGCCAATAAGGTACACGCGGAACTGCTCGAGTGTTTTCTCAGGAAGCCAGTCACCCGTCATATTTCTGGCTTTTTCTCCGGCAAAAACCTCAAGCCATTTTATTTTGCGTTTTCCGGAATAAGCCGTCTGGACAGCCGCGTCAAAGACCCTTTCTGCTGCGCGCCAGATGTCAGGCCCTGTTCCGTCACCTTCAATGAAAGGGATGACAGGATTGTCAGGGACAACAAGTTTACCGTTTTTTATGTCTATATTATTCCCCATGTGGAAATCCATCCTGTAAATAAATGATTGGAGGGCCGCGATCACGAAAACGGCTACCTTGATGTATATATAATGTAGCATAAAGCATGATGCTTGCCAACTCCTCATGCCCTGTGGTAGACTCATCCGCGTGAATATAAAACGCATCAGCAGATATATTTTCATGGGCTTGTGCGCAGCGCTCCTTGTTTTTTCAGGCATGATTTTTGTGTCCTGCTCTTCGCGCTTTTCGTATTTTATGGCGGCAGCTGGCAGCCAGAAGGCAAGGCTCTCGGAGCTTTTTTCGCTGCTTGACAAGTATTCAGCTCAGGGAAAGGCGCGCGAACGCTTCGTTATAAACAGGCAGATAATAGAAATACTGGATTCAAGCGAACGTGTTGATGCCAAAATCCAGTTCTTAACATCAATAACAGATGCTTTCCCGGACGATATGTTCAACGCTTACTACCTTGCTGTTGTTGCCCAGACCTACCAACAGACAGGCGCTTCCCGCTTTGCCGCATATTATTATGACAGGATACTGAAAAACTATCCTGATCTGGATTTCCGCGGTGAATATGTGCATGAGCTCTGTCTTCGCCAGATCGCAAATCTCGCCACAAGGCCCGAGGAGCGGGCCAATGCCTGTCTTGAGATGCTGCAGCGCTTTGACGACGAATCAAGCAGGCCGGAGCTTTTGTTCAGGCTCGCCCGCGAGTATGAACAGATGAGCGACTGGGAAAAGGCCAGAAAGACCTACGAGGAGTTTGTGATGCTGAAGAAAACCGTGATTCCTGGTTTCCCTGACGCCTGGGAACAGGTTCAGGACAAACTTGCAATGTTCACAAATAAACCCGACTGGGTCGTCGGAGACCTGAATGTGCTTGTCCGTAAAATAAGGACAGCCATAGGGGAAAAGGACGTGGAAACCCTTCAGGCACTCCGTGCCAAAGGGTATTTTTTCACGATTACCTGGGAACAGAATAAATCAGATATGGCCAACTTCTTTTCTGTCATATCAGTCGCGGATTATTTGGGTGTCTTTCTCGCCAATTCTGATGTCAAGGTTGCGCCCGAGCTGGACGCAGATTCAAACGCGAGGGAGGCCTTTCTCCGCACTGAAAGATGGGAATTCCGGATCCATTCCACATGGTATTTTTACTTCAGGAGAGTGGACTTTGGACCCGATCCTGATATTAATGGGGGTTGGGAATGGGCTGGAATCTATTTTGGCGAAAAACTGTAGGACTCCTCGATAAATCCATTTTTGTCTTTTTATTGATTTTTCTTTCAACAACCCGGGTTGCCTATGCCCAGGAATATCCTTCGTGGCTCTTTAAAAAACGTCTTCAACCAGATAGCACCATTCTTTCTGAAAATTCCCGCAAGATTGCAGAACCAGTCCGCATGGGGCATGCAGGCCCCGATGTTTTCATGCTGCCAATACCCCTGAATGACGCGGTTAAGGCTGAAATCACGGTTTTTGACCAGACAGCGGCCCGCGCGGAGCTGGTGAAGACCATCGAGCGCGCACAACTTTTCAGAAACAGCATCATGCCTGTAATTGAGGCAAAAAACCTTCCACGCGAGCTTTTTTTTGTGCCGTTTGTGGAATCCAATTTCACGGTGCGCGCGAGATCATGGGCAGGGGCTGTCGGGCTCTGGCAGCTCATGGACTATTCAGCACGCGGTACAGGACTTGTGCTTGACGAGTGGAGAGATGAACGCAGGGATTTTATAAAAGCCACGACAGCCGCGCTTTCAATACTGGCCTCCAATCATGAATATTACAAGGACTGGCATTTGGCGCTCGCGGCCTACAACTGCGGCAGGGGTGCCCTGGACAGCGCTATAACCCGTGCAGGAACGCGTGATTTCTTTCTGCTTGCAGAGAAAAAGGCCATTCCGCTTGAGACCGCGCACTTTGTGCCCAGAATACTCGCGGTTGCATATCTGGTCACTCGTTCCGGCAGAAATAACCTCCCTGTTGTCTACAATGAACTGCAGACATGGGAGAGCATTCCACTCAAGCAGTCTGTAGACATAAGGATCATCTCGGAAAAATCAGGGGCACCGCTTGAAATTCTCCGTACAGGAAACTCCGAGCTGAATTATTTTGTCACTCCGCCTGCGGGAATATATTCATTGAAAGTACCGGCCCGGTATGCCCAAGCTGTCAGGAAGATAATTGCCGCGCAACCGCAGGGGCTGGTACGCCATGTGCTGTACACTGTGCGCTCGGGTGACACTCTCTACAGCCTTTCCCGCCACTACAATCTTTCCATTGACCAGATTCTGCAGTATAATTCACATGTATCCTTAAGCAGGTTTCCTGCAGGGGTAAAAATCCTAATTCCGTTTCTCAAGGAGGACATTGCGCTGCCTGATCCTGCGAGGGCGTTCTCAAACAGGCCTTTTACAGCTGCATATACGGTCGCGAAGGGGGATTCGCTTTACAGTATTGCGGCAAAATACAGGATTACTGTGGAGGAACTGGCTTTTGGCAACAGGTTCTCCCTCACCGCGGTTATAAAGCCTGGAGATTCTCTCAAAGTACCCGCTC
>Ga0105104_10003541_pt1 | contig 11088 bp, 7 predicted proteins | sample PPLLaktember2015_3_FD_87034 | JGI IMG/M metagenome (GOLD analysis project Ga0105104, IMG submission 87034) | Freshwater sediment microbial communities from Prairie Pothole Lake near Jamestown, North Dakota, USA - PPLs Lake P7 Core (6) Depth... | ecosystem: Environmental > Aquatic > Freshwater >... | reverse complement strand
TACGTCCGACTGACGGGCCTTGAGAGCAACAGGCCGGCCGAGGAGACAATTAAGATGTATCAGGACGCGATGGCTCTTGCCGCCAACGCCGCGGACAAGAAGATGGTGCTTTCGGGGTTGGGCAATACCAAGGGCATCGGGGCATTGCAAATGGCGGGCGGATACCTTGCGGACCCGGAACTGAAACAGGAAGCCGAGGCGGCGGTGGTGAAAATCGCGGAAACGACGTTAAGAAATAATCCGCGCGAGACAAAAGAGCTTTTGCAGAAGGTTGTGGACGGGACAACAAGCGAATCACTGAAAGAACAAGCGCAGCGTTTACTCAAGCCGAGACAATAAAAAGCTAATATATTCCAGGGAGTATTAAATATGAATAACGGCAAAGATTCCAAGAAAAGCAAAAACGAGATATCCCGGCGGCAGCTGCTTGGTTCAGCGGTCGCGGCGGGGGCGTTTACGATTGTTCCGAGCTACGTTCTGGGCGCCAACGGGCAAAAACCGCCGAGCGAAAAATTGAATATCGCGACAATTGGTGCAGGCGGGATGGGCAGGGGCAATACGAGAAGATGCGCGGACGCGGGTGAGAATATCGTTGCGCTTTGCGACGTTGACGAGAAGAAAGGCGCACTGGTTTACGCGGAATATCCGAAGGCCAAGACATACAAGGATTTTCGCAAGATGCTGGAAATGGAAAAGAACAATATCGACGCGGTGATAGTCGCGACGCCTGATCATACGCACGCGGTCGCGGCGATGATGGCGATAAAGATGGGCAAGCACGTTTATTGCCAAAAGCCCATGACCAGGACGGTGTATGAGGCGAGGATGCTGACCGAGGCGGCCAGGGAGCACAAGGTCGTTACGCAGATGGGTAACCAGGGGCATTCGGGCGAAGGCATTCGCTTAGTTTGCGAGTGGATATGGGCTGACGCGATAGGGCCGGTTCGCGAGGTGCATGCCTGGACGAACAGGCCCGTGTGGGCGCAGGGTATAGACAGGCCCAAGGACACGCCGCCTGTGCCGGAAGGGATGGACTGGGACCTCTGGATAGGGCCTTCGCCGATGAGACCATATAATCCGGCGTATCATCCGTTCGCATGGCGGGCGTGGGTGGATTTCGGAAGCGGGGCGCTTGGCGATATGGCGTGCCACATCTTAGACCCGGCGTTCTGGGCGCTGAAACTGAAATATCCGGTCAGCGTCGAGGCAAGCACCTCAACGCGGATGGCGGGCACCGGCTGGGACAAGGTCGGAGTGCGCGAGACGTATCCGCAGGCGAGCATTGTTCGTTATAAATTCCCGGCGCGGGAAGGGATGCCTGAGGTGAAGGTCAACTGGTATGACGGCGGAATTATGCCTGCCAGGCCCGAGGAGCTTGAGCCGGGAAGACGCATGGCGTTTGGCGACCCGGACGGCGGGGTGCTGTTCGTGGGCGACAAGGGCAAGCTGATGTGCGGATGTTACGGAAGCAATCCGCGTCTGATACCGGAAAAGAAAATGGAAGAATACAAGAGACCGGCAAAGACGCTGCCGAGGGTCGACGAAGGCACCGACGGGCACGAGAAGAACTGGATAGAGGCGTGCAAGGGCGGGCCCGCGGCGGATTCGAATTTCGAGTATTCCGGGCCATTTACTGAGACCGTGGTGATGGGAAATCTGGCGATGCTGAATCCCTACGAATTATTAGAATGGGACGGCGAGAAGATGAAGGTTACCAATAACGATAAGGCCAATGAATTCGTCAAGAGTCCGTACCGGGAAGGGTGGGTGTTGTAAATGAAAGATAAGATTATTTCGCGGCGCAGTTTTATGGCAGGGGCCGCTACGGCGGTTGCCGGCTTTACGATTGTTCCGCGTCACGTTTTAGGGGGAGTCGGGTTCAAGGCGCCGAGTGAAAAGCTCAATATCGCGTGCGTCGGTATAGGCGGACAGGGCAAGGAAAATCTCAGGAAAAGCGAAGGCGAAAATATCGTTGCGCTTTGCGACGTGGACTGGGAATTCGCCGCGCCTGTTTTCGCGGCCTATCCGAACGCGAAAAAATATAAAGATTACCGCAAGATGCTCGAAGAGCAGAAGGACATCGACGGCGTTATTATCGCGACGCCCGATCACACGCACGCGGTAATCGCTATGGCGGCAATGAAGGCGGGCAAGCACGTTTATGTTCAAAAGCCATTGACGTGGTCGATTGACGAGGCGAGGAAACTTACCGAGACGGCCAGGCAGACCAAGGTCGCGACGCAGATGGGTAACCAGGGCCATTCCGGGGAGGAGATACGGGTATTGTGCGAGATGATATGGTCTGGGGCGATAGGCAAGGTGCGCGAGGTCCACGCGTGGACGGACAGGCCTTACTGGGCGCAGGGTATTTTACGGCCGACAGAAACGCCGCCTGTGCCGGCGACCTTAGACTGGGAAAACTGGATAGGGCCAGCGCCCTCCAGGGCGTATAACCCGGCTTATCATCCGTTTGTGTGGCGGGGCTGGCTGGATTTCGGGACAGGGTCGCTTGGCGATATGGGCTGTCACATTATGGACCATGCGTTCTGGGCTTTGAAATTGGGGCATCCGACTTCGGTTCAGGCGGATAATGCGCTAAGGTGCGTGAAGATGTGGGAGAAGGTCGAGAACAAAGAGACCTACCCGGACGCGTCGATTGTGCGATATGAATTTCCGGCAAGGGGGGATATGCCGCCTGTTCGATTGACGTGGTATGACGGCGGATTGAAGCCGCCAAGACCCGCGGAACTGGAAAAGGAAAGAACCTTGAGCGGCAGCGGCGCAATCTTTATAGGTGATAAGGGCACGATTGTCGAAGGCAGGATTGTCCCTGAGACAAAGATGCAGGAATACAAGAAACCTGCGCCATCGATACCGCGAGTAAAGGAAGGGGCGGACGGACACGAGCAGAACTGGTTTGACGCCTGCAGGGGCGGCCCGGCGGCTTGCTCGAATTTCGAATATGCGGGGCCTTTGACGGAGGTAGTGCTTTTGGGCACCGTGGCCAACCGTATACCGGGCAAGGTCCTCGAATGGGACGGCCCGAATATGAAGATAACCAACGTGCCGGAAGCCAACGATCTTATCAGCCGAAAATATCGCGCCGGCTGGTCGCTGTAATAAAGCAACGCAAACAGGCGGTTTTGGGAAAATAACGTTTCTTTAAGGAGATGGACTGTGAAGAACATTGCGAAATTGGTTGTTTTGGCGGTAGCGGCATTTAATTTCACGGTATTCGCGGAGGAACAGAAAATGATTGCCGGGCAAACAGGGGAAATTTACAAGGAGTGGAAAATAGCGATTCAGGCGTGGACGTTTCATAACGGAACGTTTTTCGAGGCGGTCGATAACGCCAAGGCGCTGGATTTGAAATATATCGAGATGTATGGCAGTCAGCCGCTGAGCAAGGATGATGCAGCGACGACCACTTATACGATGTCGGCGGAGACAAAAAAGAAAATAAAAGACAAGCTTGCGCAGGCGGGGATAAAGCTTATCAACTACGGCGTTGTGACGCCCAAGGACAGCAGTGAAGCCGAATGGCGGAAGCTTTTTGGTTTTGCACAGGAGATGGGGATTGAGACGATTGTTTCAGAGCCGCCGGAAGAGGCGTTTGATACGTTAGATAAGCTTTGCCAGGAATATAAAATCAATCTGGCGATTCACAATCATCCAAAGCCGTCGCATTACTGGAACCCGGATACCGTGCTGAAGATTTGCGAGGGGCGAAGCCAATATATTGGCGCCTGCGCCGATACGGGCCACTGGATGCGTTCGGGCATTAATCCAATCGAGGCGATTAAGAAGCTAAAAGGGCGAATCATAATGCTGCACGCCAAAGACCTGAATAAATTCGGCGACCCCGGCGCACATGACGTTATATGGGGAACGGGTGAAGGTGATTTCAAGGGGATATTGGCCGAACTGGATAAGCAGGGTTTCAAGGGCGTCTTTACGATAGAATACGAATACAACTGGGATAAGGCCATGCCGGAACTCGCCAAGTGCATCGAGAATTCCAACAAGTTCTCGGCCGAATTGAGCCATGCCGAACAGAAAGACCTGCTGAATAAAGACCTTTCGAACGCTTTATACAAGACCGGTTCGTGGGTTTTCGATGAGAACGGCGTTTTAACGGCAAAAGGCGGCGAGGGGCACGGGCTTGATATATGGACCAAAGACAGATATGGGAATTTCGTTCTGGACATCGAGTTTAAGGTTGAAAAAGCGACCAACAGCGGCGTTTTTATCCGCACGGGCAGCATTCAGAACTGGATTAACACCACTATCGAGGTGCAGATTCACGAGACGACCGACGGGACGCCTCATGGGCAGTGCGGGGCGATTTATGACTGCCTGTCGCCATCTAAGAGCGCAGTCAAGGGAGGCGGGGAGTGGAACCATTACGTGATAACCTGCCTTGATAACAAGATATACGTCGAGCTAAACGGCCAGCAGATTATCGATATGGATTTGAACCAGTGGAAAGAGGCGCACAAGAATCCCGACGGCACGCCGAATAAATTCACGACGGCCTACAAGGACATGCCTCGAGTCGGGCATATCGGTCTGCAATATCACGGGATGCCCATCTGGTATAAAAACCTGAAGATTAAATCCCTCGATTGAGAAGCGAAGATGAAAAAGAACGGACGCAAGACTGGTTTTTCAAGGCGTGATTTTGTAAAGGGTGTCTGCGGATTGTCGGCTTTTGCGATAGTGCCGAGATACGTTTTAGGGGGAGATGGTAATACACCTCCCAGCGAGAAGATTAATATCGCCTGTATAGGCGTGGGCGACCAGGGCATGAGGGTGATGCAGGAGTATTTGAAGAAGCCCGAAGTGCATATTGTGGCCGTCTGCGATGTTAACCGGTCGGGCAAATACCCCGGCAACAAAATCAAGGGCCGGGAGCCCGGCAAAGAGGAAGTAGAGAAGTTTTACGCGGAGCAACGCCAGTCGGGCGCATATAAAGGTTGCGCGGCATTCAACGACTACCGCGAGATGTTTGCCAATCTCAAGGATTTTGACGCTGTGTTAATCGCCACTCCCGACCATACCCATACGGTCATTTCGATGGCGGCGATGCAGGCGGGAAAGCACGTTCACTGCCAGAAACCACTGACGCATTCGGTCTATGAGGCCAGACAACTTGCCGAGGCGGCGAGAAAATACAAGGTTGCGACGATGGTTTTTACCGCTATTCAGGCTTCGGAATCGACGCGGCAGTTGAGCGAATGGATATTGGATGGCGCGATAGGGCCTGTTCGCGAGGTCATAAACTGGTCGAACCGGCCTGTATGGCCGCAGGGGATGGAGAGGCCTAAAGAAACGCCGCCTGTGCCGGAAGGTATGGACTGGGATTTGTGGATAGGGCCAGCGCCGATGCGGCCTTATAATCCGGCTTATCATCCGTTTAACTGGCGGGGCTGGCTGGATTTCGGGACAGGCGCTTTGGGCGATATGGGCTGTTACAGTTTCGATACGATTTTTCGCGTTATGAAACTTAAGGCGCCCGATACCGTCGCAGCCAGTTCAAGCGGCCTCAATTCTGAGACGTATCCTCGCTCATCGGTGGTTACATACGAATTCCCCGCAAGGGGCGAGATGCCTCCGGTAAAACTGACATGGTATGACGGTGGTCGAAAGCCGCCAAGGCCCGCGGAACTTGGGTTGGGTGAGGAATTCGGCGACGGCAACGGGGGAATCCTGTTTATTGGCGATAACGGCAAGATTCTTTGTAATTTTCAGGGAAGTAACCCGAAAATCATACCCGACTCAAAAATGCAGGCGTATAAACAACCGGCAAAGATGTTAGCCAGGTCGATTGGCCATGACGAGGAATGGTTCCGGGCATGCAAAGGGGGCCAGGCGGGGGGAGCGAATTTCGAGTATTCGGGGCTTATTACGGAAACACTTATGCTGGGAAACGTTGCACTGCGGTTCAAGGAAACGCTCAAATGGGACAGCGACGCATTAAAAGTGACCAATATTCCTGAAGCGAACAAATACATCCGGCGGGAGTATCGTCAGGGGTGGGTTTTGTAGTTGCCTTTGGGTGATAAATTGATTAAAATCAGGCATTTACAGCAGCCGATATAGTTATAAGAACATTTTATTAAAATTTATGGAGCGACGCGGGTTAAGATGACTAAGAGCGAAATGAACAGAAGGCAATTTATACATTCAAGCGCAGCGATGGGGGCAGGGTTGATTTTCTCGCCGATGGTAGCAGCAGCGGAGACAGCGAGTACGACCGCTCCGGCAAAGTCGGACGATATAAACGTCGCTATAATCGGCACGGGCGACCAGGGCAGGATACTGCTTGAGTCAGCGGTGAAAATCAAGGGCGTTCGCTTCAAGGCGGTTTGCGATATCTGGACGGCGTTTAATCAGAAAAACCAGGCGGGCTTTTTGAAGGCCTATAAGCAGGAAGTAAACGCCTATGTTGACTACAAAGAGATGCTCGATAAGGAAAAGGACCTGCAGGCGGTCATAATCGCCACGCCGGACTTCGTTCACTCGGAGCAGACGGTAGCGTGCCTGAAAAAGGGACTTCACGTTTATTGCGAAAAAGAGATGTCGAATACCCTCGAGGGAGCGAAACAAATGGTGCTTGCCGCGAAGGAAACGGGCAAGCTTTTACAGATAGGCCATCAACGAAGAAGCAATCCGCGATATAAACTTTGCTATGAAAAGCTGTTGAAGGAAGCCAAAATACTTGGCCGGATAACGACGGTCAATGGGCAATGGAACCGCGGCGTTCAGACGGACAGGTCTTTCCCGGAGGGTAAAGGTGTCGATGAGGCGACGCTGACGCAATATGGCTTCAAGTCGATGGAGCAATTCCGCAACTGGAGATGGTATAAAGGCCTTGGCGGAGGCCCCATCGTTGATTTAGGTTCTCACCAGATTGATATTTATAACTGGTTCCTCGAAACGCCGCCGAAGGTCGTTGTCGCCAGCGGCGGGACGGATTACTACAACAAGGAAACGCATCAATGGTATGACACGGTAATGGCGATGTACACCTACGAAACCAAACTGGGGACCGTGAGGGCGTATTACCAGACAATTACAACCAATAGCTGCCAGGGTTACTATGAGACATTTATGGGCGACCAGGGCACGCTTGTTATTTCCGAGGCATCCAACAGGGGCGAGGCGTATCGGGAACAGTCGGCCAAAGAAGACTGGGCAAAATGGGTAAAGGATGGTTACCTGGTTGCTCCTCCTGAAAAGAAAGAGGATGATAAGGCCGCGACGGGAGCATTGGTGGATATTCGCGAGACGGTAGCTCCTGCGGCATACAAGCTGGCGGTCGATTTAAAAGACCCGTATCATAAGCCGCACCTTGAGAATTTCTTTAACGCGATACGCGGAAAAGAGAAGCTCAATTGCCCGGCCGAAGTTGCGTATGAAAGCGCGGTAACGGTTCTGAAGGTCAATGATGCGGTCGAGTCGGGCTGCAAACTGGAATTTAAGCCGGAAGAATTCAAAGCGTAACGATACAAGGATTGTTTGGCATTGAATAACGGATTGAAAATCAATGCGATTTTGTTAGCGGTTGTCCTTGCGATGGCGAATGTCGCGGGCGCCGTTGAACCGCCGCTTTTGGGCGACGTTCCCGACGGCAGCAGGGCCACGCCTCTTCATCTTATACCGATGCTTGCTGAGCCGTTACCCGGTAAGGAGCCGGACCAGATTTATCCCAAAAATGACCCGGCTTTGCCATTCTCGACAAAAGCGACATGCGGGGCCTGTCACAGTTACGATATAGTCACGACGGGCTGGCATTTTAACGCGGTCGATTCAAATGTCCCTGCCGGCAGGATTGGCCAACCATGGATATTTGCTGACCCGTTGACGGCGACTGTGATTCCTTTGTCGTATCGCGACTGGCCGGGGACGTTCAGGCCTCAGCAAATAGGTCTTACTCCTATGGGATTTCTGGGGCATTTCGGAAGGCAGATGCCCGGCGGCGGGATAGGCGAGATGCTCGATAAAACAGACAATCCCGACGAAGTCCTGCGAGTCGGTATTACGGGGCAATTAGAGATAGATTGCCTTGCGTGCCATAATACAAGTCCCGGCCAGAACATGGGCAGCGCCGCGGGATACGCTATACAGGTCATCAAGGGGAATTATCGCTGGGCAGCGACCGCATCGAGCGAAATCGCTTATGTTAGTGGCACAACGAAGAATTTGCCTGAGTCATACGATTTCAGGGAGCCATTCGTTTCGAGCGATTCGAAAGCCAAGCCGCCCATCGTCGAATACGATAAATCCGCTTTCGGGCACAACGACTGGGTCCAGTTCGATATTTCGGTGCATATGCTCAAACAGCGATGTTATTTCTGCCATTCAAACGTAGATATTCACGACGGCAGGACGGAAAAATGGTCGGCCGACGAGGACATTCATTTATACGCGGGACTAACCTGCGTGGATTGTCATCGAAATGGTTTTAAGCATAATATCACACGCGGTTATCCCGGCGAGTCAAAAGACAGTAATAATGTCCTCGCGGCACATTCATCGTGCGAGGGTTGTCATCTGAATAATAAGGATTCAAATACCCCGGCGGCAGGAAGGTTCGCGGCGCCTGTTCCGGCGCATCCGGGTATCCCGCCGATACATTTTGAAAAGTTAAGCTGCACGGCCTGTCATTCGGGGCCTTGGCCGAAGGCGGAATTAGTCCGGACAAAGACCGCTCAGGCGCATGCTTTGGGTATTGCCGGGGCAAGCAAGGAGACCGATGTTTTGCCGCATCTTGTTTATCCGGTCTTCGCAAAGGCACAGGACGGAAAGATTGCACCGCATAAGTTGTTCTGGCCGGCGTATTGGGCGACGATGGACGGCAATAATATCACGCCCCTTAATATAGATGCGGTAAAGGCGGCGGCGGGAAAGGTGATTACTAAGGCGGCCTATTCCAAGACGGGCGACTGGCCGAATTTGAAGGAAGAGGACATTGCCAATGTCCTGTCCGCGATGGCGTCGGATGTTGAAGCCGGGGCAAAGCCGGTTTATATCGCGGCCGGGAAATTATATTCGCTCGATGAGGCAGGCAAGCTCATATCGGTTGAAGACAAAATCGCGGCGCCGTATATGTGGCCTATCGCTCATGATGTCCGGCCTGCCGCTCAATCGTTAGGCGTTCGGAGCTGCGGAGATTGTCATTCCACCAATTCGCCGTTTTTCTTCGGTCTTGTGCCGGTCGATTCGCCTTTGAAACAGGTCACAGCGGCCGGCGTAGAAATGGTCAAATTTCAGGATTTGCCCAGATTTTACACAAAGGCGTTCGCATGGTCGTTTATATTCAGGCCCTGGCTTAAGGTCATAACGCTTGCCTGCTGCGCGGTGATAGCTGGGGTTTTACTGCTTTACGCGTTAAAGGCGTTGTATTTTGTGGCGAAAATTTTTGTCGGAAGGGAATCTTAAACGGATTTATGTTTAGAGAGACAGCTATAACCGGTTTTATCGCGACAATCGTTGTGATATTGCTGCATTTTGCCGTATCGAAGCCCAAATTCGATAACGTCTTCGGCAAAGACAGGGGATTGCGCCTGCTGGACCCGCTGCGGTTCCTGGTTTTTCTGATGACGCTTATTTTTGTCGAGCAGAAATGGAACTTTGCCGGGGCATTGCGAAAACTGATTTTACTGGTCGCCCTGTTTTGCCTTATTGTTCTGGCGGTGACGGGATTTGTCCCCAGCGTTATTTATGATGAGGCGATCGGGAGCTGGTGGCTGTTTATTCACGCGATAATGGCCGGGATTTTCGCGGTTTGTATGGCGGCCCTGGCCGTGCTGTGGGCCGATAGAAACCGGTTCGATAAAAATTACCTGCCCTGGCTTAATACGATTTTGCGGCGTCAGCCGAAGAGCACGGTTACCCCTGAAAGATATGAGCTTGAGATAAAGATATGCTTTTGGGGAATTTTTGTTCTGATGGTGCCTGTGATACTTTCCGCCATCGTGAGCATGTTTAAGATTTTCGGGACGCATGGGCAGGAAGTCCTTTTGCAGATTCACCGGTACTGCACGTTCTTTTTAACGATACTGGCAATTATATATTTGTATTTCGCGGCTCTTAACGAGATGGAAAAAACGGCGGGCAGGAGTTAAACCCGGCCCGATTGGTAAATAAATGTACCCGGCCCGACGCCGGCGGAGTTTAAACCAAGAGTATATTGTTAGGAGAACGGATTATGAGTAATGGAACGCTGCCAAGTTATATCAGTATGGCAAAGCCGAACCCCCCAGGCAATCGCGCGCCGTGGTATAAAAACACGGCCCCGACATACGCGGGGATATTCCTGTGGTTTGTGTTCTGGATGGGGGCAACCGGAGCGCCGAACGCCGGAGGAATCCTGTCGCACGGAATATGGGCTCCGATTGTGAGTCTGGTGCTTGCGGCCCTGCTATGCCACACGTTTTATTATGTCGTTTTAGGCATAATGGGCCAGAAAACAGGTTTTCCCCTGTATATCGTCGGGACATCCACTTTCGGGACCAGCGGCGGATTTATCCTTCCGGGATTTTTGATGGGCGTGCTTCAGTTCGGCTGGCTGGGCGTAAATATATACTTCTCGTCGCTTGCATTAAGCGCGGTAATACCCGGCAAACCCGAGATTATAATGGTTGTGTGGGGTGTTCTGGCAGCGTTTATGGGGTTAAAGGGCATTCAATATGTCGCTCGCATTGCGACATATCTGCCTTTGATACCCCTGGTAACACTCATAGTTATGTTTGTTATGACTGTTAAGGGATTAGGAAATTTTAAAAGCGATGATTTTGTGAAACTGCATCAGGCAACGATACCCGCTACGGCGGCTCCTCTTAGTGCGTTTGGTCTGGTGGCGTTTGTGATTTCATACGTGATTGGATTTTTCGCTACAGCCGGTGCTGCGGGCGTGGACTTCGGCACAAACAGCGTCGACAAAAAGGATGTGAACATGGGCGGCATCGTGGGCATCGCCATTGCGATTATTTTCACGGCCGGCCTCTCGCTGCTCATCGTGGCGGGCGTTTACGGCTCGGAAACGCTGCGCGCAGCAACAGCCGGCCAAGGCAAGAGCCTCAC
>Ga0105104_10003540_pt1 | contig 11094 bp, 8 predicted proteins | sample PPLLaktember2015_3_FD_87034 | JGI IMG/M metagenome (GOLD analysis project Ga0105104, IMG submission 87034) | Freshwater sediment microbial communities from Prairie Pothole Lake near Jamestown, North Dakota, USA - PPLs Lake P7 Core (6) Depth... | ecosystem: Environmental > Aquatic > Freshwater >... | reverse complement strand
CGCGATGGGCCCGCAGCAGTTGAAACACGGTTTGTAAAAGCGTGGACGGTGCTGTAGTTTTTGTGTTATCCTTCATGGTAGAAGCCTCCTGAGTTTTTGTATGCCTTGATACCCATACTTTACTCAAGAGGCTTCTTTTTTTCAACTACCCTGCCGAAAAGGCCAAACTCCAGGGTGTCTTAAACAGTCCAGGGAGCCCCCCTTTTGAGCTTTTTAGTGCTCCCAGCGGGTCTCTGACCCGCGGGTCTTACGATGACACGCTGGCCTTGCCCAAGACACGGGGGTCGGCCTGCCGGAGGTGCCTGCGCCACCGAAGGCCGCAGCCTTCGGCAGGTGGACGGACAGTCCAGGGAGACGCCCTTTGAGCCGTCAGGCCCAGACACCGGGTGTTTCCGCAAACACCCGGTGTCTTAATGCCGAAAACGGGGCCGAAGACCCCCTGGCCGGCGGGAACGGTGACAACAGGGATACAACCCTAGCTTCATCTCACTTGTTCTGGATATAGATGGATACAAAATCTTCATAAGTCAGTCCCATCTCCGGGAACTGGCTCTGGATCACGCCGGCGAGCGCATCATCCTCATTAAAGAAAACGAAAATCGCTCCATTCTTGCGGTGCATGTTCTGCCTGACAAAGTCGATCGTTTTGGGATCGGTATCGTAAAATGCGTAAGAATGATGTCCCGAATAGAAGTACAGCATTTCAATGTTATCGGTGAAGATCACATGGTCGCGCGGCAGCGCGCTCAGCTCGCGGACAAACCCGGCCTCGGTGAACATCGTGTTTGAATACCCCCCGCCGTTCCGAGAGATCGGAAGCAGGTATGCCGAGGTATCGTTGGTATACACTGTAAATATCGAAACGTAAATAAAGACATACACAACCGTCAATAAAAAGGCGAGCGGGCGTAGTTTGAGCCAGGCCTCTTGCCAGATCCGGGAGAAGAGCGCAGAGCCCAGGATGACCAGGTTGACGAAAAGAGGGGCGGTAAACCTGTCTTCTGAAAAGCTGATGTTGCTGTCCAGGAATAATTTCGAGAAAACAACGATTGCAGAATAGGTGACGCAGTAGATGAGCAGTAAAATGATGACCGGGTAGCCTGGTTTTACCGGGTCAGCGGCGCGCGGCTTCGAGAAATAGAGCCTGCCGGCCAGAGCGGCCAGCGCCGCCGCCGCTGCTGCCAGTTTGCCCGATCCCACGTGGAATATAGTCCCCAGCGGTTTGGTAATGCTGTCCAGTACCCGGGAGAGGGCTTCGAACTGGCTGGCAGGGATGTGGCGGATGGCTGGGGTTTTGTTGATGGTGTTGTCCGCGTAGAGTGAATTTCTGAGCAGCCACAACGCCATTGGGACAAATCCGATCGCGGATAAGAGTGCGATATCCTTGATCCGCTGCAGTGCGGGCCGCTCGAATTGAAGGGCGAGCGTCACAAGGCAGGCCAGGATAAAGGATAGACCGGCGAAGCGGGTCAAAAAAAGAAGCGCTAGAGCCGTCCCGAGAAGCACAAGCCATTTTTTTTGCCAGCCTTCGCAGTGGACAGCCAGGCATAAAACACCGCACAGGCTCAGAAAAATGTAGAGCGGATCGGTCATCGCCGCGAAACTGGTCCTGGCAAAATTGGGGGAAAGCGCAACCACCAGAGCACCCAGCAGGGAGAACCAATACGAGCGGGTCAGCCTGGCGATAATCAAACCGATCAAAAAGATATTCGACCCGAACAGGAAAGCCCCCACATAGCGCGACCCTTCCCGAGCGCCTATCCCTACTACTTCGAAGACCGCCAGAACGCCTGGATACAAAGGCGGCCAATCGGGTAAGATCTTGAGGTTGCCCGCTCCATCCAGCCGGCCGAGCCCGATGCCGTGGGCCAGGTTCCGGGCGCCCCAGATATAATCAACCGCGTCGCCACCGATCACGGTTCCGAAGTTTTTTGTGACCGAAAGAAACAGGTAGATACCGGCGGCTGCCAGTATGCCCAGACTTACCAGCAGGATTTTATCCCAATTTTCAGTATAGAAGGCCAGGCCCCGTTGGATCAGGCGGTTGGCGGATCTGAGTGATGAATAGATGGCGGTCATGGAGATTATCTTCTCAAGCAGGGAGTAAACAATAAATGGGACGGTTCATTATTTTAGCTTGAATACAGTCATCAAAGCAGCATCCTGAACCCGTACGGAGTAAACCGGGTTTGGATAAGGGTACTCATCGGGATGGTAGCGGTAGTTCCCAATAAAATAATCTGCTTCTTGCTCAGCATCTACCAGCACTATCCTTTTCCGGTCTGTCTCTTCGAGGATCAAGGCGCTGTCTTTGACGGCCCCATTGGCCGGGTAGACGCGCACCTCAGCCCTTGGATCGGTTTTAAGGATGTATTCAAGGCCTTTACGATAGGAAAGGCCCCAATAGTCCAGCTCATAGCGCGGCTTTATATCGGCCAGGCTGGCCCCGGCAAGCGTGTTGAAGTAGACGTTTTGATAAGGATGGCTGCTCAGCATAAACCGGATGACGCCGGAGAGCGCAACCAGGCTGACCAGGACAAACCCGGCGGTTGCCCATTTCACCGGAAACTTTGCGCTGAAAAAGCGCCACAGGCTGACCAGGCCCTGGGTGGCAATGATCACGAGACTCGGGTAGACAAAATATAGGTGCCGCCACCCATCGTACACAATCGACTTTCCGAGGATGACCGAAAAGAGTGGAACAAAGAAGGCGCCCAGGAAAATCAATTGATTTCTTTTTTCTCGGGTGATCTGGTAAATCGGCGGCCGGGTGAGAAGAAAAATGGACTGCGCCAACCCGATCGCAAACAGGAGCACGTAATAAAGCGGGGTCGTAATCAATATCCAGACCGGTAAATAATGCCAGGGTAAAACATCCGCGTCGATAAAGCGGCCCATATACAGGACCTGTTGGTCCCAGGCGGAATAATGGGACATTTCAAGGTAGGCCCGGATGCCGTGCAAAATGGGGTTCTCCCAGATCCCCGGGAAAAATAAAACCGTCAGCGCAGACAGCGCCAACCCATAAACGATCAGCCCGAGGGTGAGCAGCTCTTGTGAAACCACCTTTTTTTCGGGGTTGAGCCAGCGATCCAGGAGCAGAAACCCGACCGTGAAAGCAGGCAGGAAGACACCGGGGATGCGGATGGCGACCGCTGCCGCGCACACGAAGCCGTGCACAGCCGCGCGGGCGGGCGAAGGATGGTCGAGATATCGAATTAACGTCAGGATACCCGCCAGGAAAACTACTAGAAAAGGGATATCTTTCGAATTATAAAATGCATCGGCGAAAATCCGCGGGCTTAGAACCAGGAACAGGCATCCCAGGAGGGCGACCTTCCAACTTTTGAACTGGTTTTTCAACAGGGCATAGAAGAGGACAGCGCCGGTCCAAAAGAACAGAAAATTTACCAGGTGCCTTGCCATAAAGATATCCCGGGTGGCCCTGGCCCGGATCAGTTTTTCGATGACCACCAGCCCCAGCTCAAAAGAACCACCATGGTAGCGTTCTCCGGAGGCCAGGAGTGAATCCGAGCGGCCCATGAGATAGTCAAAATTCATCTGCCCAATTCCCCTTTGAGTTTTTTCATCCCAGGAAATGCCGTAGTCCCGGTAGAGGACTATGCCAAGGGCCAGGAACAGCCCGAAGAACAGGATCACCCAGGCATTTGCCCGGAGTATTTTTAGGATGGCGGGTTGACCAGCGGTGGTTCGATTGGGCATAGGTGGATCTTGATCGAAAGATGTCAGCATGATTTGTCTAAGGCTGTGCGGCAATCAGCCCATCCGAATCCTGATAGACCAGGTTGAATTCGGGGAGAAGCGTATGGATCTGCTGGATGGTTTGGGGTTTCGCGTGAAAAACCGCGATAGCGGCCCCTCCTTTTCTCTGGACGGTAAGGCGAATTTGCGCGGCTGTTTTTTCATCGAGCTGAAAAAGCATGTAGGAACTGCGGCCTGAGAGATAGTAGAGATGTTCGATGTTATCGGTGTAGATAATGGAGTTTTGCGGGATTTTCTGTACGGCTTTGATAAAGGGCGACTCGCCGACCCCCATAAATGATAACCCAATCCCCCGCCGGTTGTGGAGTGTCAAAATATCGTTGGAAAACGATGCGTATCCGCGCGTGATCGACACCATGAAATAAGCCCCGACGACCAGCAGGATGGCCGCGGCGACCGCGGACCTGGATGATGCCTGCAGCCAGATCCGGTAAAAACCGGCAAACACAAGAATGAGCGAGTTTACCAGCAGCGGGGCCAAAATCCTATCCAAAAAGATGGGGATGTTCGGATCAAAAAAGGTCCGCGAGATCCCCACAAACAGCGGATAAGCGCACTCATACACAAGGATACCCAACCATAACGCCCCGGTCCCTTTTAACCGGTCATGCGCTTCGATTTTATCAAAATGGCGGAAGACCAAAAATGTCAGAAGGACAGCGACGGCCAATCCCAGTTTGCCGGGCCCAAGATCAAACATGGTCCGGGTGGATTCCCCAATTTGATAGATCAGCAGGTCGAGGGTCTGCTTCAGCTTCGCGATCTCTCCGGTAGAGATGGGTATAAACTGAAGCGCGCGGTTGGTAGGGGTACCCGCGACAAAGGTGTTCCGCACCATCCAGAGAGACACGGGTAGCAGGGCGGCCAACCCGGTTATCCAGATATGCTGGAGCCGCCGCAGGATAGATCCGGGCGAGCGAATAAGGATCACAAGGGCGCACACGCCGATCAATGCCAGGCCCACATAGCGGGTCAGGAAGGCCAGTCCAAGGCATACGCCCAGGGCGATCCCCCATTTTCGCTCGAAATCTCGAGCGTACCGGTCTAAGGCGAGAAAAGAGAGCAGGCTGAAGAAAATATATAAGGGTTCGGTCAATGCCCAAAGGTTGGTTTGGACCACCATGGGGAAAACGGCCATCAACAGCGCTCCGGCGGATGACAGCCAGGCAGAACGGGTGAGGCGGTACAGGATGAAGCCCACCAGGACCACATTTGCGCCACAGGCGAAGACACCCAACCACCGCGCGCCTTCGACCGCCCCAATCCCGGCAGCTTCAAACCCGGCGAGAAGAATGGGATAGAGAGGCGGCCAATGGGTCATCGGTCGAAGCAGACCATCTCCATCTAACCTGCCCAAACCAATCCCGGCGGCAAGGTTCCTGGCCGACCAGATGTAATACACGGAATCGCTGTCGATCCCCATGCCTAATGGACCTGTGGCCCAGTACAGCCTTCCCGCGAAGTAGATTCCCAGGCTGATGAGGATGAGAGCCAGAATAAATTTCCCTGTCCTGGAATACAGGTTTGAAAGCCAGCGCAGTGACCGGACGGTCCATTCTCGTTGCAGCTTCATAGATCATTTTCGCAGTGCGCGCGGATTAAGAGCGGAGCAAGCTGTCAAACTCGCGCAGGTCGATGCGCGAGGTCATATCCAGACTGAGCGGGGTGACCGAGACTACCTTACGGACCAGAAGGGCATAGATATCGGTGCCCGGTGGCACATCCAGGATATTCTCCGGGGTGCGGTAGCGCGGCGCGCCGCTTTCCTCCCAGGTCTGGCGGATGGGCGGGAGCAGCTCGTAATAGGCGTGCCGGGCAACGCGGGTGATCTCCCAGGGTGTTTGTGGGGTGGCGTCGGTGGGCACATCCACTTTGAGCACATCCACATCCGCGGGTAAGGCCTTTTCGAGGATCTGGCGGGCAAAGATCTCTACAAAATGAGCCGCGGCGGAAAAATCGATCTCGGTCGAGTAGCTTAGATGATAGCGGTCCGCCATCTGCAGCGAGACGGCCAGCCCGGGAACGCCAAACTCAGAAGCTTCCAGGGCAGCGCCCACCGTTCCCGAAACGGTAATTCCAGTCCCGACATTCTCGCCGTAATTGATCCCGGATACCACCAGGTCTGGTTTCTCGGGCATGATTTCCAAAATCGCATGCAGCACCGATTGGGCCGGTGTCCCGCCCACCGAGTGGACGGTCCACTCCTGGTCGTGGACGCTCATGGTCAGCTTGCGGATAATCCCATCCGAAGTAGAGGGCAGGCTGCGCCCGGAGCCGGAGGACTGCTCGCGCGGGGCGGCTACGGTGACAAAACCCAGCCGAGAGAGCGTTTCGGCGGCGGCCCACAGGCCGGGGGATTGGATACCATCATCGTTGGTCAATAAGATTTGGGGTTTATTCTCAGGCATGGGCTCAATCATACACCAAAATCACGGGCACTCCATGGCCGTGCGGTTTTTTATGTTATATTGCATCCAATAAACATGACATGCAAACACGTCTGTTTCATGTATAATATGTGTTAGGTATGACCTTATCATCATAAGACCAGGTTGACGCAGCAAGGGTGGGACGTATGGCAGAACAACAACTTTTCCAAAGTGTCGGCACCAAAGGACGGCTCGTGGACCGGGTAGTCAAGGAAATCCAGGAAATGATCCTGGAGCAGCGCCTGGCTCCTGGGACCAAGCTCCCCCCAGAGCGCGAGCTGGCCGAACAATTGGGTGTCAGCCGAACCGTCGTCCGTGAGGCCGTTCACGTCTTGGTTACCAAGGGGCTGCTCGTATCGCGGCGTAAAATGGGCACCCTGGTCCGTTCCATGGATGGAGATGCCATCACAGAACCCCTGGCGATGCTTTTGCAGTCCAAGGGTTTTTCATTAGATGAGCTGCATTACGTGCGGTCGATCCTGGAGGTGGAAACCGCCGGATTGGCGGCAAAAAATGCCTCCGAGTCTCAGCTGGCTCACCTGGCAGAGATCGTCGCTCGAATGGAAACCAGCCTGGGCGATCCGGCGGCATACGCAGATGCGGATGCTATGTTCCACCACTGCCTGGCGGAAGCGGCCGGTAATGCGCTCCTCATCATGCTGCTTGATTCGATCGCGGGCCTGCTGCAAGAAGTGCGTTTGTCGCTCTCCGCAGCCCCGCCCCTATTTATCTCTGCTGTCTCAGACCACCGCCTGATCCTGGAAGCCGTTGCGGAACACAGCCAGGAAAAAGCCCGCCTGGCCATGCGCAAGCATCTCCAGAATGCGCGTAAGATCCAGGAGCAGTTCCTGGCCCTCAATGAAAACCAGGTTCACAACCATACACCATAACGTATAATCCGGGTGCAAGGCGCTCCGCACGCGAGATCGTCGCTGTTTGGAGCCATTACCCGCGCCCGGTTGAGCCAACACCACCTATACAAGAAAGGACATACGATGAAACTGGGTATTAACTCGTATACATTGATGTGGTCTATAGGTTTCCAGGGCCCAAACCCGGCCTTCCCGGATAAGGCAGCCCGCCCCACCCACCCACTGACCCCATATGGTCTTTTGGAGAAAGCTCGTGAGCTGGGGGTCCATCTGGTGCAAACCGGTCCCAACCTGCCCCTGGATAAACTGTCCGAGGCGGACCTGGATACTTTTATCGGTGCTGCGCGGGATTGGGGTATCGAGCTGGAGCTGGGCACCCGCGGTCTCGATTACGATCACCTGGTCAAGCAAATTGCCCTGGCGCAGCGTATTGGCGCAAAATTAATCCGCACCCTCCCGGAAATCGGCGGCAAGTACGCGACCGATGCGCGCCTGATCCCCCCCGTGGTGTGTCAGATCCTTCCCGTGCTGGAGCAGGCGGGGGTCAAGCTGGGCATTGAAAACGGACGCACGCCGGCGGCTGAGCTGCGGGCTGCCCTGGATGAAATCCACAGCCCGTATGTAGGGGTTGTGCTGGATATGGTAAACTCGCTGGCCGTCCCCGAAGGCTGGAAGTACGTTGCCGAGCAGCTGGCTCCCCATGCCATGTGCGTGCATTATAAGGATTTCACCATCAAGCGCGCCTGGCACATGATGGGTTTTATCTGTGAAGGGACGCCTACCGGCAAGGGTATGGTGGAAACCCAATGGCTGCTTGATCATCTCAAAGTTTCACCGTACGATTTTAATGTGATCATCGAGCTGTGGCCGCCCGAACAGGCCACGGTGGACGAAACCGCTGCCCTCGAGCAGGCCTGGCTGGAGGAAAGCGTCCCGTATTTACGGAAATATATCAAGAACTAGCTGCCGGGCAGTTTATAATAACCAACCGCGAATGACGCGAAAATGATACTCACGCAGAGCCACACAGACGCCAAGACTCGGAGGTAAAGACGGCAAGCTGTAAAGACGCAAAATTTTGCGTCTTTACCTGCGTCTTTACCGTGCCTTTACTGCGTCTCCGCGGCTTCCTGCCCCTGAAGGACTGATCCGGGGTGCGTGAGTAATTTTTTAACAATTTCCATTCGCGGTATTCGTGGACAACCTTCCGATGGAGGCAAAAATGGAAACCAGTAAAACAACCCCAATATTTCAAACCCTGGCCTTGAGCGATTATCCCGAGCTGGAAAGCCAGCCGCGCATCCTCCTGGGGCCGGGACCCAGCCTGGTGCATCCGCGGGTGTTGAAAGCCATGAGCACGCCCCTGGTCGGTCACCTGGATCCCTATTTCCTGCAAATCATGGACCGCACCCAATCTTTACTGCGCTACGCGTTCCAAACCCAGAACCGCCTGACCATCCCGGTCTCCGGGACCGGCAGCGCGGCTATGGAGGCCGCGGTGGTCAACATGGTCGAGCCGGGCACGCGCGTCCTGGTGTGCGTAAATGGCTATTTTGGCGGCCGGCTGGCGGAGATGGCCCGCCGCTGCGGCGGTGAGGTCGAGACCATTACCCGGCCGTGGGGCGAAGTATTTACCCCACAGGAAGTCGAAGCTGCCCTATCCAGGCGGCCCGCCGAGATCGTAGCCCTGGTGCACGCCGAGACATCTACCGGCGCGCTGCAGCCTTTGGAAGAGATCGTAGAGTTGGTCCACCAGCGCGGCGGGATCGTGATCGTCGATGCGGTCACCTCGCTGGGCGGTATCCCGGTCCAGGTGGACGAGCGCCAGATCGATGTGTGCTACAGCGGGTCGCAGAAATGCCTGGGTGTCCCCCCAGGATTAGGCCCGATCACCCTGGGGCCGCGGGCCGAAGAACGCCTGAAGAACCGCCAGACCCGGGTGCCCAACTGGTATCTGGACCTGACAATGGTACAGTCTTATTGGGGCGCCGAGCGGACCTACCACCATACTGCCCCGATCAGCATGAACTTCGCGCTGTACGAAGGGCTGCGCATGGTCGCCGAAGAGGGTCTCGAAGCGCGCTTTCAGCGCCACCAGGCTCACGCCGAGCTGCTCTGGGAAGGATTGGAGGAGCTTGGGTTGGTCCTGCACGTTGCCGCGCAGCACCGCCTGCCCAGCCTGACTACGGTGCGCGTCCCGGAGGGTGTCGACGAAGGCCAGGTACGCACGCGCCTGTTGAAAGAGTACAACATCGAGATCGCCGGCGGCCTGGGCGAGCTGAAGGGTAAAGTCTGGCGCATCGGCCTGATGGGGCATTCCTCGCGCAAAGAGAATGTGGTGCTCCTGCTGGCCGCCCTCGCACGGCTGTTGAAGCGATAGTTAGTTTTTCTTGACAACGCAGGGCAGCGCGGCGATCCCTCTCCGGTCGCCGCGCTTTTTCCAGAGGATCTCTCCCCCGGCGGACAGCCAGAAGTCTGGGATGCGCTTCAGGAACTCCTGCAGGGTGACGGCCAGCTCCAGCCGGGCGACCGGCGCACCCAGGCACAGGTGCGGCCCGGAGCCAAAGGCCATATGCCGGTTTGGGGCCCGCTCCAGGATGATCCTTTCAGGATCGGAGAAAACACCCGGATCGTGGTTGGCGGAGCCAAATGCCAGCGCCACCACATCCCCTTTGGGGATTACCCGCCCGTGCAGCTCGACGGCGCGGGTCGTATTGCGTCCGAAGATCTGGATCGGAGAACCGAAGCGCAGGAATTCTTCGACCGCCGAGGGGATCAAGTCGGTTTGCTTGGCCAGGCGGCGCCGGTCGTCCGCGTGGATGGCCAGGTGGTGGAGGGTGACGCTCAGTGCGTCGGAAGTGGTCTCGAACCCGGCGCCAAACAGCACGGTGGAAAAGGAATGCAGGTCTTTCTCGCTCAACCGGTGGCCATCTACCTGCGCTCCGGCCAGCAGGCTGAGGAAATCACCGCGTGGGTGTTGGATCCGCTCAGCGATCATCCGGTCGATATAAGCGCCAAACTCTCTGGCCGCCGTGTCGCGCTCCTGAGGGTGCTGGACGTCGAACATTTTCCAGATCCAGCCCACCCATAAAGGCGTGTCTTCTGCGGGGAGCCCGGAGAAAGCCGCCAGGGTTTGAACGGAGAGCGGGACGCAGTAATCCGCGACCAGGTCGCCGCCTCCCTGCTTGAGCAAATTGTCGATCAGGCTGCCCGCGATCTCCTCGACCAGCGGGCGCAGGGCCTGGATACGCTCCCCGGAAAACACCGGGCTCATCAACGCACGGTAGCGCGAATGCAGGGGCGGGTCCACCTCGATGGGCAGCATCGGCTCCGTCCGCGGGGTGATGACCGGGATGGCGGTCACCCCCACCACGCTGGAGGTATAGGTGCGCCAATCCAGGGCCGCCTGGCGCACATCTTCGTAACGGGTCAGCATCCAGAACCCGCCGTAGAGTGGAGAGTGCATCAGCGGCATCCGCTCGCGCAGCAGGGCATAATACGGATAAGGGTTTTGCGAGAACCCGCTGGAGTGAATGTCGATCTCGTCCAGGTTTGCCCGGCTCAACTGCGCCAGATCGCTGTTTGGTTCCATAACTGTCCTCCAGGGCATCAATAGGATAGGTATCTCGGATTGAAATGATGTTACCACTTTCTCATCTTCTCAGCGGTTCGCTGCCAGTCTTGCGTTACAATACGGTTGCGCTCCGTCTATATTCTCTTACTCAGGTGCTTGTTCATGAACCCAGATCTCCTCGATACAACTTCTCTGAAGCGCTCTCCCCGCGGAGAAACCATCCGTAAAATCCTGGCGGCCGCCCTGGCAGCCGTAGACCCCGCCGAGGCGGTGCGGCGGGCCGTGCGGCAAGACGGCGACCGCCTGCTGGTTGGGGATCGTGCTTACCCACTCTCCGATTATCAGCACGTATGGGTGGTAGGTGCGGGCAAAGCGGGCTGCCCGATGGCCCAGGCGATCTCGGATCTGCTGGGCGAGCGGATTTCCGCCGGGCTGG
>Ga0105104_10003539_pt1 | contig 11094 bp, 13 predicted proteins | sample PPLLaktember2015_3_FD_87034 | JGI IMG/M metagenome (GOLD analysis project Ga0105104, IMG submission 87034) | Freshwater sediment microbial communities from Prairie Pothole Lake near Jamestown, North Dakota, USA - PPLs Lake P7 Core (6) Depth... | ecosystem: Environmental > Aquatic > Freshwater >... | reverse complement strand
TTTCAGAAGCGCGCGAGCTAGCCGCCCGCGGAGTCAAAGAGATCAACCTAGTAGGCCAGGATACGACGATGTACGGCTGGGACTGGGGATCGAAAACCGGTTTGGCTGACCTTATCCGTGAGCTGGGGAAGATTGAAGGCCTCCAGTGGGTAAGGTTCCTTTACGCTTACCCGAACAACGTCTACCCCGAGCTTCTTCACGCCATCGCGGAAACCGAGAATGCCTGCAAGTACATCGACCTGCCGCTCCAGCATGCGTCAGGACCGATTCTGAAACGGATGAAGCGCGGCGGTAACCGCCAGTCTCTGCTTAAGCTGCTTGAGAAGATACGTAACGCTGTACCTGGCGCTGCGATTCGTACTACTATGATCGTCGGTTTTCCGGGGGAGACGGAGACCGATTTCCGTGAACTTTACGACTTTGTGAAAGCGGCGGAGTTTGACCGCTTGGGGGTCTTTACTTACTCCGACGAAGAGCAGACACCTGCGTACGATCCTCCGGGGAAAGTGACCGAGGCGGTCATGCAGCAGCGCCAGAAGCGGTTGATGCAGCTCCAGAAGCGCATTTCCCGGCGTCGCAACGCCGAGCTCGTCGGGCAAAAGCGGCCGGTGTTGATTGAAGGTCCGTCCCGCGAGAGCGATCTCGTCTGGGCCGGCCGGCTGTCGACCCAGGCGCCGGAAATCGACGGTGTCGTCTATCTCAACGACGGTATCAATGAGAGCGTTCGTCCTGGCGACATTCGTGAGGTACTTATTACCGAGGCCTTTGATTATGACCTGGTCGGGTCCGTCGCCGGATGAAAAGAAACCCTCGTTGCCCCAACTGTCACATTGAAGTCTCCAGAGATAATCCGTTCTTGCCTTTTTGCAGTAGGCGTTGCCGCCTTTTGGACCTCGGGCGCTGGCTGGATGGCGAGTACCACGTTGCAGGCGAGAAGGTTGACGAGAAACAGGAATCACCCGAAGAACAGGAACGAGATGGAGACGAGGAAAAGCACGAGTGATTTCCTGATTCGCTCTTTTGCCATAGGTTTTGGCGCAGGACGGATGCCGCTCGCCCCCGGGACGTGGGGCGCGCTGGAAGGGCTTGCCCTGGTATTCCTGGTGCACAAATATGTCCCTTCCTATTCAGGGCTGCTTTTGGCCGTTCTTTGCGTGGCGCTCGGCGGCCTGGCCATTTGGGCTTCCGATCGGGTGGCCCGCGCTATGCGCAACCCGGATCCCCAACAAGTCGTGGCCGATGAGATCGTCGGGCAGATGAGCTGTTTTCTCTGGGTTCCTGTAACGACCTGGACGCTGATCGCCGGATTTGTTCTGTTCAGGGTCTTCGACATCAGTAAGCCCTTTCCTGCCGGCCGCGCCGAGCATCTCCCCGGCGGCCTGGGCATCATCGCAGATGATCTTGTCGCCGGGCTTTATGCGGGACTGATCCTTAAGATAGCGAGTGTGTACTTGGTCCATCCGACTTAGACTATGGACGCGAGTGCCGCGGAGCCGCGCTGGAGTCGCGTTACAGAGCCGCTCACGGCTCTGACTCCGACCCGTGCGCGGCTCTGTAACGCGACTCCAGCCTCGTTGCGTCGCTCTGCAGCACAGTAAAGGAGCTTCTAGAAACCAACATGCGGGCAGAGATCATCGCCATCGGCTCAGAGCTGCTCTCACCGTGGCGCCTTGACACGAATTCCCTTTTCATCACGGAACATTTGAACCGGGCCGGTATCCGCGTTTGGCGGAAAACCGTCATCGGAGACCGTTTCGAGGACTTGAAACAAGTCTTCTCATCGGCATTGCAGGAGGCCGATGTCGTCCTCTGCATCGGAGGGCTCGGTCCGACGAAAGATGACATCACCCGCGATGTGGTAGCCGCCGTGCTGGGCCGGAAGCTGGAGATGAACGAAGAGGCCCGGAGCCAGCTTGAGAAGCGCTATGCGCGCATCGGCGTCCCGATGACTCCGAATAATCTCCAGCAGGTAATGGTACCCGAGGGCGGAGAGGTCATCCCGAACCCGAACGGGACCGCCCCGGGCCTGTTTATCAAGCATAATGACCGCCTGGTCTTTCTGCTCCCGGGGCCGCCGCACGAGCTTAAAGCCATGGTTGTCGATCAAGTCATGGACCTGATCGCCCGACACCACACCGCCTCTCCCTTGATCTACCGGCATGTGAAGATCGCTTCGGAAGGCGAATCGCGGGTCGACCATTTAGTTGCTCCTATTTACAAGAGCTACGACGAGGTGGAGACGACGATTCTCGCTTCGGCCGGCATTGTCGATCTCTTCTTCTATTGGACGGGGCCTAATGCTGTTGAGCGGTCTGGTCCGGTCCTCGAGGAGCTGACACAGCGGGTCAAGGAAACCCTGGGCGCCTCGGTATACACCGAAGGCGAACAGAGCCTTGAGGCGGTGACCGGGGCCCTGCTTCGCGAAAAAGGAAAGACGCTGGCCACTGCTGAATCCTGCACGGGCGGGTTCCTCGGAAAGCTGCTCACCGATGTTTCGGGCAGTTCCGACTACTACCTGGGTGGGATGATCACATACAGCAACGAGGCAAAATCTGAGTGGCTCGGAGTCGACCCCGGGCTGATCGAGCAGCACGGGGCGGTGAGTCCTGAAGTGGCCCAGGCGATGGCGGAGCGGGTCCGAGTTGCCGCGAGTTCGGATTTCGGCCTCTCGACCACGGGGATAGCCGGACCCACCGGAGGGACTGCCGAGAAACGCGTCGGGTTGGTTTATATTGGTATCGCCGACAAAACGGGCAGCGAGGCCAAAAGGTTGCAGTTGCCCGGCGATCGTGAAATCGTTCGATTGCGCAGCGCCAGGATGGCGATCGACTGGCTGAGGAGGCGGCTCCTATGATCCGAAGCTTTGTTGCCGTGAGCTTGCCTGCAGAAGTGCGGGCCAGGCTTGAGCAGTACGGAAAAGAGCTCAAATCGCTGGGTCTTTACGGGAGCTTCCCGAAATCCGACTCGTTCCATTTGACGCTGAAGTTCCTCGGCAATATCCCTGAGCAGAAAGTCGACGCGATCGGCGGAGCGCTCGAACAAGCGGTGACAGGATTGGCTCCTTTCCAGCTGGAGGTCCGAGGACTCGGGGTCTTTCCCAATCCGTCGAGCGCCCGGGTGGTTTGGATCGGATTTGGACATAGTGAGGCTTTATCCGCACTTCAAGCGCGAGTCGAACGGGTACTCGAGGAACTTGAGTTTCCTCCCGAGGACCGCCCTTTCCGGCCCCACCTGACCCTGGCCCGACTGAAATCGAAGGATAACCTGAGGGCTCTACAGGAGTATCTTCGAGAAGCGGGGCCGTCGGCCACGGCTGGAACGGTACCGGTCGACGAGGTTGTCCTGTTCAGGAGTGACTTGAGGCCCGACGGTGCTCGGTACACGAGGCTGCGCGCGGCCCGACTCGAGGCAAAATCGTAGGTCAAAGGAGATCAGCAAATGGCTATCAGTCAGGAACTTCTCGACATTCTAGCCTGCCCGGCGTGCAAGTCAGACGTGAAGCTGACCCCGGACGGATCCGGGCTGAAGTGCGTCAACTGCCACCGGGTCTATCCGATCCGCGATGATATCCCGGTTATGCTGATAGAAGAGGCCAAGATCGAACCGCCAGGGGAAAAGGCGGAGAAGTAGGGTAGTTCCGAACAGTGCCCGCGGATGACGCGGATAAACGCGGATAACGCGGATGCAGATCCGCGCTATCCGCGTTTATCCGCGTCATTCGCGGGAGCCTCGGAACTCGATTGTGCACTGACAAGCAATGACGCCGGCTAACGCGCTAACCACCAACCAACCCCTTCGCATCGTCTTCCTGAGACTCCGGTCCCTTGGTGACACCGTCGTCATGACACCGCTGCTCGCGGCGGCGAAGAGGAGGCCCAATTGCGAGGTCGCGGTGGCCGTTGAATCGCCCTTCCACGAGATCCTTCTTAACAACCCGAACGTGGATCATCTTTTCGTCATCCCGCGGGGCCAGAACGAATTGCTCGGACGTTTGCGTGCAGTCCGGGCCATCCGCGCCTTCGCACCGCACATGGCAATCGACCTCCACGGGGGGACAACCAGTTCCTGGATGACTTTCTTCTCCAAGGCGCCTCAAAAGGTTGGCTATACCTCGAGCCGCAACTCCTACCTCTACAACGTGAAGGTGCCGGACTCGCGCGAGGTATGGCAAAAGCAGGAACTCCACACGGTAGAACACCAACTCGCCTTCCTGAAGTACCTGGGCTTTCCGGTCGAGCCGTTACCGAAGCCCGAGATACGGCTGACTGTCAACGAGTTAGATGAGGGCCGGCAGAAACTGCGGGAACTCGGGGTCGATCCTCCCTTTGTTCTCGTCCATCCCGCCGCCGCTTTCGATACTAAACAGTGGCCCGCCCAGCATTTTGCAGAGGTCAGCCGGGAGTTGAGCCGCGAGGGAGTGAAGGTCGTCGTGACGGCAGGACCGGGCGAAGAGAGCGTCCTGGAGCAGGTCCGGTCACGCGATCCCGGGACCGCGCTTTTCCTGACCCCATTGCCGCTTCGGTTGTTTGCCGCTGTCACTTCGCTGTGTCAGCTTTATATCGGAAACGATACCGGAGCGACGCACATCGCGGCAGCTCTCGGCCGGCGTATCGTGGTTGTCTTTGGCTCCTCGGACTATCGGGTCTGGTATCCGTGGCAGAGCGAGCATCGGCTGATAAGACACGATTTGCCTTGCGTCCCTTGTCCCGGTTACCGTTGTCTCCACTATGAAGAGCCGTTGTGCATACGGTCAGTCTCGCCGCAGGCGGTCCTGGAGGCCGCGAGGTCCCTGTATGGTAGCAACCAGCAAGTCACGATTGATTGAAATCATCTCTAACTTCAAAGGCCTGCCGATCGCTGTCGCCGGCGACATGATCCTGGACCGCTTCATCTGGGGCCGGGTCGAGCGCATTTCGCCGGAGGCTCCGGTTCCGGTCATCGAGATCATGAACGAGACGGTTCACCTCGGCGGCGCCGCTAACGTGGCGAGCAATCTGGTTTCGCTCGGGGCTCGCCCCGTCCCAGTAGGAGTGATTGGCACGGACGAAGCCGGACGTGCCCTGCTCGACGAGTTCGCCCGCCTCGGAATCGACGCGGGCGGCGTGGTTACTCAGGAATCGCGTGTAACCACCGTAAAGACCCGAATCATCGCGCATCATCAGCAAGTTTGCAGGGCCGATCGCGAGACTCGGAGCCCGGTCGTGGGAGAAACCCTTAAGAAACTTCTGGAAGCCGGAGCTGACATCGTGCCACGGTGTTCGGCGGTGATTCTGTCGGATTATCTCAAAGGGCTGCTGGTTGCTCCGTTGGTCGACTGCCTGGTCGAAAGCTCCCGGAAACGCAACCTGTTCCTTGCCATCGACCCGAAGGCCGACGATTTCTGCACTTACCGGGGTGCCTCGATTATTACGCCGAACAAGCGTGAAGCCGAGCGAGCGTCGGGGTTCACTATTGTGGATGACGAGTCGCTCGTCAAAGCGGGGAACCGGCTGCTCGAAAAGACTGGCTCTGGTCATATCCTGATTACGCGTGGCGAAGAGGGCATGACGCTGATCGAGAAGGGGCACCACTTCCACCTACCGACACTCGCGCGAGAAGTATTCGACGTGACCGGCGCAGGAGATACAGTCATTGCTACGCTGACCCTGGCCGTCGCAGCCGGCGCGACCGTGCGCGAAGCCGCCGACCTTGCCAACCATGCGGCAGGGATTGTCGTGGGGAAAGTAGGGACGGCATCGGCGACCACCGAAGAACTACGCGCGAGCCTTGAGAATTACGCGGGGTGAGAGTCCGAAGTCGCAGAGGTTTTTCTCACCACAGAGACACAGAGAACACAGGGAACACAGAGAAAAGCAGGGGCAAAGGGGCAGCCGTATTCCTATTCCTTTCCTTTGCCCCTGCTTTTCTCCGTGTTCTCTGTGTCTCTCTTGTGAGAAGAAAACGTCTGAGACTTCAGACTCTCAACTCCACAATCTGTGCCTCGATCTTCCCATCCCTGATTTCCATCTTGCCCACCGTGACGGGCAGCGAGAACCGGCGGGGGCCGGCAGAACCGGGATTGAAGAAGATGACGCCGTCGTCAACGACCTGCAACGGACGGTGGCTGTGCCCGAAGATCACGACGTTTGCGAGCGCAACCTCCGGGTAGAAACGCCGCATCTCTTTAGGCTTGCCGCCGATATGAGTTACAAAAACGTGCACGTCGCCGAAGCTCAGTTGTTCCCGGTCCTTCAGCCTCTCGATCAGTGGAAAGCGGTCGGTGTTTCCGTAGACCGCATGAACCGGGGCAATGGTCTCCAGCTCTGTCAGAATATCGCCGGACCCGATATCTCCCGCATGAATGATCTGGTCGACCCCCGCAAAGATGTCGAACACCTGAGATCGCAAGAGGTTGTGCGTGTCGGAAATGATGCCTACTATCACAGCTCCGTCCGAATGAAGGTTTGAGCGGCTGCGTACCGGGTGAAACGCTTTTCGGCCTCGCGAAAGCTCTTGTGGTGAACTCTTCTGTAGCCGTTTCCGCTTTCGTCGTCAAAGATCACATGCAGCATTTCGTGGTAGAGGACGTATTCGACGACGTACTGCGGAACCAGCGGATGGTCGAGTGACCGGCTGACGACAATGGTGCGGTGCGCCGGATCGTAATGGCCCAGAAGCCTCTTGCTGCGTTTCGGACTCCAACCCAGCTGGCTGATCCGTACCCGGTCTTCGAAGTATTCGAGGTTGACCTTTCTAAACAGGGTGTCGAGGTCGAAAGTTTTGCCGCGAGGAGACCCGACCTTTTTCTTGCCCCTCGTCGCCCGCACCTGCCGGGCTTTCTGCCGGACTTCCAAACTATTTGCAAAATTGCTGTATGTCTGGATCAATTCGCTCGGCGTCCGTCGCCGGTACAGCCGATGCACCAGAATGGAGACCAGCGCGCGCAGAACCTGTTCCGGCGCGTCGGAGAGGATGTCGCTGATTCTGATAAGAAGCTCGCCGCTTCTGAGCCTTATGGTGTGACGCAAGCTCGAGTAAGGGTAAAACTGAACGGAAAATGCAGGAATGGCTTTCCCTCTCAGCTTCGCGTAGCAGTCGATGAAAGCCGCGTCCAGCTCTGTTTGGCGCCGATCACTCACCAGAGAACCTTTCAGCCAGGAACTTGACAATCTCCCGGGTGTCGCTTCCCGGTAAGAAGACCCGCGCCACTCCCATCTCTTTCAACTGCGGGATGTCCTGTTCAGGAATGATGCCTCCCCCGAAAACCAAAATGTCCGATGCCCCTTGCGACCGAAGCAGCTTCACCACTCGATCGAAAAGGTGCAGATGAGCTCCGGAGAGGATCGAAAGACCAACGGCCCCCACGTCTTCCTGTATGGCCGCGTTCACGATCTGTTCGGGTGTCTGGCGCAGGCCGGAATAAATGACTTCAAAGCCGGCGTCGCGCAGCGCGCGCGCCACAATCTTGGCTCCACGGTCGTGTCCGTCAAGCCCCGGCTTTGCGATGAGGATGCGAACGCTGTTGTTCATTTCGACCGATTCCCGACTCGCGAGCACTGACAAACTGACAGACTGACAAACTGACAGAGAGTGACTGACAGACAAAACGCAGAAGGGCCACTGCGAATGCGCCCGCCCGCCTTTTTGTGAGTCTGTCAGTCTGTCAGTTGCCTCAAAACTCCGGCTCCACGTACACGCCGAAAACGTCCTTTAAGGATGAGCAAATCTCCCCTAAAGTCGCGTACTCGCGTACTGCGGCAATCAAAAAAGGCATGAGGTTCTGATCCGTGGCCGCCGCTTTCCTGAGAGCGCTCAGCGATTGGCTGACGGCCTCACGGTTGCGACGCGACTTAACCCGTATCAGCCGCTCCTTCTGATGCTGTTCCGCCTCGGGCCCGATCTTCAACAGGGCGATCGGTTCCTCCTCCGGCGTGGAAAACTCGTTTACGCCAACAACCACCTGGTCCCTGGACTCGACAGCTTTCTGAAACCGGTACGCTGCCTCCTGTATCTCCTTCTGGGGGAAGCCCCTCTGAATCGCGGGGATCATGCCGCCCATGCCGTCGATTTCCTCGAAATAATGGAGGCTAGCCGCTTCCATTTCATCGGTGAAACTCTCCACGAAATACGAACCGGCCAGCGGGTCGACCGTGTGTGTCGCCCCGCTCTCGTGCGCGATGATCTGCTGGGTGCGAAGCGCGATCTGAGCTGCCTGTTCCGTTGGAAGCGCGAGCGCCTCATCCAGCGAATTCGTATGGAGTGAATTGGTCCCTCCCAACACTGCTGCCAAAGCTTGGATCGTGGTCCTTATGACATTGTTGAAAGGCTGTTGTGCCGTCAGGCTGCAGCCGGCGGTTTGGGTGTGGAACCGGCACATCATTGATTTAGGATCAGTGGCTTTGAACCGCTCCCGCATCACATGCGCCCAGAGCCGGCGCGCTGCCCTGAACTTGGCCACCTCTTCAAAGAAGTCGTTGTGGCAGTTGAAGAAGAATGAGAGTCGCGGGGCGAATGAGTCGACGTCCATGCCGCGCTTCCCGCACCACTCCACGTACTCGATCCCGTCTCTGAGCGTGAAAGCCAGCTCTTGGACGGCAGTAGAACCTGCCTCCCGGATGTGATACCCGCTGATCGAGATGCTGTTGAATTGAGGCAGGTGCTCCGTGCAGTACTGGATCGTGTCGATCACCAGCCGCATGGAGGGTTCAGGCGGATAGATCCACTCTTTCTGGGCGATGTACTCCTTTAGAATGTCGTTCTGAAGGGTGCCGCGAAGCTGAGCAGGACGTACGCCCTGGAGCTCGGCTACGGCCACATACATCGCGAGCAGGACGGCCGCCGGCGCGTTGATGGTCATCGAAGTGCTGACTTCACCCAGGTCGATTCCGTCGAACAGGACCTGCATGTCTTCCAGAGTATCGACGGCCACACCGCACTTGCCGACTTCTCCTCCAGAGAGGGGATCATCGGAATCGAGGCCCATAAGGGTGGGAAGATCGAATGCGACCGAAAGCCCGGTCTGACCCTTGTTCAAGAGGAACTTGAAGCGCTGATTCGTCTCCTCCGGAGTCCCGAAGCCCGAGAACTGCCTCATCGTCCAAAGCCGTCCGCGGTACATGGTCGGATAGATGCCACGGGTAAACGGGAAATGCCCGGGGTCTGCCAGCTTTTCCTGGTACTTGAACTCCTGGAGATCCTCGGGGCGGTAGAGTTCGCGGACCGGCTTTCCGGAAACTGTCTTGAATTCCTTCTTGCGAGCAGGGGCCTGGCTGGCGCCTTTTTCGGTCAACTTCATAGGTGTTTACCTGTTCTTATTGTACCGGATAAGGTGGGAAGGGCGGGGCGGCGGAACACGCCTGGGAGCGCAGGCATCCTGCCTGCTTGTGCCGGTTCAGAGGATCGATTGTGCTGGCGGGCGCAAGCAGGCAGGATGCCTGCGCTCCCAGCTACGGATTCTCCTCGAGGCGCACTGCCTCTTCGAGGAACTTCATGGCCTGACCGTCCTGGCCGTTCTTGCTGCAGATGAGGGCCTTCTCCTTGTACAGAGTTGCCTTTGATTTGTTCGTGTGGACCGATTTCAGCGCCTCATCCAGCAGTTGATGGGCAAGCGTGTAGTTCTGCTGCTCGGTCAGCGCCGCGCTGGCCAGCCGGGCATGATCGACCAGCTGATATTCCCGGGAAGGTGGAAAATTCAAAGTCAAAATCTTCTTCGATGCCGGCAGAACTTTGTCGTACTGCTTGTTCTTGATCAAGAGCATCACGATCTCATGTTGAGCTTCGGCTATGCTTCTGGTTTTCTCCCAATCATCCTGGGCCATCAGCCATGACAGCGAGAACGACATCATCACTAGCGCAGCGGTGAACGATTTAGCCATGTAGAACTACTCCGCCTTGAATGGGTTGCCTTTCCGCTTGGAATCCTTGTCCGAAAACGGATTGTAATGTATGACACGGACAGTCCCGACTCCCTGCCTGGTGAAGGCTCCTTTGGTCTCAAATTCCCGGTCTCTTTCCTGGGCGTACTTATTGAGGATCTGGCGCATTGCGACGGAACGATTCTCGGACGGAACAAACAGGAATAGAAAAGATGTAATAACGATCAACCCGGCCAGCGCGGTTACGGGCACCCAGATGTTCGGGAAGAGAAAGGTGCGCAAAAACCCGCGCTTTTCCTGGGGAGTTCGGATCCGGCTTTCAATTAGTGACCACGCAGCCGGTTGGGAGTCGATCATTCGGGTTTTGCCGACGAGATCGTAAGAAAAAAGGAGAGAGCGATACTCGGCGTCGCAACTCCGGCAGACGAGCAGGTGAGCACGAATGGCACTGGCTTCCTCGCCAGGCAATTCACCGTCCATGAGGGCGGTCAAGGATTCAGTGTAAATTCGACATTCCATAGTTATCTCCGAGATACTCCTTGATCTTGTCCCTCACTTCCACGCGAGCCCGATGGATATCGGATTTAACGGAGGCCAGAGAACGTCCGACGATTTCGGCGATCTCCTGGTAGGATAGGCGCTGAACAGCCGAAAGCACGAAGACCTGCCTGTACTTTTCAGGCAACTCGTTGATTGCCCTCTGAACGATCTTTTCCAGTTCTGCGGAGAGGATCTTGTCCTCAGGCCCTTTGGTGGGGGTGGCCAATTCAGCAACGCTTGATGCTGACTCGCCGCTGGAGTCATGCACCACGTCGATTGATTCGATTTGCGGGGTCTTTCCACGATACTTCTGAAACACGTTGTTCTGAGCAATTCGAAACAGCCAGCTCTGGAACTTGGCATTCTCCTTCAAAGAGTCGAGGTTCTTAAACGCCAAAACAAAAGTATCCTGCATCAAGTCCTCGGCCTCTTCTCTTGATCCGGTGAGTCGGAAAATATAGTTGAGGATCTTCTTTCCGTACAGACCATAGAGTTCCGAAAAGGCTGTAATGTCCCCGCCCTTTGCGGAGTTCACCAACGCATCGAGCTGTTCCGGACTAGGCCCGGAACCAACCCTCCGATCACTGGCTGCCTTATGTTCCTTTTCTTTCACTATTGATTGGAGGCAGCCAGAAAAGTTGCAAATCCGGCTGCACCGAAAGCTGCTGATTTCGACGCGTGCGAGCGGGCTCGGACCCCG
>Ga0105104_10003538_pt1 | contig 11095 bp, 8 predicted proteins | sample PPLLaktember2015_3_FD_87034 | JGI IMG/M metagenome (GOLD analysis project Ga0105104, IMG submission 87034) | Freshwater sediment microbial communities from Prairie Pothole Lake near Jamestown, North Dakota, USA - PPLs Lake P7 Core (6) Depth... | ecosystem: Environmental > Aquatic > Freshwater >... | reverse complement strand
TGTTGTGTCTCTGGCCGTCATCGCTGCTGTTTGTATCGATTCGGCAAGCTCTGTAACAACGCCGCTATCGCTAAATGCCTTGACCGCTTCTCGAGTGGAAATTGCCGCATCTAGAATAGCCTTTGCAGCATTTTTGACAGCCTTGGCTGTTTCCTCTGCTTGACTTTTCGACTGAGAATTAGATGTCGGATTAGATGAACCAGTTGACCTTGAGCTTCGCATCCTTCTCATTGGTGTAATTACTCCTCAAATTCACTTAAGTATTCTTGCGCTTGTCCATTTGCATGAAAAGGACATTCATATTCAGCGGCATTTGTTGTTACTTTTCCAGTGTGTTGGTGTTGTCAAGTAATCTATTATTTTCTATTTGTATCTTCCATATGACGCACTTATTTAGCATTAACGATCTAAGGAAATACTCATCTTGGCTATCAATTGTATTCCTTCGCTGCTGATTAGTGTAAGAATATAGAATCATGTTGTCTTTCCATTATTCCGGCTCTGAGGTGGTTGCATTGACCCTTAATCCAGACATTTGCGAAACGAAATATATGTCTCTTACCTGAAGTAAACAGTGACGACTATTATTATTACTATTATAACAATTATTACTATTATAACAATTATTACTATTATTACTGTTCCTGCTGCAACATTCATCGCCCAGTTTGTGATTGATCTTTATGCTTAATTGTGGAAATGATGACGATGATGATCCTCCTCCGAAACTTGTGACTTGAATGTATTTATCAAATATTGGAAGAAGAATTTTGATGTATAAAGAGGACTGGTAGTGATAATTCCAAGACACTGCGCATCGAGTTCGACTTGACTGTATTGCTATCTTCCTTATCGCAGAAACAATTTCTTTTATTAGATGTTTCGCTTCTTTACGATCAATGTTGGGATCATGAGTAAACATGTGCAATAAATCTGGAACAATTACTAGACACGTGTCAAGTTGTCTAATGATATTAGGTAATTCATTAATAATTAGATTGGTTAGTTGATGGACTGTAAAAGCTCTACTTACAACTATTCTTTGTAAAGTCTCTTTTATGTCTAAACCATATTGCCTTATAAATTCTACAAATTGATAAAAATCTATACTATTTCCAGCGTCCACAATTACTACATATGGCAATAAAGGAGGTGACGATGGTGTTGATGATAAACTAAAGCCTTCTTGCCGCCGTAATAAAGATAGAGAGTAAATACATAGTCTGGTCAAGAGAATATTTGTAAATTTTCTATTATTTTTGCTATGATTATTATCGCCAATTATAGCTAATGTATTGCCATCCGTATTAAGGTTCTGAAGAGAAGAATCTAAAGCCTCGATATCGAACATCAGTTTGCTAATAAATTCATCATATGCTGTCTGGAATTTTGATGAGAGGATTGGCGATTGTGATGTTAGCGATCGTCTTTTGTTATACTTGTCATACAGTTGCTGTGGTTGTGGTAGATTTTTCCATTTCTTTTTCAGATTCTTTAGGGTAGAACCACATTTTGGGCATTCTTCTTTCACATTGATTGTCAAAAGATCCTGACATGCATCTCCTATTGTCTTCTTTAGTAACGTTCCGCACTCTGAACAGGAGTATTCTAAAAGTTGGTAATTCATTCTGGATGGAGTGACCGCTATATAAGACCTTATAATGAGTAAGGTGTGTTGCCATGGGGGAGGGATAGTTAGATTTATTTTTAGAAAAAATAATTGTCCATTGTCTGAACCGATATAGCACTGCAGAGACATCCTCGCACAGATATCTAGAGTAAATAGCTGTAGAGTTATAGCAAAAGCATACTATAACGTACCGGAATAAATTAGAAGATAGCTTTTCTTGAATACTTAAGAGCCAGCGATCCTAGTCGGCCTTCAAGATAGTGAAAAATACGAAGCATTAAGTTTAGAATGGGAAATGGCTCCATGTTGGAATTCGTACAAAAAAAGGGTGATAAACAAACCCAGATTGTCGATCACTAAGCTCATCGGCGCGAATAAAGGACCGTATTATAAAGTAAGCTTCGGAAAATTAAGGGCAATATAACAATTCCAAACCATCAATAGTTACCTTCATCTTGTCCTTAGTCATGTTCAAGAGCTTGACTACTAGAATGAATAATTTTTCCGACTAACGTTGACAGGAGAGTATGCCAATATTATTCCGTCCTCACATTTTGGTCATACACATTCACGTGAATACTTTATTCATAGTTATCACATAGCTTACCTACCCTACTTTGATTTATAGTTGGAACAGATGATGTATTTACATCTGCACAAAATTCATTAATATTAGTAGAGAGGATCCCTAGTTCATGGCTTGTTCAGATGAGAAATGCAGGACACGGGTTGATGTATCAATATCCCAATGAGTTTAATAGAGTAAAAATGACATTTCTACGAGATAATAGTTGAATGCTAGATGAGATGGCGAAGCACATTTCTATAATACTATCGTTATACTTTTACGAAGTGGATCTGCAATTATTGCTTGAAGGTGGTGGACAAAGATAACTTCATAGCCGTTCTTGAAGAAAGGATGAAGGATGATGAGTAACATGCCTGGCGTAGAATTATGGATCATCAGTATAGGATCTATTTGATGTTGTAGTCTACTTGTTATTAGTGCTTTCTTTATCCTCCTTTACGTTTGTAAGCGCAGAAGTAAACCCAGTTAAACCATACCTCATTATATGGCTATCCAACTGCATGAATATTGATCATTAGCTTGTCAACCATTCAAGTGTCAATGCAGAATGGTTCAACCTTGGTCTGCACCGAATTTTGCAAGTGCAAATGAATTGTTACCTACCGATTGTCCTGCTGTGATTATGGCTTGGGTTAGTGAAGGATTAACTTCAGAATCAATTGATCCGATAATGGTTTGTTCTATTAGTCCTGTGATCTTACTTATTTCGACATTTTATCGAAATTGATTATAAATTATTTTAGCAACAGTTATCTATTATCGATTTCGACCTTTTATCATAGACATCTGAAGATTGTTGGCAATAAGCGCATACATGTCCCTAGGAATTCTAGTATTGGTCTATGTACTAATTATACAAAGAAGAAGGTTCGGCAATATTCCCATATGGACATCAATGACGGTCGGGGCACTATTGATGGTGCTCTTTCAGGTGATAAGTGTAGAATCTGCTTTTGAAGCAATTAACCTAGATATCATACTATTTCTCTTCGGTATGTTCAGTATCGTGTCTGCTCTGGAGAAATCGGGAGTTTTAGGTATGATAGCAATAAAGATGGTTTCAAGAACTAAGGGCAACCCTAGTAATTTACTTCTAGTATTTGTAGTTGGATTGGGTATATTATCTGCATTTCTTGTGAATGATACTATTGCAATATTGGGTGTGCCACTGGCGATTTATGTTATGAGATCTGTTAAACCAATTCCTATCGTGCTATTAATTGGACTTGCATTTGGAATCACTATTGGCAGTGTTATGACCCCAATAGGTAATCCTCAAAATCTCTTAATTGCAATCCAAAGTGGAATACAACTATCCTTCATGACATTTCTAACAATCTTAGCGATTCCAACCATCATAAACCTTCTACTAACGTATTTAATCTTGAGAGTATATTTTAGAAGCAAATTATTGCAGATGCGGTACAATCTGATGATGATGATGAATCTGCCAGGGGAGAACAAGAAAAGTTCCAATGATGATAATACAGATCCCCAAATTGTAATGGGTAACACTATGCCCACAACGGTTACAAATCCAACTCTAGGCAAAATTTCTGTTATCGTCTTGCTTATTGTGATTTCTGGCTTCATCATTGTCGAAACTCTTCGGTTTTTTGGTATTATTACAGAGGGAAGATTTAGCATAAGTATCATCACCATAATGGGAGCAACGATATTGTACGCAATGAGCAAGGAACGGACTGAGTTAATAAAAAGTATTGACTATTCAATACTAGTTTTCTTTGCTGCGATGTTTGTCTTTACTACAGGCCTGTGGACATCTGGTCTGATATCTGAGATATTAACCTATATCCCTAATCCAGTACCAAGTGGTAACTTAGCAGGCAACAATGCAATAATTGCATCCATAAGTATATTGATTAGTCAATTATTAGGTAACGTCCCATTTGTTGCATTGTACAATCTGGTTATGATAGATAACGGCTTTGGAGGAGATGACATATATGAATGGATGATGCTAGCTGCTGCAAGCACAATTGCTGGAAATCTCACAATTCTTGGAGCTGCAAGTAATATAATTATCATAGGAGCAGCCGAATCAAGAGGGTTCAAGTCATTTGGATATATTGAATTCCTGAAGATAGGTTCTATAGTAACCTTGGTTAATGTCATAATTTACTACATGTTTATTTTGCTTATCTCTTACATATGACGAACACATGATCTAATCTAACTTAGGAAATAATTAACTGTCAAATTCGATAATTATTTCAAGTCACACATTCAAACACATGCTAGGGACAAACTTTTCCTTCCATTGTTATCGGAGATTCTATACTTGTTCAAACTTTTGCAATCTATTGTTTACAATCTAATGTTAAATTGGATTGGAAAGTACTTCTAAGCTGTAGTAAGGAGGCTTAACTATTCACATGAAACTATTCCCCTTTTTCTATTATCCGTTGTATAAGTTCTTGGCGTTTAAGTGCCTCATGTAGCTGTAAAAATCCGTAATTGTAGATCTGTTCTGCTTGTTAGGGAGTAACTGAACTTTACCTAATAACGTTGAATCTTAATGGACATTCCTATCTCCTTTCCATGAAGTAGGAAACACTATAACTACCCTGTGTATACCCATATCATTGATAATGAATCTAGTGTATGAATTCCTATACTTGGTGCGGTCACCGGGATTTGAATTCCCGCCCTATCTTGATAAAAGATCGAGTCCCGGGTTACGGGCTAGCCTCGTATCTTAGGATACATGGAAGGCCAGTGTACTAACCAAACTATACGATGACCGCACATATATTTACGCTCGCAAGCAATGGCTATTTATTTCTATGTTATAGTGTTTTACCAGTGATATATGCATCATATAATTTGAGTTACCTAAGCAAGGCTTATAATAACAACCTGCAATGAAGCTTGTGTGATGGGTGAATTATTTACCAAGCATGGCAATCATAAAATTCAAAAGATTAATGATTTTGAATTCCGGCTCGAAAAGAATGAAAGTAAAGGAATGAATGTTCCAGTTACCATTTTCTCAGACGATCTTCTAATTTCCAAGATGGTTACAGATCGAACGATCGATCAAGCTGCTAATGTTGCCACACTCCCAGGAGTAAGAAAGCATGTCGTGGTTCTCCCTGACGGTCACGAGGGCTACGGATTTCCTGTAGGAGGGGTTGCTGCAACGGATTTGGTCGAAGGCGTCATCAGTCCCGGAGGAGTCGGATACGACATTAACTGCGGTGTAAGACTGATCCGTACAAACCTGACTGAAAAGGATCTTTCAAAGAGAGGAATCAAGGAAGTAGTCGATGAACTCTTTAAGACAATACCTTCTGGCGTAGGAAAAACAGGTTCGATCAGATTAACGAAATCTAGCCTTGATGAATTTCTCGTTGAAGGTGTGAAATGGACTATTGAAAATGGGTACGGTAGTGAAGAGGACGCTGAGGTTTGTGAGGAGGGAGGTAGGATGATTGGAGCTGATCCAGATAGTGTTTCGGAGACTGCTAAGAAGAGAGGCATGAACCAGCTAGGAAGTCTAGGCTCTGGAAACCACTTTCTAGAAATTCAGAAGATAGATAAAATCCTTGATGAAAGGGCAGCTGCTGCTATGGGTTTAAATGAAATAGGCCAAGTGACAATTCTCATTCATTGTGGATCTAGAGGTTTTGGGCATCAAGTATGCAGCGATTACCTACGCCTTTCTGAAAGTATTGCAAGAAAGTACGAATTAAAACTAGTTGATAGGGAATTGGCTTGTGTTCCAAATAACTCCCAGGAAGGAATGAGCTATCGGAAAGCAATGTATTCTGCACTCAATTTTGCTTGGTGCAATAGGCAACTAATTACACATTGGACAAGAAAGACATTTGAAAAGCTGTTTGGTATGAGTGAACAAGCGCTAGATATGAAACTAGTCTATGATGTCTCGCATAACATTGCCAAAGTAGAGCGATACGATGTTGATGGCGAGGGAACACGTGATTTAATGGTTCATCGTAAAGGCGCGACTAGGGCGTTCCCAGCAGGAATGCATCAAGTATCTGAAAAATATCGAGCTGTGGGTCAGCCAGTTATCATACCTGGATCTATGGGAACTGCCAGTTGGATTCTACTAGGCAATAAAAAATCACTTGATTTGAGCTTCGGCTCTACCGCTCATGGTGCTGGAAGAACTATGTCGAGATCGGCCGCAAAGCGAGCATATTCCTTGGATGATGTCAGAAAAAATCTCACAGATAAAGGTATTTATCTCAAAGCTCTAACTAAAGAAGGTGTCGTGGAGGAAACACCGTATGCATACAAAGACGTCGATAGAGTCGCTACTATTTCTCATTCTGTAGGAATTGCAACGAAAGTGGCAAGATTAGTCCCGTTAGGTGTAATGAAGGGTTGAAGTCAGAAGAAGATCCAGATTTAGAAATCATAAAAGCTCGAAAAATGTTGAAGCTCAGGGAGCAAGCTGCTGCCACTGAAAAGCGACGAAAAATCCAAGATGAATCCAAATCTATAGAAAAGTCAAAGAAACAGACTTTTCTCAAGTATATTTATGATAGAGGGGATGAGGTTTTATCTGCCGCTGAATCTCAATTTCCATCACAAACCCTAGCGGTAATGAATCGCATACTCGATTTAATAGAAAGAGGAGACATACAGCAGAAGATATCAGGAGGAGAATTATTATCACTTTTCCGCATGTTGGGATTGAACATCAGAATGAACACCACTATAAAAATCGAAGATCATGGCAAGTTGGTTTCATTTTCTGATAAGTTGAAGGCTGATAGTATAAAAAATGAAAGTGAAAACGCAACCGGTTAGAACCAGTACATCTTAAAAATCAGTTTATAACCTATTTTAAACTTTCATCCAGTTGTGCAGGCGTGTTGGATTAACCCATGAACTCAGAAAGCAGGAAACCATTAGCTACTCTGTTCTAATTTTGAGGATCAATATGATCGCACGGAAATTCAGGCGTCAATACTATAAAATATCAAAATAGTTCTAGTGCTTGTAGTGTATCAGCAATCATGCGAACCTTATTTCATATATTGGAATCTCTAGGGCAGATACATTTTAATTCAATTGTCAACTACTGTTAGGAGTAACTACCTATTGAAAAAGTGCACCAAATGGATTACAGAGAACTCATAAATACGACAGGAGATTTTCAGCTTCGAGATATACCCAGTAACGAAAAGGCACTAATTTACAGGATAATCAACTCTGAAGGATCAACTTATAGAATCGCATCATCATCATCAAAGTTTAGATTTCGCCAGCAAAATTCCCAAGAAAGAAGTGATTATGCGGTATTAAAAAGGCTTATTGAGCTTCGATATGTGGAAGAAAATCAAGAACAGAGAAAAGTCTTTGGTGGGAGTATGATATATAGGTTTACTACTCATGGTTTGCTCTATATTTTTGCGAACAAGCTGATCTACCCTCCTCAGCTACTCCTAAATTATAGTCTAAATACCGTTCTCAAAACGCTTGTATTTCCGTATTTTGAAACTAAAACGATAAGTCAAGGCACTGCTAGATTTTATGAGGCAATTACTGAGTATTTGACTGAATGTGCAAGAATATTGACAAATCAAAATTTCCCTCTAAAATCCGAACCGGAAAGTCATGATAGGAGAGACGATTCATTAGGTTATGAATTAGAGGAATTAATCAAGGTTCTCGCAGTGAAGGTGGCCTTAATGTATAGTGAGTCAAATCTATTAACCATTTCTTCTGCACTTGTGGAAAATGATAGTGCAAGAGTTTCGCTATATGAATTGGAAAGTTCAATGAAAGGTCTTATTGCTTCTGATAGGAAATTTATGCATTTCTTGGAAAAAACCAAAGGTGAGTTTGATGAAATTAGATAAATATCAGATTTAATATCTAGTCGCGAACGATGAATAGTGCTTTGGATCTCGGTCCTCTTTAATATGCTTAAAGAACTCTATAATTTCTTTCGACTATCATGTAGATTGGGTGGCATCTATTATATCTTACCTACTCACTCAAAGCGTTATCAAATCAAAACGAGGGACTCTTCATTGATATTGTTGAATATCTATATCCTGGTTAGTGACAGTTTTTTGAGAGATCTACTCCGACAGGAACAATGATTGCTAGATCTTCAGAATCAATAAATACATTTTATATTATTAAATTAGGCGTATAAAGTGCTAAACTGACTAAATCAAACCCGCCCAATCACTTGAGATTACATCTTTCAAATTTTGTTACAGCATTGAGTTGCAGACACTATTGCACTCTAACTTTTGTAATGTGTATAAGCTAAATGATTACAAGAGCAACTTCTTCCATCTTATGCGTCGAAGCTAATAACTGTAGACACTCATCGAGACGTGAGTTACCTAAGTTTGTGTACAAGCACTAAGCTCCCACCTCATCGTTCGATTTTAGTACTATCTGCAATAGAAAAATAAGGATTTACAAATAATATTGGAAGTTTTTCTTATCCTGGTCTTTTCATCTTTGAACTGCAAATTGACCACGATATATCCTTATGCTTATTACCGCATCTTATGAAATTGTATTTTATCATACTCTGATCATATGACGACGACGTGTTTGAAGATAAGTAGCATGGATCAAAAAGAATGTACTAATATTCTTACTTAATATCCTTAGATCAGTCATCACAAAATTAACCGCAATAAATGCTCCCGAAGCTAGAGCCAGAGACATGGGAAATGGCACAAGTAAAGAAGAAATGAGACCCATTCCTTAACATGAGCCCATCCATTTGAAATTGTATAGAATCATGTTAGTCGTGTTAATCCAATCCTTCATGTGTATATCTCCTCTTATCCAAGATACTTAATGCGATAGCCTGTCCTCAAAGCAACAGTATGCTCTGCGGTACAAGAATTTCAAGCTGAACTAGGTGCCTAAGGACTAAAAAATGCGCTATATATATTCAAAGTAGCGAGTGGAGTAGTCATAAAATGTCAATCTTATTATTTTTTTTACAAAGTAGGGCTAGTCATTTATTTAAAATAATAATATCTGACAAAAACCACCTGCAAAAATTGGACAATAGGCTAACTTAATATCTGTAGACCAAAAATGTCTACGTATAGGCATATTCCCGTAAACCGGCTTTTTCCGTCGACTTTCCTCCTATTTTGATCAGTACAAATTCCTTAATGCTATGATTGATAGAATCGAACAATCCCCTTCCTATCCCTCTGTGTAATCCTTCATATTCATCCATTGAAAGCTTCATCCTAGCGCCGATCTCCTCTTCTAGATTCATTTCAGATACTATTTCCTTATAGGCGGGCTGAATTACACCACTGAAAACCATTGCGCTGCTACCGCTACCATACGAACCGAAGCCTACCCTTTTGCCATCTAAATCAGTTCCCCTCTTATATTCAAACTCTAACGAACTTCTGAACCCCATATACATTGAAGCAGTATATAGATTGCCGATCAATTCGGAAGCCTCCAAAGAGCTCGCCATTTTCTTTTCATAAGCCTCGTGGTAAAGGGTTGTTTGCATAAACAATCTCCGGAACCTCTCATCTGATTTCATAAATTCTGTATCAGCCAGAATAGATTCAATAGTTCCCCTGGGATCTTTTGGAGAAGGCTCTTCTATCCCTACTTCGTTAATAACTTCTTTCCATCTAGGAAGGTTCCTCCACTCATGTCTTAAGAGATATGCCAAAGCCTTCTCACCCATTCGTCTGTATGGTAGATGAACACTGATTAGATCGATATGATCCGTAATGGATTCTCCTTCCTTTAGATCAATTAGTCCATACCTCAATGCCTTTTCTTTATAACTGTCAAAGGCCTTCCTGACCTGTATCAGATATAGTAGATTTGAATAATTCCCATTGACCAAAGGCGTTTCTTTTCCGAATGGCCGGTAAAAATCATACTCGTTTCTAATTATAGTCGACGTGACCTTTTGATCGAAGGCCAACAATCTAGGATTCTCCTTGATCAATATGGCTATTGCACCAGCTCCCTGGGTGTACTCAGCAGCCGAACCAATATCGTACTTGGCAATATCACTTACAATCACAATTGCAGCTTTACCATTATTTTCTTCGGCACGTATCCAATTTGCATTGTCATATAGAGCATAAGATCCGCTTACACATGCAAATTTGCACTCGATTCCTCCTGCGTGTTCAAAAGAACCTTCACCATAAACCTGCTCCAGCATCCCAATCACAAAAGAATTCATTGCTTTTGATTCGTCAAGTCCTGATTCGGTTGCTACATACATTCTCCCAATATCTTGGGGTTGCAAACCATTCTTCTCCATTAATGTTAGACATGCGTTGGCCGCCATACAGGCCGGATCCTGATTAACATCAACTATAGCCATTTTCCGAATCCCAATACCAAATTCTAGCTTCTGAGGGTCTATTCCCCTTGCCTCCGCAAACTCTTTAGAATCTACATAGAGCTTAGGAACGTAGATAGCCAGATCATCGATTCCTACTGGCATGATGATAAGACTTGATCTTTATAGACAATTTAAAGGTACTTCTAAGCTTATTTGACCAACTGTCTTAACTCGATTGACAATATCAAATGTCATATAATATGGCTAAAGTCCTAGAGGAAGGAACAATCAATCAAAAGTACCTAATTATGTTATAGTAGTTGTCCCTTTCGCATGGTCTATATCCTATCTGTTTTATGGACTCTATTATCTTGCTTGCGGTTAATTCTGTGGACCTTGCCCCTGTAGCGCTAACAACTTCTTCTCCAATAAGTGTCCCTCCGAAATCGTCAGCTCCATAATTCAAGGCCAGCTGGGCCATACCTATTCCGTTGGTTAGCCATGAGGACTGCAAATGATTAATCAACCCGTAGAAGACTATCCTAGAGATCGCAATCATCTTTAG
>Ga0105104_10003536_pt1 | contig 11097 bp, 14 predicted proteins | sample PPLLaktember2015_3_FD_87034 | JGI IMG/M metagenome (GOLD analysis project Ga0105104, IMG submission 87034) | Freshwater sediment microbial communities from Prairie Pothole Lake near Jamestown, North Dakota, USA - PPLs Lake P7 Core (6) Depth... | ecosystem: Environmental > Aquatic > Freshwater >... | reverse complement strand
TCTTCCGGCATTGCGTACTGCCACTGTCCTGACCGGGTAGTCAGCGTGTAGTGACTTTTCAGGAAGCTCCACACATGCTGCTTGGGCTTCCCACCAAGATGGTCAATGGCTTGGTAGAGGAACTGCCTATAGGCCCTGTACACTATGTCTTTACATATGGTAAGATTCGTTCCGGTTGGCGCAGACCCAAGGCCGAGATAGTTACCAACGGCCTTGTAGACATCGGAGAATGTGAGATCAAGTAGTGCCATGTTCACTCCATAAAACCCCAAGCAGGGGTGATTAAACGACAACCACCCCTTACTTGAGTGGAGACAGAGGCCAGTTAGGGTTCAAGCATCTGGAACAGTTGCCCAACGACCAGCGGGGCATATAGCTCCCCGATTCGCTCCTTCAACAGCACGATATCCTCAGCGGACAATTCAATTTCGTCGTCCCTGAAAATTCGCTGTGCCAGACCGTACTTCTTCATCTTGTCCATACCAGATTCTTTCTGGACGGGGGAAAGCACGGCGTTGACCAACACCACTCTCACAGTGGCCTCAGTGACGTTGCCCTGTTCATCGGCCTCCATGATAGGATTGCCATTCAACTGACGAAGCGGTTGTGCTACATTCAACTTCATTTCCAGAGTCTCCAAAAGGTTATGCCCGGAGTGGCCGAGAACTTCCGGGCATGTTTATCAGTATATCTCGGATGTTGAAGTCAATTATGCGTCTCGATCAATCTCAGACGGATTGACCATGAGGATCAGGAAGTAGTCAGTACCCTCGATGGAGCACTTGACTTTCTTCCAATCCCCACCACTGGTGATGACCTTTGTGGCCCCACCGGTCCCACCGTTGCTGATGAAGTTGGCAGTGATGCCATCGCAGGTATCAAAGTAGAACAGCTTGTTGATACCGTATCCACCGTACACATAGAACGCATTATCAACCGCCGTCTGGTTTGCACCGTTGTTGGTCATCTTGATAATGTTGTACGTTCCACTGGTGGGATTCGCACCAAGTGAAGCATCCGCCCAAAGACACTGAACATGCTCACACTTGGTGAAGGTAGGTGAACCGCCAAGCTGGGCCATGACAGCCGCCATGTGTTGCCCGGCGTTGATCGTACCAGTAAGGTTCAGGGTAGCGTTGATGACGCGGGTGTACCCATTGCCTGTGATAGAACCGGAAACGGTAGTCTGGCAAGAAATGGCATAAGAACCGCCAGCAGACGCCTGTGCGCCAGTGCAGTCCACCAGAACCTGCAATGGGGCAACATAACCTCCTGTGTGTCCCGAACTCAGATTGATAATATTCAGGATTTGAGTTGCAGAAGCGGCAGTCCCACCAGTGCCACACAAAAGGGCTGTACTGGTATTGCTCTGATACAGGAACAGGTTAGGATCGAGCTTGGCAAGGATCAGGCCCGGTGTGGTATCAAGACCGGCATTGGTTTCCTCAGCAATCGCCACAGGACGGCCCGTAGTTACCAGGGGATGCCCAAGGTACTGAGTGCCAGACAGTACCGCCAGAACGGTTCGTCCCACGGTACACTCAATGCCCGCTCTCACGGGGACGATAGCCCCATTGGGAACGATGATCTCAATATCGAGGGATGCGCCATTGGCAACCTGCTTGCCACACCAACTGCCTCGTGCAGTCACACCGGCAAACCATTGAAGGTTGTCAGTGGCAGGATTCTCAACAAACAAATACTTGCCCTCGTTGTTGTATCCCTCAGCGGTGGTAGTGCCTTCAACAGCATTGCCCTTGTCGTAGCCGAGATAGTTGTTGGTAGTGTCAAAGATGTAGCAGAACGGCTCACCTTCATAGATGGTCTTAGTAGCACCAGAGCCATTCACGTAGGTTACTTGTTTGTGAATCTCTGTGACCTCTTGACCGAAAATCACATTACTCATGGAAAACTCCTCTCAAAGAGTTTGTTTTGTTTGAAAGGTCGCTGTTCGATTACTGCTGCGAAATCAAGAAACCCGCCTCGTGGGGCATCTCACAGAACACGACGAACAGCACATCCGCGTAGGTGGTGAGAACCAAGTGATTGCTGCCCTCACCGTTTCGCTCAACGGGCTTGCCAACCTTGAAATCCCAATTCGTGTGAACCACCGGATAGATCAGATTGTGGTTGATGCCCACGATAGGATCAGTACCGTACAGGCTGACGTTGGCCGTATCAAAAGCATCCACATACTGGAACGGCATACTCTTGAAATAAGGAATGCCAAAGTGCTTCTCCACAAGACCGGGACGGCCCATCTGGTCGTCGCTCTTGGCATACAGCATGTTCAGCGTGCCAATCACATTATCAGTGCTATACAGGGAGAAGGTGGGCTTGTAACCTTCCAGGTCCATCGTCAGCTTCACCGGGGTAGACGGTCCCTCAAAATTCAACTTTCGGCAAGCCCTGTCGAGGATCATCAACAGGCTGTCGTCAATGTTGCCGTTGTGATCCGCGTAGTAGTTTGCGAAGCCGGGATTGACCGTAGAGCTACAAGTCAAACCACCGACATAGTAGGAAGTGCCGGGGGTACTGCCGTCGTTGTAGTGGGCAGCATAGCCAGTCCATCCACCCGTTGAATCATCCGTGCCCATGCGAAGCCAAGAAAACAGCCCATCACAGCGAACCTCATCGGCAGAACTGGTGGGAGACTCCATCGTGGCTGCAAAGACCTCTTCCACCATGTCTCTCATCATGGCCTTGTACTTTACTTCCGAGACATTATAGATTCGCTCCGGCCCGCTATTGATGTCCATTTCCATAACGTTCGTGGAGAAGTTGTTGGTAGCACGTCGCCAGTGAATCGTATACTTCTTGGTGATGTTCTTGACATTGTGGGTATCGGCGTCCCACAGACCGGCGAGCTTGGCATTGTCCTCAGAACCGAGAACCACATGCCCCTCAAACTCATCACCACCCTGCGCCTTCTTGGCCGACTTCCAGAACGTATTCCAGAAGGAATAGTTCCGATACGTAAAGGACATGGGGGGATTGCGTTTGATTATGTGTTGGTTGGTTGCATGTTGGATATCTATGGCCTGCGCCAACGTAGGAGTAGTTGCCATTGGATTAGCCTTTCCTTAGATAGCTATTCCGGCTCTCCTTGCGGCATCTAACACTACTGACTCTTTTTCGTCACTTTCGCTTTCGTACTTCTTCACAGTAGATACAGATGTCCGCTTGGGAGATAACCGTTTCTCGTTACTCTTCAAATCCCTAACCAGTTTATTATGTATGTCCTTATCCATAAACTTGCCTTTGTACCAGTTGTATGCGTCCTGCATGGCCCCATTCCAATCACCGCCAAGCTGGTAAAATACCTTGGCTTTGTCCCATACCGCCGATCGCGCTTCAAACGCTGGACCCGCAGGGACAACCTGACCGGCTAACGGTGTGCCTTCCGGGAAGCGGGGCAAGTCGCTCGTCTTCCCGAAGACGGAATGCTTTTCGCCAAGCGTGTCAAAGAAGCTGTCCGCCGCAGACGTGATCTGCCGAAGCTCCTTCGTCACATTTTCCTCACGCACGTACCCAAGCGAGTCTTCCAACTCCTTGATACGCTGCTCGTACTTCTCGGCTATGGCATCCAGATAGGGCTTAACGACCTCCTGAATGTTCTCAGGAATGTCGGTTTCCTTCTCTTCAACAGCCTCCTGAGAGGCAGCTTCCTGTTTCTGCTGATTCAGGAAGGGAATAATCTGTTTCAGTTGCTCATTGGTGTACTTACCGGCAAGAGCCTTGATCTGATCCGCGTTCCACCCCGCCTTCTCAGCGGCAGCAGTGAACGTGGCGTCAATCTCTTCCTCTACCTTCTCAGTCTTTTCAGTGTCATCCTGTCCAGCACTCTCGCTGGCGTCCTCTTCCTCAGTCTCGCCTTCCTCCTCTACCGCTTTCGGCTCCTTACGAAACTTCTTTCTCAGGGCATCCAGAAAGCCTTCCTTGCTCTCCTCTTTCTCAGGTGCAACCTCCTGTGTCTCCGTCACCTGCTCTGTAGACTGCTCGGTGGATTCAGTTACTTCCTGTGTCGTTCCTACTTCGTTGGTTTCTGTAGACGTAGATTCTACAGTGGTGTTCTCAGTATCGGACATTATCTGTCTCCGTTGACTACAAAGGTATTACTTGTTTCGGCAGGCGTCACACTTCTTCTGTGCTGGACTGTTCGGCACAAACTCTTCACCACACTCCGAACACACCTTCTTGTTGCAGGTCATCTCACGAACGATGTCCCTGACGAACGTATCCAGTGCGGGCTTCAAGATCTTCATCATTTCGTCCCGCTTGGTCTGCTCGTCATAGATTACATCCTTGCGATCTTTCGGCTTCATGTTCATTTCTGCACAGACGGAACACCGGCCCTGCCCATCGAGGGCGGTTTTCAGAAAATCACTCTTGCAAACGGTACACTGTGCTTCGTCAAGTATGGCAGTCTTAGACATCAACGATACTCCTCAAAACCACGTCGTTTCATTTCAAACAGCTTGTGTGCCCTGCTCTTTACCTTCAACTGACCCGTCTTGGGGTGGTAATCACTCCCCGGATACATGGCCTGCATCTTGGGGATATCCTTGACATTCACCCCCATGCTCCACGACCACCGCTCATGCTCCTTGCATGTGGCATCAAACTCCCCCATACTTGCCAACTCACACTCTACGTCCCTGTTGGCGTACTCCCCGCACTCGTCACACACCTTGTATTCATTTCGGTCTGCTATGGTGGAATATCGTTCAAACGACTTTCCACAACCCGTACATTTGTACTGGTAAAGCGGCATGTCAAACCCCCCAACACCACGATTCGACTGTGACCTCTTCTGCCGCCGTAGCATTCTTGATATGGACCGTACCAGCGGGCTTGAACATGGCCCACTCCCCTTCCGGTATGCTAATCTCAGCATGGAAGGTGGTGTCAAAACTGGTGTCCACATTCACGTCGTTCGTGACGGCATTGATAATAACCAGCGACGGCGTTGTAACGCCCCCAATGTTCAGTGCTTCGTCGGTATCTGCCACAGCCTGAGTCTGGTAGTTGTTATCTTTGGCCGTAACCCCGGCCACTTCAAACATGCCCATCAGACGATCTGTCTCACCGAGATTTTCGATCTTTCCAAAGAGAGAAATCTTTGCGTCAGCAGCCATTTTGTATCATTCCCCTATCACCAAACAGCCTCAATGAAGTCACCCGGCCCAGGTCCGTGAGCGCAACCTGTTCAATCTTCACTCCCCAACCACTTGCAGCATCGGCCACTCCACGACGAAGCTCCTTCTTCATGCCTTCCACATTCATGCACTCTGGCAGAGATTTGGATTGAACATATTCGAGAATCACCCCCAATGCCATTGTGCTGAGTGCCTTGTCAACATCCTGCACGGCAAATAGGGCCTTCTCAATGTCGTTAATGTGGTATCGTATGATGCCACTCACGACAATCTCGTGCCCATCAGACGTTCGTACTGTCTGGGGCAACAGGTCTAACACCTGAGTAACAACGTCCATTCTGATTACACGATGAATCACAGGCCAAATCAGATACCATCCAGGGCCAATGATTTTGTATTTCTTTCCGCCGAAGACCTTTGCACCACGTTCAGTAGGCTCAATGATGTATACCTGTGGCAGCAAGGCCAACAGCTTTTCCATCAAACGCTCAAGCCACTGCATTACAGAGCCTCCAACATGGCCCGGAATACTTGCAAATGTCTCCATGCAATATCGCCGGGGGTAACGATGCTGATACACTCTTCACCGTTGAACCCACCCACCAACACGCCTACAATGAAGCCCTTGGCATCAATCACAGGCCCGCCAGAGTTGCCCGGATAGCTGGCAGCATCGGCCTGAATCATTTCCTTCTCGCCAAAGAAGTTGTCAAAGGATCGTCCCTGTCCAGAAATGATACCACGGCTGATCGTCCATGCGGCCCCAGGCTCCCACCCGTAGGGGTGTCCAATCACCCACACGTCGCTTCCGAGCTTTGGAAGTTTCCTGTTGATTTTCAGGAAGGGGACAGGTTCCTTGACTTCCACCTTAAGAAACCCCACGTCAATGTTCTTGGCACAGTAGGCAAGAGTGGCCTTCAACACGCGGCCATCCCTAAGAGTCACTTCAAACTCCTCAGCGTCTTTGACGACGTGCGCCGCTGTCATTATAATACCGTCACTGGACACAAAGCACCCGCTTCCCTGCCATGACTGGCTTCGTGTGTAGTCATCATAGGTGTATGTTGGGGCATTTACATCAGTAGCCCGGATATGCACCACCGTATCAAGTGCCAGTGGAATATCATCGGGGATAGAGTCAATGGATGGGGTTGCACCGACAGGCACAAAGACTGCTATCGCTCCCGCTCCGACAACCACCAACAAAACAACCAAATCGACAACTTTCATCACAATGCCTCCTGAGTTTGTCCACCCATGCCTTCTGGTGATCCTGTAGTACGTTCCTGTTGCTGGTTCTTATTGGCTTCACGACTGCCCGGTAGTGACCCCAATGAATCATTGCCCTGGCCTACGTTCTTCTGTGGCTGCATTTGGTAGGCCACTACGTCACCCGGCTCAGGAACAGCAGTCTTGTACCATTGGTTCATGCTGGTGATGTCAGCGTACTCACCGAGAATCTTAGACACGGTGGGTATGTCCAATGCCGCCCCCTGCTGTGCTGCAAGCTCCATCGTCGGGAGTATCCAGGACGACAAGAACTGAATCAGCCGGGAATACCTGATCTCAGGTGACATTCTCTGTGTGCTATACGGCACGACATCAAAAACAAAGTCGTAGAAGTCACCACACCGCTCTATGCTGCTGAACACTTCCGGCAATGCTACCGTGCCCGGAATCTCCTTGATGACAGGCACATAGACGGATGGGTCGGTCCAAAAGGCCCATGCCAGCTTGCATATGATGCTGGTCATAAAGTCCTGGTAGCGGGAGTACATGTTGTTGACAACGCGGGAAGCGTTCTCGAACACCATTTGCTCCTGACCCAGCGTCTGTGCCTGTGGCCCTCTTCCACCGAGAATGTCTGGGTTGGCCCCAGCCTTTGTGTGCTCGGCAAGCATGAAGTTCACCCACTGCCAGTTGCTTGAATCCTTGATGCCGTTCAGTGAGATTTCCTTCATGGCCGACACGTCCGAAACCTGAACCGTTCCCAGGTTTGGAGCGTCTTGAATCTTCTTCATGTCCTCAGATGCGTCGGCAGAAAAGGCGATAATGTCTTTCTGATTCTCTGCCATCTCTCGCATCTTGTTCACAAGGATGTTCACCGTAACATCCATGTCGTGCCATGCCCACGCGGGAGGGATGGGTATAGTGGACTCAGGGAAGAACTTGTATCCTAGATAGTCGTATGGACCGTCGCCCGGCGCATCCCAATCCCTGGTCCGAAGAATCTTGGCCTTCTTGCCTTTGGGCATGATGGTTACGATAGTGCGCTCATCCCTAAGATAGATGTCGATGAACGTGGTGTACTCTCTCAGGGACAATCGGCTCTTGTCGTAGCCGTTGTCAAGAATCTCTCTTGGTGAAAACTCCTGCTCAAGCCTGCCGTCAGAGTGGATATAGTCAGCAATCTGATTGCCAAAGCCATCCTTGCCAGCAAAGAAGTCCTTTGCATATTCGGTAGGCAGCTTGTAGCAATCCCCCTCGAACACCATGTCACAGCGTCTCTTGGCGGAAGGATCGCCTATGTAATTGCTGTCATCAATCAGTTCCACCCACGGAGTACCAAGTCGGATCGTCTCGTCATTCAGGCCGATCATCCGGTCATAGTAGAAATCAGTGCGTGTGATAGCCGCGCCAAACAGCGAATTGGTAGCAGCGGGAATGAATACATTCTTGGCAAGGTTGATCTTCTGGATGAAATAATTGAGTGCCATCTGCGTAGTGTATGCCCACGGTCGGTAATTCGCAGCCCTGGACTCCACTTGCACCTTCGGATTGCCCTCTATCAGATAGGGCACTACGGCCTGCACCCCACGGTCCACAAGGTTGACACAGTGGTTGCGAGTGTATCCCTCATCAAAGTAGCCGGATGCCGCCAGACGAAGAAGGGCTTGCCGTTTCTTCAACGACTCAGCGGCCAATTTCTGCCAAGCAAACGCAAGGCTCTGTAGCCGAGCGGGGAAGGATTGCTCACCTTCATAGTCATCCAGCGGTTTGTTCTTTTTCTTCTTGGACATGCGTTAGAACCAATAACGGCGTGCATACTGTTTGGCATCCTGCTCCTCACGATCCATCCTTCGCTTGCGGTCTGCAAATGTGCCGGGGATTACATCATGCTTCTTCTTCTCGGTGTACCCCTTTGATTGGTACTTGGCCCCCAGGACACATAGACCCAAGGCGATAACTCTGTCACCGTGACGCTTGCGTGCGCCCGATGTAAGGTCTGCTGTCTCCGATGGGCCAATGTCCCCATTCTCATAGAACATGTAGCCATACAGCTCTTGAATCGTCTCCTCATCATGGACGATTACTTTCGTGTACGAGCTACGTCTCAGGCTCTCGCTAATGGCAATGCCCAACTCTCCCAACAGGTCTGCTTTGGCATTGGGGGTAGAGGACCAACCGTAGCGGTTCTTTGTCTTCTTGACCTTTGCATCCTCTGTTCGCTGGGTGTAGATACGAGTACATCCTTGCCACTTGAGGCGTCTACCAAAGTTGACACCATGCCCGCCGTTGTTCTCAAATACCACAAACGCCTGATTGCACCAGCAATGCAGGGCAAACACAGTGTCGGCGAACGTCTCAGGATTGGTGACAGAGCATACCCACGATCCAGCAATCTCTCTGGTGTTCGTGTCAAGGATCATGGCAACGCTGTTGCTGGTCCCCGTTCCGAGAGCGATATCACACCCTATAACGTAGTTGTGGTCTGACGGGGGACGGCCATTGACCAGCTCACCCCACCATTTTAGCCGGAGCTTGCCAGACTGATTGGCAAACCAGTAACGGTTAACCCGGCCATCCGGCTTCACGTCAAACATCAACTCGCCCTGGTGGGCAGGACGGCTCTTGAACTGTGACTTCACGCGGTTCAGGACCGTGGCATCAAACAGTGAGTCGTTGGACCCAACCGGAGTAGCCCACACGTTGGAGATGAAGTCTCGCTTGTGGCCCTTGCGCTTCTCTTCTTCGGCGTCATGCCACGGACTTCTGACATCCCCAGGGATACCATCACAGGCGTCAGCCACGAAGTTGATGCCTGCCACTTTCCGCTGAATGGCGGTGGGCAGCAGCAAACAGCTTCGCTCAAACTCACTGTACTTGATCGGGGTATTGGCCTCTACTCCGTTGAACACTTCCGGGCAAAGCTTCCGGTAGTAGTCAATGTCCACAATCTCAATAACGTCGTAATCGGGACTCTTGTATAGCCCGGCGCGTTTGTCGGGGTTGTCGTACCACACCAAGTCTACTACGGTGGTGGTCTTCTTCTGCAAGGCTTCGTTGAACGGATGTGCAGCACCATACCAGTGTGTGCTTGCATAAATCACACAGCCTGTTACATCATGGACCGATCCTTCGATGGACCGAGCTTCACGCGGCATTACACGACCGAACTCATCCAGCAATAGTGCTGTAGCACGACGACCGGCAGAGAAGTTCTCGTTGGTCGTTTAGCCCCTTACCGCCGATCCCCTGGCCTGAATGCTGATCTGCATGTCCTTGTAGGTGATGCTGTCGGTGAACCACTTCATCCATGTGGGCATCGTGTCAAAGGCATACTTGATCTTGGCAAACAGGGTGTATGGATCGCCCTGTGAGTCCACAAGGTCTTTGTTTCGTGAACCTACCACGAAGTATGTCTCAGGTTCCAACGTCAGCAGGGCAAAGGTTTTGCTGACAACCTCAGTGGCCCCCTCGTCACGGCTCTTATTGATCCCAACGTCATGCTGTTTTGAAATGCCGTGCGTCAGCGCATCCACAAGCTCTTCCTGCTTCGGCTTGCGTAGGATGAAGGGCCAGTTGCGTTGGCCCACCGGCAGACGCGGGTTGGCCGTCCAGAACATCGAATTGAAGGCAATCTTCGGGTCTGCAAGACACAGACTCAGGTACGTCTCCTGCATACCACGATCTTTTTCGAGGGCCGTATGTAGGTTCTTACGATACTCAATGTTCTGTCCGATCTCGGTGGGAATCGCCTGATAGAACCGTTCAGGAGTATCAAGGTCTTTCAGATTCATCCTCATCCTCTTCCGGCTCAAACTCTGCCTCTATGGGCTTGACATCAAGTATCTTGCCAACGAGCTTCTGAATCTGATCGGCACTGGTACTGCCTGTGATATTCAAGTTCAGGGTTCGCTTGTCAGCAGTCTGGTTTGACTGGTACTTGTCGGGCAGGTGCTTCTCCAACAGGAATTGCAGTAGCGCAGAATTGCCCGGTTGCTTCTTCTTGTACTCGGCACGTTTGATCGGGATTTCTATGATCTGTGTGGCGTCCATCGGGTCTTGGATGCTCTTATACGTGGTCACTTCCTCGGTGTATTCATATCCATTGGCAAGTTTCAAGGCCCCCGCCAGCAGCCGAGTGTTGAAGGCTTCCTTTGCCTGCGCCAAAGCGGTCTGATACTCAGGGCTGTCCTTATTGAGCTTACTGGCCCACTCCTCAACATGCTTGCCCTTGTACCCAACTGCTCGTTTTATCTCAAGGTCAGACAGCCCCATTGCCGTGAGGCTTTTAAGGACAGGCAGTAGCTCCTCTATGGTGTCCAGAGCTTTTACAAACGTCTCAGGGCGCATCTAAAGTCTCTACCTCCACTGACAGACTGCCACTGCCCCAGTTCCTCATTGTGGGCCAGTCCTTTTCGCGTCCGTTTTCCGACATACACTGCTTACACCAGCGGTAGAAGCCGTTGCGGTCTTCCAACTTAAAGAAGTCGTCGGTACTCTTGTTCTGACCACAGTGATTACATTGTGGCATGTTTCCCTCTTGAGTTGTTGCTGCTGGTGGAGACACACTTCTCCTCACCAAACTTTACAGTGGTTTTTGATTTCTGTTGGCAGAGCAAATGTGCCTCCACGAACAACAACATAGACTTCAGGGCAAATAGATTCACACACAAAGAGAACATGGTTTCACTAATATGGTTTATTCAGGATA
>Ga0105104_10003535_pt1 | contig 11099 bp, 8 predicted proteins | sample PPLLaktember2015_3_FD_87034 | JGI IMG/M metagenome (GOLD analysis project Ga0105104, IMG submission 87034) | Freshwater sediment microbial communities from Prairie Pothole Lake near Jamestown, North Dakota, USA - PPLs Lake P7 Core (6) Depth... | ecosystem: Environmental > Aquatic > Freshwater >... | reverse complement strand
CTTACTCCGCTCCAGGCTGCTTCGCAGAAAGCGCTCCGCAGCCCTCCGACTCCGTGCGCGGCTCCGTCAGGCGATCCCAGCACCAAACTGACCCGCTACTCCTGACTTCTGACTCCTGCTTTTTAATGCTCCAGCTTGATCACCGCGAGTTTCTCGATAACGTCGACGTCCTCGGGCGTCCGCACGTCGATTCGAACTGCGGTGCCTTCGGCATAGCGCCTCGCCTGGTTTATCGTTTGGATGACTTCCTCAGGGAAATCGGTTTGGCGCGCAGCTTCGACGGCGCGATCGCCGAGTGCGAACGAGGCCATGAAACAATCGATCGCAGGCGACAGATACACGATCGCCCGGTCTTTGCGTTTCAGCTTGAGCGCCCATCCCGCCTTCCGCGAGTAGGAGTTCCATTCCTGGACAGAGACCTCATGCTTCTCGCTGAGGTTCGACACCAATCTGTCCCAAAGCACTCTCGCTGAACCGAGAACCTCAGAAAGCTCGGCCTCGGTCGGTTGTTCCGCTTTCCCTATGAAGGCATTAGGCTGCATCTGCGTTCTCCTTGTTCAGTCGATCTTCTCGAAGTCGGTTGGATTCACCCATCCGGCGGTAAGGCGCTCGCCTCTCATGTACCGATCGTAAAAGTTCCGGTTCACCTCGTCGGCGTAGGGGTACTTATCAAAAACTGCGCCCTTGCCGGCCCTGCGCGGATCCCCTTGCTGGGTCAGCCTGACCGAAAGTTCCGCTCGGAGTTGATTAATCAGCATGCTCAGCTCCGGCCTGTCTGCGAGGTTCTCAAGGCAATACGGATCGGTTGCGACCTTGTACAGCTCCTCTTCGGGGCGTCTGCCGAAAGACAGATCCCAATAACGCCTGGTCTCCGGGTGATGCCTGGCCTTCAGGCATTCGGTCTTCGTCGGACTCCCATCACAGTTCAGATACCCTGTCTCGGGATTACCGGCAGGCCAACGGGACGTCTCAAAGTTGCGGAGGTACAGGTAACCGTTCGTGACGATCCCTCGGATCGGATAGCCCGCGTCGCCCGGCCGGCCAACATCGTGGCGTTCTTTGCCGATAAGAACAAAATCCCTTTTTCGGCTGATAACCCCCGCCGCGCTCGTCCGCAGGACATCCGTGAAGCTCTTACCAGCGATCGTCTGCATCCCGCAGCTTTTTTCGTTGACGTCGGCGATCTCCAGGAAAGTGGGAGCGAAGTCAATGAAACTGACGTAGTCATCGATCGTACGTCCAGGGTTTCGGATTCCCGACGCCCACATCATTGCCAGCGGCATGTGATTCGAGTAGTCGTAACACTGCCCCTTGGCTCGCGGGAAAGGCATACCGTTATCGGCGGTCACAACCACGAGCGTATTCTCAAGTTCGCCGCGTCGGTCCAACAGGGCAAGCATTCGTTCCAGGTGGCTGTCGAAGTGCTCGATCTCGAAAGCATAATCGAGCAGGTCTGTCCGTACGATTTCGTTGTCGGGCCAGAAGCCGGGAACGGCGGTGACATCCGATAGTCTCTTGCCGGACTTTTCGATTCCCACCCGGAACTGAGTTGCACGGTGAGGCTCGATCGATCCGTACCAAAAGAAGAACGGTTCCTTGCCTGGCCGCGAATTCAGGAAATCCTCGAAGTTCCCTGCGTAGTCGCAGTTGGAAATAAAGCGTGCCGGAGGAGTGGTTTTGCGGGCATTGTAGGCCGTCCCTGTCATGTTCCTCGGTTCGCCCCCTGCCCCGCCAGCGACCCCGGGGCCCCAACCTTTCAACGTATGGCCGACGTGGTAATCGTTCGCGGAAAGCGCCTCACAGAAGGTTTTGAACTTGGCGGGGAAGTAGCACCAGTGATTCGCGGCCTCCTCCAGTTGCCACGAGTTGCGGCCGGTCAGGATGCAGGAGCGGGAAGGCGCGCATTTCGCGTTGGGGGTGTAAGCACGCGTGAACAAGAGCCCTTCGCGGGCTACCCTGTCGAAACCCGGGGTCCTGATCCAGCTGCATTGGGAAGCACCCATATATCGATAGGAAACATCGTCGGCGAGGCAGAACAGGATGTTCGGACGCAAAGAAGTTGTTTTCTTGGGCTGGATCGAAGTCAAGGCGGACAGCCCAGCCAACGAGAGAAAATCGCGTCGTTTCATGCCGGAATCGTAAAGCCGGCGGGTGACCGGCGCAAGAAGGAAACGCTTGGCGGGTCGGTCTCGTCAGAGAATCTTGTACTGACCTGCTCATCGTTGAAGAATGAAATAGCCGTCTGCACACTACGGGAGAGATTGATGGAAGTGAAGTTGGCAAAAAAGGCGCTTGCGACCGTGCTCACCTTGTTCTTTGCGATAATCACCCCATCGCAGGGATTCGGAGCGGGAACAGAGTTCTTTTTAAGCAGCAAAGCCGACAACGACTTATACCGGGTTTTCCGGCTGAACGATATCGAGTGCTCACGCTACGATACCCCCTCGCAAGCCATCGAAAAGGCGCCGGACGGTGCGCCCGTTCTTATCCTCGCCGACACATACCCGAGCACCGCTACGCGAATTGACGAATCCCTGCTCGCCAAGGCCCGTGGGAAGAACCTAAGACTCTACATCGAGTATCCGGCGTCACTCCCGCGGTTGCGTGGGGGCCGCCCCGAAAGCACCGTTTGGGAAAGGGCCGTGATCACCTCGGAACGGTTCGGCAAATCGCTTGAGCGAATGCGGATCGTCGCCATCCAGGACTGTCATTATGTTCCGTTTGAGGTGGATGACCCGTGGATTGTGATGGCGAAGGTGGCTGGTTTCGATCGTGCGGTCTATGGCGTCCCAATGTCTGCATCGCCGATACTCTTCGAGCATCACAGCAGGCTGCTGGTTGCGACTACAAAACTGAGCCAGTTTGTGACCGGTCGGTACGCTCCACTGGACGCCTGGCCGACCATCTGGAGAACGATCCTGGAATGGTTGAGTGACGAGGAGGCCGTGCCTGATTTTAAGTTTGAGCCGTCGGTTCAAGCTTCATACGGTAAGAACCAACAAATGCCGTCGGATCACGAACGTCAGGCGGTGATACGCGGCGTCGATTGGTACCGCAAGGCTCGATTGCTCATCCATGACACATGGAAGCATGAGTGGGCCGAGGCGGCAGACTGGGAGGACCGGGTGGCGCCGGCGCCTCGACGGAATTGGCCGGTCGGCGACGGCAGTAACGGAATGCTCGAAGGGCTCAGCTCCAGGATCCTTTACGATGGCAGCCAATCTGTCCGCTGGTACCTCCGGGCCGACTGCAATTCCGAATCGGCAATGGCATTCGCTCTCCGAAGCCTGGTGGACAGCGACGCACACAGCAGAGACACAGCCTCAAATCTGCTCGATTTCGTCTACTTCGATTCGGATCTTCAGCAGGGGCCGAGGGCCGATCCCGAAAGCCCTTCCTTCGGCCTCCTCGGCTGGGATACCGATCCTAATCGAACGGAGATTTACTACGGCGACGACAACGCCCGCGCCTTCCTTGGCACCATGGCGGCGGCGGCAGCTTTGCAGGGCGACCGGTGGGACGAGGCCTTGCTCAGGGGCATACTCGGTAATTTCCGCACCACCGGGCAAAAAGGTTTTCGGGGAGACAGGCATCGCGAAGAAGATCTTCAGAAGTCGGGGTGGCAGGCCTCGTTCACAAGCGATCGCGTAAACTACGCCCCGCACTATGAAAGCTGGTTATGGGCCACCTACCTTTGGCTTTACCACAAAACCGAATATTCACCTCTCCTTGACCGAGCACGAACGGCCATAACGCAGACCATGGACGCCTACCCGGCTGGCTGGCGATGGGCGAACGGCATCCAGCAGGAAAGGGCCCGGATGATCCTGCCGCTGGCCTGGCTGGTTCGCGTGGACGATACTCCTCGGCATCGAAATTGGCTGCGCTTTATGGCCGGCGAACTGCTGGCCAGGCAGGACGAGTCAGGCGCCATTCGTGAAGAAGTCGGTGCAGGGGCGGGCAGATACGGGCCACCCAAGTCAAACGAGGACTACGGCCAACACGAAGCGACCTTGCTCCAGGCAAACGGCGATCCGGTCTGCGACCTGCTCTACACGATGAACTTCGCCTTCCTGGCTCTCCATGAAGCCGCGGCCGCCACCGGCGATGATTATTACCAGGAAGCCGAAGATAGAGTCGCCGATTTCTTGTGCCGAATACAGGCTCGCAGCAAAGCCAGACCCGAGTTGGACGGCGTCTGGTTCCGCGCATTCGATTACGAGCGATGGGACTACTGGGCAAGCAATGCCGATATGGGCTGGGGCGCGTGGGCGGCGGAGACCGGTTGGACTCAGGGCTGGATAGTCTCTGTTCTGGCACTTCGGCAGAAGCAGACTTCGCTTTGGGACCTGACGGCCGCCAGCCGCATCGCCCGACATTTCGAGAGTTACCGAAAGCGCATGCTTCCGGCTGAAGAGTGAGGGAGGTGTGTTGCAGCCCGCTGGCGAGGTCTTCCCACGTCAGCCGATTACTGGAGATCTGCCCCCACGGGGGCATATGGATAGCACCAGGATTCAGATTTCCAGCAGCACAATCCTTCTAGTTCCACATTTTGACGTTCAGCAGCTTGTTATAGGCTGTCCCGTGCTGCAAGCTCTCGATCACGTAGGTGTTCTCTTCCTTATTGAACTTGATACTCGCAGCGCCGATGGCTGTGCCGGTTCCTTTGCCCTCCTGGTCGACCTCCAGCTGCAGGATCGTAAACGGATAATCGACGGACCGGCCTGAGTAGCGAAGCTCGACGAACGAGAGCGTGCGCACCGTCACGACACGGATAATGGTTTTCTCGCCCTGCGTGAATTTGCGGGCAATCGCGATGGGTACGCCGACATTCCCGGTCGCAGAGAGCTGCCCGACGTCCTCTTTCTCGAGCGCCTCGCGGAGCCTGCGCTGCCCGCCCTCCACCAGGATGTCCGCAAATTCCTTGATCTCCTCATCCGTGCTGTACCGATTGATTCGAATGTCGATCGGAACGGTTTTACCGCCAGCCCCTCCGCCCACTATGGCCCAGACCGCCGAGAATTGCTCGGGTTTCGGCTTATCCTCCCCGAATGCCGCCGGGACCAGCAGCAATCCGACCGCCAGCACAGCTGCAACAACAGGGGGCATTGCTCTTTTCATTTTCATTTCTCCTGCATACTTAGGTACGCGCCTGGTCTCTCGCGATAGTTCCGTCTTCCGCCTCATAGCGTCTCGGAGAATCACGGGATTGTGCTGAACTACCCGGAGCTCAGGCTGGAGGCGGAAGGTCATACGGACTCGAGCGCGCGCTCGACCAGTTCAGCGTCACGTACGAACTTCGGACTGACAGCTCGCTTAGGGGAAGTCGTCGCCTACGATAATCCTGAGGCTGGGACTCCCGTAGGCTCCGGCCTTCAGCTCGGTGAACAGGCCACTTCTCTTGGAGACACCCATGACGAGATTCAGTCCCGTGTCATAGTCCCAGTCACCGAAATCGATGTCCAGGTCACCCTCTTCGAAATTTCGGTGGCTCAACTGAGCCGCAGGCCTTACAACAAGAGGGGAAATGGTGCGGGTCTCTATGACCATTATCCCACCTCGAGCTCGGATCTCAATAGTAAGACCCTGCAAATAGGAGGTTTTTGTCTGGCTGGAATGCTTATTCGAGAATCCCTGTTAGAATGTAAACGACCCGTTCAGTGTCCTCCTGCTCTCCTTTCCTGCTCGACCGTACTCAGATAGCCCCGACCGGCTCGTGCGGGCGTCAGAATAGTGATCATTCGCTAAAACGCGCTTTTTTCGCCTCTTGTCGAGCTTCGGCTCACCGTGATTGAATGTCCCCGTGGTTGGGATTGGGCGTCTGATTCTACTCGTGTTGGTCGCCGTCACGGCTCTCGGATATGGCCCTCAGCGGCTGGGCTTTCGCATCCGGACCTTGACGTCCGGGCCTCGGCACCACTTCTTCGGCTACTACGGAATCACACCGTGGAACCGGTCCGGAACCAAGCTGCTCTGCCTTGAGACCGATTTTCAGGACCATCTGCCCAATCCCGAAGAAGCGGCGTCCATCTGCCTGGTGGATGGGGCGACTGGCGTAACCCGGGTCATCGGAAGCACTCACGCCTGGAATTTCCAGCAGGGAGCCATGCTCCACTGGAATCCCCTTAATCCCGACGACGAGATCCTGTTCAACGAGCGTCGCGAGGGTCAGATTGTCACGGCCGTGCTCGATGTGAACACCGGCCACAGGCGAGTCATCTCGCGTGCGATAAACGCTGTCAGCCATAACGGCAGATACGCGCTTGGTCTGACTTATGGCCGCCTGACGCGGATGCGGCCGGTGGTTGGCTACGTCGGGGTTACAGACCCGAATCCAGAGGACCCACACCCCGATAATGACGGCATTTTTCTCATTGACCTGAAGACCGGCGCGAGCAACCTCGTCGTTTCGATATCTGCGGTCTACCGTCAACTGGTTCAAAAGCACCCCGAGCTCAGGGACCGTCACATGTGGTTCAACCACACGGTCTTCAACAAGGACGACACCCGCTTCTTTTTCCTGGCCCGCTGCTGGACGGAGGAAAACGCGAGGCGCAGGCTCGAGTCGGCAATGTTCACGGCGAATCTGGACGGGAGCGATCTTCGGGAAGTGGTGCCGTTCGGACGAGGCGTCTCACATTTCGAATGGAGGAACGCGCGGGAGATCATGGCGACGTTCCGGTTCGAGGGCAAAGAGATGCGCCATGTGCTCTTCACGGATGGGCTGGCGGACTACAAGAGTATCGGGGAGGGTTTTATCCAGGGAGACGGGCACTGCAGTTTTGCCCCGGACGGCAACTGGCTCGTGACCGACCGCAACGACGGTGGCGCCCAAAGCAAGTCGCTCCTGATTTTTGACCTGAAATCGGGAGCGGGCCTGCTGCTCGGCAGTTTTCCCATGCAACAGTACTTAGGCGGCGACCTGAGATGTGACCTCCATCCTCGCTGGAACCGCACGGGAACAGCGATCTGCTTCGATGCGCTGGAGACGGATGCCTGGACGCGACAGCTACACGTCGCCGAGCTCGTTTTCCGGTGAAAGCAGGCCTGGAACTGACAGACTGACAGGCTGACAACTGACAACTGACAACTGACAAACTGACAGACTGACAACTGACAGCAACTCACCCGCGGGCAAAGTACCCGACGACAGGGGAGATGGGGCATCGGTCAGCTGTCAGCTGTCAGTCTGTCAGTTTGTCAGTTTGTCAGTTTGCCTCAAAACCTGGCTATCCTTCGCGCTACGCTGCCACCGCTTGATCCGGGTGGCCAGTTCTGAAATCCGCTCCCGATGCTTTCCCGTGTAGAACAGGTTATGCGTCTCGCCCGGGTCCGTGGCCAGATGAAACAGCTGGCTCTTGTCCCCGGCGCTCAGACAGAGTTTCCAGCCGTCCTGGGTGATAATCGTTCGGGTGCTGGCCGCAATAGCCTTCTGTCTTTCCGCCTCAGACGCTGGAACCCGCGGATGAGCAGGAACGTCGATCGCGTCGGAGCTCCATTGGATGTAGACATCACTTTCCGGCGCGCGACGGCCCTGGAGGACCGGTCGCAGGCTGCGCCCCGGCAGATTGGCCGGGATCGGCTGGCCGAGCAGGTCCAGCAGCGTCGGAACCAGGTCGATGTGACTGAAGCGGCCGCGGATAAGCCGGCCTTGGTTCATGCCCGGTAATCTGACCAGCCAGGGGACTCTGACCGCCTCTTCGTACATGACCGACTTGGCGGCGAGGCGATGAGCCCCCATCATGTCCCCGTGGTCGCTCGTGTACACGACGATCGTGTTGTCCGCGAGCGAGAGCTCGTCGAGCGTTCGCAGGATGGCGCCTACGCTTCTGTCTACCTGGGTGACCAATCCCCAATAGTTGGCGATCACCCGCCTCCATGATGCCTCATCCTTCATCTCCATCCCCTCTCCGCGTTCCCGGTAGCGCTCGACCAGGAGCCGGTATCGGAGCGGCTCGTCCTCCTCCAGCGGATCGTCGAAGTTCGGCGGCAGATAGACGGCGGAGGGGTCGTGTTCACCGTTCAGGGGCCCAAAATACGGCATGTGGGGCTCGAGGAAATTCACGTACAGGATGAAGGGATCCCGCCGGTGGCGTGCCAGAAAATCGCGAGCATTGCTCTCGAGGAACGCCGGCTTGCAGTGATCAATCCGCCGTCGGGCGGCGAAGGACCGGCTGAAGTCTCCTTCACGGGTGTCCGGTTCGTATCCCAAATCCTTCAGGAAATGCCAGTAGTCGCACCTGCGCTGGGGATCGCGGCCCGGCCGGTAGGATGCCCGGTACCGGTCTTCGATGCTCCGCCATTCCTGAAACCCGTGCTGGGCGAAGATCTCGTCGCCCAGGTGCCATTTCCCGAAGTAACCGGTCGCATAGTCGGAGTCGGCCACCATCTCAGGCAGGCAGGCCACATGGTCAGGCACCGGTATATTGTTCGTGACGCACCCGGACGTGTGAGGCCACAAGCCGGTCATAACCGTGGAGCGGGACGGCGTGCAGACAGGCTGGCTCACGTAAGCATGGGAAAAAGCCTGGCTTTGGCCGGCAAAGAGGTTGAGGTAGGGTGCATGGATCTTGCGGTTGCCGTATACGGCCATCGTGTCCGGCCGTTGCTCGTCCGTCCAGAGAAAAAGCAGGTTCGGCTTGCGGGCCACGTTTCTGCTCGTCTGAACAGCTGCAGCGACCGGCGCGGCTGCCGCAGCGCCTATAAAATCCCGGCGAGTTAGTGAGCTCATGTTTTACCTCCTTCCGCGCTGCCTAGAAAGCGGCCTGACTGGCCGCTGCCAGGGCCTCCCGCGCCGCACGCAGATCCTCACCGATCAATGAGCCGCTTGTATTCTGGACCCGTTCCCAGGAAAACAGTTCGATCGTCTGGTCAAGCCGGGCCATCGCTTCGCGCGCCTTGGGTTCACTTCCATGAGCCAGCCGGGCACGCAGGATTCGAATCTTCTCGAAATCCACAAAGCCCTGCCTCATCAGCTCCATGCGAACTGAAGCAAGAGGTCCCGGATAGACAAGGAAGGTATCGCCCGCCGGGAATCGGACATGGCGGGAATCGAGAATCGGATCGGCCGGCCAGTTGTCCCAAGCCCAACGCAGGAACCCGTCCATCCCCTTTGCAGCAGCGTGCCAGCCCATCCAGACGTTCTCGACAGGCGGTGAGAAAGGAAAATTGTTCGGGACGGCGGGAACGCAGCACACATAAAATGTGCTGGTCTGGCCTCGCTTGCGCCGCGCCTGAAGTTCCGGTCCTGGGGTTTCGCTGCCGAGAACCGTGCAGAGGTCGTCGATCGGCTCAACGAACTCGGCATGATGATTACCGGCGTATGTCAGCTTCCACTCCGGCGAATCCGCCCGGGCGATTTGTATGGCACGAAGCGTGTCTTCCAGTGACCGTTCGTTGACTTCCAAATAGGTTTTCTGAAACCACCCCCGGCTAGTCAAGTGTTTTCGGAGATCAGCCAGGAATCCTCTCCAGAACTTCGCATATTCGGACGAGTTTGTCGCCCAGTTGGCCCAGACATACTCTCCTGTAGCTGCGTCCAGGTATCGGATGCGACCGTTCCACGGAAGCATCGTGAAGCAGGAGATCGCGTCGTTGATGCCGCACGACATGGCAAGCTCCACGTACGTATCGAAAACACGATAGTCGAAGGTATACGAGCCATCCGGCTGGCGCACCCACTCGACCATCGTCGCGTCGGGCACGTAGGTGTCGTCCTTCCAAGGAGAATGGGTTATGTAGGCCGAAACATACGTCTGGCCCATGTCGGCCAGCACGCGAAGGTGTTCACGCAGCACTGCCAGGTGAGCCTCACTCCAGGGCACGAGTCGATGCTGATGGGCTACCGCCCAGGGGTTTTGCCAGAAATCCACCCGGAAGGCCCAGTCTGCCGGCGCAGGAACGACGCCTCCTTGAACTTCGAGCTGGAGCGTCAGAGCCTGATCGAATCCACTCTCCGCCTTGAACCTCACTGTCCCCTTGTACAGGCCCGGCCCGGTATTTGGCGGCACATCGATTGTGATCCAAACCGGCCGGGTCGTTGACCCGGGAATATCAAAGCGCGCCGCAGGATCGAGCATGTCAGGAACCAGAAAGGCCGTCTGCTGGTCGATTTCCTCACAATGTGACTTCCGTGAACCCGGGGGAAGCTCGGACAGGACGTAGCGCACGAATCGGATCCGCATCGCCGTTGCCGGAATGGTCCCCCCGGCGGAATTCGTTAGCGGGGCGGGGTCGGCGCGAAGCTGAGAAAGGGGCTTTTTCGACCAGACAAGCACCTGTGCATGAGCACGTTCGCCACGCCATGCAACCGCGGACCAGGAGTGGCGCTCCTCGGTGATTTTCGGGACCCGATGCCGCTCGAATGCGGTTTCCGTGGGTGCGAACGAACAGTGTGGCCGCTCGTCCATCGACCTCCAGCTCTCATCCGGATTGCCCGGCACATCGATCTCGACTGCGGGATGACGATTAAGGCGAGGGACCGCAGACTGCGCGGCCGCGACCGGCGCGGTCAGAATGAGGACAAGGAAGAAAGCTATTTTTGATTGCATTGAGTTAGTTTAGTTCAACCGCGCGTTTGCCCAACCGGGCATTTTTCACCAAAGGTAGCGGCTACCATCTACCAGCGACCCTGGAGCCAGGGCCGACTAGCTTTCGAGACTTTGCATCGCTTCCTGGCCCATGGGATCTGCCCGCCGGCTCAGACCCGCCTGGCGCCCCACGTAGTCATGCGCAGCAACCTCGCGCTGTTCTCCGAACCGTCCGGGGCAAACGAGGCAAGCGGGTACAACGGGCGGTGAGGAGCGTGGCTGGGCTCTGGAGCAGCGATTTTCGGGGATTAATTAGTTTAATTAGAGTCCGCGCGATCATGGTTCCTATGCCCGAAAGCGGCTTTTTATTGTGGCCGGACTCTCCAGAGTCCGGTGCCGGGCTCGCCGAGAGCCCGGCCAAAACCGGACGGGCGGCGAGACCCACGCTGATCGCTGCCTCCGGACCAAAACCTATGCCGGGCTCTCGGCGAGCCCGGCGCCGAACTCTGGAGGATCCGGCCACAATAGGGGCCAGACGCAACTACTGTGCTCCAGAGTCCGGCAGGGTTT
>Ga0105104_10003534_pt1 | contig 11100 bp, 9 predicted proteins | sample PPLLaktember2015_3_FD_87034 | JGI IMG/M metagenome (GOLD analysis project Ga0105104, IMG submission 87034) | Freshwater sediment microbial communities from Prairie Pothole Lake near Jamestown, North Dakota, USA - PPLs Lake P7 Core (6) Depth... | ecosystem: Environmental > Aquatic > Freshwater >... | reverse complement strand
TAGTAATCATGCAAGTCTGGTCAAGGGGCGGACAGAATCCATTCTCCGCAGCGAGAAGACAGCCACCCCTGGAAATGTCAACAACATTTGCAATGTATTCTCCTGCAGGCAGGGCAATAAGCGTATCTATATGCGGCCTGTATCTTGGTGCAGGAGAGCGGGAAAGTACCGGATCTTTGTATGACACGCGTTCCAGTGACAATAATCCCGCGCGCTTCAAGTCCCGAAACATCGTCTCAAGCTCTTTTCTGACAGCTACATTATGTTCAAGGAAACGGATTCCATACCCCTGTCTGCCGTGGAAGGAAGCCGCACGCACCACCTGTCCTTGAAGGCTTGCGGTGTGACGAAGGCATTTAATCACAAGATGGTAATTCACATTTTGCTTCAAAGGCTCAGGTGAAACTGCAAATGCACCGCTTGCCGAAATATCTATGATATCGCATGTTGAGGGTTTGCCACCTATACCATCGCCGACCTGCATGGAGAGGTTTATCCTGAAGCGGGAGGGTTGCTGCCACCATCTGAGAACCGGGTTAAAATATGGAGCAATTACAGTCCGTCGGAAAAAAATGCCGGCAACTGAAAAGAGCGCAAGGTTGAATAAAATCATGATAAAAACGGAATACTGCGGCCTCAAAATGAAGACTATGGTATTGTACGAGACAAGGGCAGCTGCACAGATTATGTAAACATACCAGCCCCATTTTTTTACCGAATATACCGCGGCTGCACTTATGCTGTATATGAAAATGACCATCCAGTCTGTGGCCGCGAGCTTCTGGAAAATATTGTATGGTCCTATGACTGGAGTGTTTGTGAAAACAGCGGCCTGCATGATTATAGCCATTGGCGCAAACAGGAAACAGAGTGTGATTATGGTTATTACTGCGGGTTTTTTGGGCAATTATACAATCCTTTTCATTGTAATTTACATTGTAGGGGAAAGTATTGCGGGATGCAAGAGAAACCTGATGGGAACCTGTGCTTCTTTTCATGGAAATCTCATCTGACATTGATTATAGTATTGATTAGATGAAAGCCATTTCCCTGAAATTCCAATCTGCGTACTTTGTAAGGCTGTTCTGTCGGGCTCTGCTCGTTGGAGCGTTTTTAGTGTTGTCAAGTTCGTGCTCATTGCTCTACCTGAATTCCGATGATGATTTCCAGGTAGAATTTGATCGTACCAGGAATCTTCTTGTTATTGTGGAACAAGGGGTCGCCCCTGCACTGGAAGACGAACTGGACATATACAGGGTTGATTTGGCCTCTGACGGAATAAATGTACGGGTTATGTCCTGGACAGGCGGAAATGCCGCGGATTTAAGGGAGTATATTTCACAATCCATCAAAAACAATGCAACTGACAGCGTGTTTCTTGTTGGCAGTATGCCGGCAGCCTGGTATGAGCAATATGCTTCCAAAGGAAATGAGGAGTTCCCGTGTGATCTTTACCTGATGGACCCGGAATGTGTCTGGGAAGATGGTGATTCTGACGGTATTTTTGACAAGCATTCGGAAATAAAGGTCCGGATTTCTGTCTCCCGTGTGATAGGGAGTTCGGATGAACTGACAGCCTATTTTGGCAAGCTTCACGCCTACAGGACTGGCGATCTTTCACTGCCTGTCGGGGCATATCTGTTTAAAGACGATGACTGGTATGACTTTCAGACCGGTTCTTCATTCGGACTTTCCAGAATCTACTCCAATGTTGCAATAGACGAGAATCCTCCAATAACCTTGCGGGACAAATACTTCATGAATATGACGGGCGCAAGCGCCGAATTCGTGAACCAATGGATCCATTCCTATCCAAGCGCGCTTTTTGTTCAAGAGGACTCACGATACTCGCCAGTCACAACGCTGGACATCGGCAATCGCGATCTGCGGGGACTTTTTTATAACCTGTTTGACTGCTCTGCAGCCCGTTTTACCGAGGAAAACCTGGGTATGACCTATCTTGTCAGGACCAATTACGCACTGGCTGTTTTTGGCTCCACCAAGGTGGGCGGGAGCTATCAGTCCCTTATATTCTACGATGTCTTGTCCAAGCGTGGAACATGGGGAGATGCATACAAGACATGGTACAACCGGTATGGCAAGCGGAGTGATTCGTGGTTTTTGGGCATGGTAATCCTTGGGGATCCTGCTCTGATGGTCACGACTACAGGAGTGCATTATCGCGCGATAGATATGTCTTTGCCTGTGGAACCGGATGCGACGTGGATCAAGACACTTGAGGATACGTTCTGGACCATGGATTGGGCCACAAACGCAGGCAATTACAGTGATTACAGGGCAGTAAATCCCTCTTTTTTCGGGAAATAAGGCATTTTGTCTTCTCTAAAAAAAACCTGTACAACTGTGGCTAAATGTGTTAAGCTTTGGTACGCAATATATATAATCAGGTATATAAAACCATCGTAAAAGTGCCTATAATTAAATGTTCCCCTATGAAGGTTGTGTAATTTGTCAAACACACCAATTACCCGTTGGGAGCAGACGATGGATCAGGACAGGGCAAATATTCTTATTGTTGACGACAGCGCTGATAACCTGGTCATGCTTATGACCATATTGGCCAAAGCTGGTTATCGTGCTTATTCCGCAAACAATGGGAAAGAAGCTCTTGAAATTTTGAATAAAACACCCCTTGATTTGGTTCTTTTGGATGTCATGATGCCGGATACAGATGGTTTTACCATTCTTGAGGAGATTCGGAGGCGACATTCCATGATAGAACTGCCCGTGATCATGCTCACGGCTGTCTCGGACAATGAACATGTGGTCAAGGCACTCACATCAGGAGCCAATGACTATGTCACCAAGCCCTATGATTTTTCAGTCATAGGCTCGCGTATCAGAACTCAAATTACCTTAAAAAAGACCCAGGAAGCGCTTAAGCAGAGCGAAGAGCGTTATTCCCTGGCTGCACAGGCAACCATGGACGGTCTGTGGGACTGGGAACTGGACGCAGGCAGGGTTTATTATTCCCCCAACTGGAAAAAGATCATAGGCTATGAGCCATGCGAGCTTGAAGACACCCCTGATATGTGGTTTTCCCGCCTCCATCCCGCGGATCGCAATTCCATTGTCAGTGCCATGAAGAAGATGCAGGATGGAAAGCTGCGACGCTTTGAGGAGGAGCAGCGCATCATACACCGTGACGGCAGCTATCGTTGGGTCATTACCACAGGAATCGCTGTACCTGACATTTCTGGAAGGGTGAAACGGCTAACAGGCTGCATGACTGATATCACTGATCGCAGGATATACAACGCCCTTACAGGTTTGCCAAACCAGATGCTTCTCCTTGACCAGCTGGAGAGGCTCCTGCGCCAGATCAAGACACGGAAGCGCCATAAGGCAGCACTTTTATTTATTGACCTGGACCGTTTCAAGTTGATTAACCAGGCTTTGGGCATGGTTGTGGGTGATGCGGTCCTGATGGAGGTAGCTGAACGCCTTTCAGAGTGCATCCGTTCGGACGACATCCTCGCGCACTTCGGCCGGGATGAATTCCTCCTGCTGGTGAGTGAAGCCCGCCATCTGAAACAGATTACGGACATTGTACTGCGCATAAAGGGCCGTGTCTGCGAACCCATCCGCATCCCGCAGCTTTCGGAGGAAATCGCCATCACTTCCAGTATTGGCGTGGTCATTGTGGACGAGAAATCCGACTCGGTGCAGAAGGTGCTGCAAGATGCAGAATCCGCCATGCAGAGGGCCAAGGCGGCCGGGGTCAACAACTTCCGCTTCTACAGTGAAGAAATGTATCGCGAGGTTCGTGAGAGGATGACAATAGAAAGCCGCTTGCGAAAGGCGATAGACAGGGATGAACTGCGGCTCTATTTCCAGCCTTTTGTCAATATCGCCGCGAACCGTGTCTTCGGAGCCGAGGTACTCGTGCATTGGCTCAATCCCGAGAAGGGACTTGTGAGCCCGGGACAGCTCATCCCACTGGCCGAGGAAAACGGGATGATCGTTCCCATGGGTGAATGGATCCTTCATGAGGCCTGCAGGCAGTACCGCAAATGGCAGGAGCAGGGGCTTATGCTGTCCAGAATAGCAGTCAACCTGTCACCTTTGCAGTTCAGTCAGCGGGACCTCCTGAAGACCCTGACAAGTACAATCCAGTCCACTGGCATGGACCCGAAATTCCTGGAAATAGAAATTACCGAGAGCCATGCAATGCGTGACCCGGAAAACTCCATAAAGATAATGAGGCGCCTGGCGGAGATGGGCATCTCCATTTCCATTGACGACTTCGGGACAGGTTACAGTTCCTTGTCCGTGCTCAGGCAGTTCCCGCTGACAACCTTGAAGATAGACCGCTCATTCATCCAGGATGTGCCTGGTGATCCTGACGCAGAGGCCATTGTCAAAACCATAATAGCCATGGCGCAGATCTTGAAGTTCGAGATAATAGCCGAGGGTGTGGAGGATGTAGCCCAGCTCGAATTTTTGCGCGAACACGGGTGCAGGCAATACCAGGGATTCCTGTTCAGCCGCTCAGTGCCTGCGATTGAGTTCACGCGGCTGCTTGAACGTGAACGCACAACCGCAAGGTCCTAGGTTTCCGGAATCGTATACTATTTTTTCCCACTGATTTGATTCCGGAAACCCAGGAGTTTCGTTGCTTTTGATCAATAAAAAGGGTAGCAACGAAACTCCATCTCCATTTTCCGGGCAGCGCCTGATTTTTTCAGGACGATACTTAAAAATACTGCATGGAGTTGCGATATTGACCTTTTCAGGGATATGGGAAAAATCGCAACTCCGTGGGTAGCGCAAAGCGTCCATCAACCCAATTCACTGGAGTTTTTGTATTTTCCTTTTCTTAAAAATGGAAATATTTAAACTCCGTGGTTCGCGCGATTCTATTTCAATCAGGCATGAGAGGGACCGTGCGCGAACCACCTTGACAGAGTGATTTTCACTGTGATAGTTTTCTTTATTAACACTCGGTTTTAGCAATACACGAATTGATCAACGACAAGGAGACAATATGTCCGGCCATAGCAAATGGGCCTCAATCAAGCACAAGAAGGGAGCGGCGGACGCCAAGCGCGGCCAGCTCTTTACAAAGATTATCAAGGAACTGATAGTCGCGGCACGCATGGGCGGTGGAGACCAGGCCTCCAACGCAAGATTGCGGACAGCTGCCCTGAAGGCCCGGGCGGCCAACATGCCCAAGGACAACATCGACCGTGCAATCAAAAAGGGCACAGGAGAACTTGACGGTGTAAATTACGAAGAGCTCACCTATGAAGCTTACGGCCCGGGCGGCGTTGCTCTTCTCGTGGAAATTCTTACAGACAACAAGAACCGCACAGCGGCAGAAGTCAGGAACATCCTCTCCAAGGGGGGCGGAACCCTGGGCGCCTCAGGCTGCGTATCCTATCTTTTCAAGCGGAAGGGGATCATTGCCTTTGACGCCGCGAAGTACAAGGAAGACGACATCATCAATGTCGCGCTTGACGCAGGGGCCGAGGACGTCAGTTCCGAGGCCGGAACCATTGAAGTCATGACAGATCCTGATTCCTTTGAGGCTGTACTGGAGGCGCTTAACAAGGCAGGTTTTAACCAGGAAATGGCCGAGGTGTCCAAGATAGCGGACGTGAACGTGAAACTTGACAAGGAGAAGACTGAGAAGGCGACGCGTCTCGTAGAGAATCTGGAAGAACATGACGATGTCCAGAACGTTGCCACAAATCTTGAACTTCCTGATGAATGAAAACTGTCATAGGGATTGATCCAGGACTTCAGAACACAGGCTACGGCATCATCGCGATGAATGGCAGCCGATATCATCATATTGCACACGGAACAATAACAACAGGAAAGGAGAACGCGATGGAACAGCGCCTCCTTTCCCTTTACCAGCAACTCAACCAGATTGTAAAACAGCACCAGATAGACGAAGCTGGAATAGAGGACATCTATTTCGCAAAAAACGCAAAGTCTGCGGTGCCTGTGGCGCAGGCAAAGGGAGTGATCCTGCTTGTTATGGCCCAGAACAGCATACCGGTTGCCCAGTATTCTCCGCTTGAAATAAAGCGGGCTGTGGGAGGTACAGGCCGCGCGGAAAAGGAGCAGGTACAGGAGCTGGTCAGGATGCTTCTGGGACTTTCTGAAGCGCCAAAACCTGACCACGCCTCGGATGCCCTGGCAGCCGCAATCTGCCACCTGCACTGCATGGGCCTTAAGCGGATGATTGAAGCTGCGCAGGACGCGCAGGATAAATTGTCCGCGGCCGCGAAGGGGAGACTGCGAAATGTTTAACAGCCTTACCGGAAAGCTCACATACAAGGGTCAAACTTCGGTCTTTATTTTAACTGGCGGAGTTGAATGGGATATTGCGGTCACGCGCAATACCTGTGACACTCTCCCTTCAATTGGAGCTGATGCACGCGTTTTTATATATCTTGTCCATCGAGATGACCAGATGAAGTTTTACGGCTTTTCCACAACAGAAGAGCGTGAGCTCTTTTGCGAGCTATTGCGCGTGGACGGCGTTGGCCCCCGCCTTGCGCAGAAAATTCTTTCAAGCATAACCCCGCATGAACTGGCGCAGGCCATTGACTCTGAAAATATCGCGAGACTGGAATCCATTCACGGGCTTGGGAAAAAGACCGCTTCAAAGCTGTTGCTCAATTTAAAGGGGAGAGTCCTGCCAAGTCAGGGAGCACATACAGGAAACGTTGCAGCTGATGATATAGCAGAAGCACTTACCGGCATGGGCTTTGACCGCAAGATTGCACGGGACGCGGTTGCCAAGGTGCAAAAAGAGGTGGCGGGACTGGATCTCGCACCTGATGAAATGGAGAAGGAGCTGTTCCGCCGTGCGCTTAAAATTGCAGGCGGGGAGAAGAAAGGCAGATGAAGGAAGAGAGAATAGCGGACTCGAGTTTCCATGAAGAGTCCGACCATGATGAAGTCTCCTTAAGGCCGCTGGTGCTTGCGGATTTCGTGGGCCAGGAAAAGCTCAAGGAAAACCTTTCTGTATTCATACAGGCTGCCAAAAAGCGGAAAGAGAGTCTTGACCATCTGTTTTTTTCAGGGCCGCCCGGACTCGGCAAGACCACTCTCGCGGGAATCATTGCACACGAGCTTGGCGTGGAACTGAGGGCGACGGCCGCGCCCGCACTCGACAAGCCCGGAGATCTCGCCGCGATACTCACATCCATCGGCCGCCACAATGTCTTCTTTATCGATGAGATTCATCGCTTAAAACCCGTGATAGAAGAAATGCTTTACACAGCCATGGAGGACAAGGAGATAGACGTGGTGATAGGCCAGGGGCCTGGTGCGAGGAGTATAAAGATTCCGCTGGAGCCTTTTACGCTCGTGGGAGCCACAACAAGACCTGGGCTTGTTTCCAGGCCGCTTCATGACAGGTTCGGCATTCGCGCCAGGCTTGACTACTATGAGAACAGGGATATCGTGAACATCATCCACCGCTCCTCGGGGATTCTGTCGGCGGAGCTGGATGACGCAGCTGCGGCCATGATCGCCACATCTTCGCGCGGAACTCCCCGAGTGGCAAACAGGCTTTTGCGCCGCATGCGTGATTATTCCCAGGTCTGGGGAAACGGCAAGATCTCGGTGGAGATTGTAAAGCGCGGACTCTCGTCGCTTGAAATAGATCCAGAGGGCCTGGACAAGCTGGATCGGGAAATTTTGAAAGCGATCGTGGAAAAATACGATGGCGGTCCTGTTGGCTGCGAGACTCTCGCCATTTATGTAGGGGAATCCACAGACACAATAGAAGACGTATACGAGCCGTATCTCATCCAGCGGGGTTTCATTATGCGCACGCCACGCGGCCGCGTGGCTACAAAGAGCGCCTACCTTCACCTCGGCCTGCCTGCTAAAAATGAAGACGAGCGACTTCTTTTTTGAACTGCCTCAGGAACTTGTAGCCCAGCATCCCGTGCACAAGCGTGATGCATCGCGCTTGATGGTTGTGGACCCAGCAGTTGCATTAGCAACTGCTGCAATTGCAGACACATCTGGAATAAATTCAGCAACCGGTGCAATTGCAAATGCAATTACCGGTAAAATCTCCCATCACATGTTTTCCGAAATTGCAGATCTCATCCCGCGAGGGACACTCCTGGTGCACAATGACTCTCGCGTTCGCAAGGCCAGGGTGCCGGGTCAAAAACTGCGCAAAGAAACCATGCAGGAGAGGACGCACGAGTTTTTATTTATTGAGCAGACTCAGGACGGTTTTTGGAAAACGCTTGTACAAAAATCGCGCACATACAGGCAGGGAGACAGTGTCATTTTTCCCGAAGACCGTCTTGCGCGTGTGACAGGGCACATGCAGGAAACAGTGCTATTGTTGTTTGAAGAACCCATAGACGAGGCCTGGTTCGAAAGAAACGGCAGCGTGCCTCTTCCGCCTTATATACACAGGAAGACGGAGGAGGAGGACTCGGACAGATACCAGACTGTATACGCGCGTAATTATGGATCTGTGGCCGCCCCTACTGCAGGTTTGCACTTCACTGAAGAAATCCTCTCGGGATTGCAGGCGCGCGATATAGAAACAACAGCAGTCACTCTGCATGTTGGCCCTGGAACATTCCTGCCAGTGCGTACGGAAAATATTGAGGACCATGTCATGCACTCGGAACGCTATTCAATTTCAGACGATGCTGCCAGGACTCTGAATCAGGCAATTGCATCTGGCCGTAAAATATGCGCCGTTGGCACTACGAGTGTCCGAACGTGTGAATCCACAGTGCGTATGTCGGACAGTGGCGTGCCCTTTTTTGAAGCTTGTTCAGGCGAGACAAAAATCTTCATTTACCCGGGATTCCATTTCAAAGTTGTCGACATGCTCCTTACAAATTTCCACACACCGGAGTCCTCCCTGCTCATGCTCATATCGGCATTTGCCGGAACTGATCTTGTGAAGCGTGCATATGACGAGGCGGTTAAGGAACGATACAGGTTTTTTTCCTACGGTGACGCAATGCTGATCACGGGCAGGGGATAGCGAAAGGCTGCAGACCGCTACCGCAAATTCCTTGCAAATGGTTATGAATATAGAATTCTTTACTTCGTAGTATCCATGAGCAATTGGTCACCTGTTTTTATGAACGTATGCTTTTCCATCACAGCCTGCAGGACATATGTCTTGCGGCCGTTTTCAGTTAGCTGTTTGCATTTTGTCAGATAACTGTCCATGGCAGTTGTATATCTGTATATATGATGTACAAACGCCATTTTAAAGGGCAGATTATTCTCAAAGATCGAGGTGGAGCCTTCCAGGTATTTCGCGGTGACCAGCAAAAGATCAGCGCGGCGGTCCTGAAAAGCCTTTGAAGAATACACTTCGACGGGCAAAAGCGTCCCCATCAGATGGAAAATATTCATACCTGCAAGCTTTATGTTGAATACGATAACTCCATTGGCGTGATAGGAAAAAGCCGGGAATTTGGTGATTTGAATATCAATATTATTGACCTTTGTATCAAGGCTTTGCAGATCTGTGAGAGTGGGAATGACAATGCGGTCTTTATACGAAGCATAATGGTTTCCACTGAGCTCGGTGAGTTTGCTGGCGACCTCCTGTGGACAGATTAGCTTTGCAGTTTTGTTGACAGTCATGCAGGCATCGGTTATTGCAGCGTCAAAATGGTCTTCATGTGCATGTCCGACCAGAAACAAGTCGATTTTATCAAATGGCGCTGCGGCGGTTCTTATTTTTTCCAGGGTATCTGCGGCTGGAGTGATGAATCCCCTGACGCCGTTTGCTGTAAAAACGCCGTCGATCAGGACTTTTTGCGAGCCTGTTTCCAGCAGAAATCCTGCACACCCCAAATATGTGACAGTGACTGCTTGGCCGGAAGCGGTGGGCGCCTCCTGGGCTGCAGTCTCAAGCGGTGAACTGAAGCTGATTGCGAGAAACGCAGTCATGACAAAGTGCAAAGTTTTCATTTATTCCTCCAAACCAGGATTTACCAGGATGATAGTATACCAAACTGTGCTTGTAAGGGAAGCAGGAGTGGATTAAACTTCCAATATGGTATGATTGTACGCGTTGATGACCGTGGTCTGCTGATAATCGGCCTTTCTGCTGGCGTCGTATTCCCACAGGTGTATGTGGCCGTGGATCAGATAGCGCGGTTTGAATACGCGCATGAACCAGAGAAAGCACTTGAATCCCTTGTGGCAGAGATCACCAAGGTCATGTATGCCAAGGGGAGGAGCATGCGTAACGAGAATGTCGCAGGCCCTGTGGAAAAAAATGCGGTTAAAAATCAGTCGTGGCATAATTTTCAGGATGCGCAGGAGCATCTGGCGGTCCGTGTACTGGTGAGGCCCCTTGTTGTAGAGCATGCTGCCTCCCAGACCTGCTATTATCAATCCCTGTCTGTGTATTACCCTGCCGTCTATGTATTCAATGCCCGAAGGCTGGCCTGTACCCATTCCCCATTCCCTTGTCTGCTTCAGGAGGTCCTCCTCGGGTGTGGTCTTCCTGTGCCATCGGTCATAGTTGCCAATCCATTTAAGATGATGGTTGCCGAAGACGAAATACAGCGGGCGGTTGAGGTTACTCACGATAAAATCGTAATAGGAGAGCGGCAGATCGCCGCAGGCTATAATGCAGTCCACTTCTGAAAAACGGTTCCTGATGTTGTCTGAATAAACCACTGGATCCGTATTGTCCGCGATGCATAGTATCTTCATTGCGGCCTGGTCCTCCTATTGGAGGTTTGACTGGGCGAGGATTACAAGGAGCTGATCCTTGTTGTACAGGTCAATGGGCCGTGTCTCTGCAAACTCAATGGCTCGGCGGCTGAAATTGGAGCTGGTAATGATAAGCCCCTTGGTGATCTGCATTTTTTTCATGGCCTCGTGAAGGTTCCTGATGGAACTGTCATCTATCATTTCTGGTACCCTGAAGAAGCGTATGAGCTTGGGCATCTTGCGGGCTCCCCGCCATTTCTGTTCAGCCTCAACAGCCAGGATCTGGCAGCCGTTGGGTACCTCGGATATATCCCTGACCTCCAGTTTCATGGCCTGTACGATGGCCTGGCAGATTTCTACAAAGCGTGCCTGGGTGGCCGTGAGATAATCCTT
>Ga0105104_10003533_pt1 | contig 11102 bp, 9 predicted proteins | sample PPLLaktember2015_3_FD_87034 | JGI IMG/M metagenome (GOLD analysis project Ga0105104, IMG submission 87034) | Freshwater sediment microbial communities from Prairie Pothole Lake near Jamestown, North Dakota, USA - PPLs Lake P7 Core (6) Depth... | ecosystem: Environmental > Aquatic > Freshwater >... | reverse complement strand
CTCCTGCTGGTCGCGTTCGGGTGGACCTTCCTGCAGGACCCCTCGATCAGCGCCCCCACGCGCGACCCCGCCTGGTACACCTGGCGCTCGAACCTGATGATGCACGACACCCCGGGCCTGATCGCCGGGGACTGGGGCCCGTTCTCGATGTTCGGGGGCGGGTACCGGGTGAGCGTCCCGCTGTTCGGCTCGATCCTGCAGCGTGTCGCCGGGATCGACCTGTACACGTTCAGCGCCTTCATGATGGTCGGCGTGCCCGTGCTGACCGGGCTCGCGCTCGGCGCGTTCTCCTGGCGGACGCACCGGGACCCGTTGCTCTTCCTGCTCGTGATGCTCTCGACGGCGGCGCTGTTCATGACCACGCCGTACGTGGGCTACCTCGACAACATCACGGTCCTGTACTTCCTGTCGTTGATCCTCGCGTTCTTCGTCCCCGCGCGGACGTCGTGGGGCGCGAGAACGGCGATGTTCCTGTTCGGCGTCGCGGCGGCGTTCACGCACCCGACGACCTGCGTCATCTTCGGCTTCTCGCTGATGGCGGTGTTCGGCCTGCGGTTGTTGACCAGCCGGTTCCACCTGGGGCCACCGCTCAAGGAGCTCGGGCCGTCGTTGATGTCGGTCGGCTTCGGGATGATCTTCGGCCTGGCGACGTGGCTGATCGCGCCGTGGGGCGTGACCGGCTCGCTTGCCGACGCGGCGTTGCCCCCGCCGTACACCAAGGAGGTCTTCTTCGCCCGCCTCTCCGGATGGGTCGGCTCGCTCCAGCCCGGGATCATCGTGCCGCTCGTGGTGCTCGCGATCGGGTGGACGATCTGGCGGGCGCGGAAGGACCGCGCGCGTTCGGACGAGTTCGGGACGATCTCGGCGATGCTGCTGCTCCCGTTCCTGGGCATCTTCGGGTTCGTCGCGGCGACCTACCCGTACTACCGCTTCATGAACGCGACGATGGCGCTGTTCGCGCTCGGCGGCCTCGGTGCGTACGTCGCGATCAGGTGGCTGTCGAATCGGGAGGGTGCCGCGAGGATCGCGGGCATCCTGGCGTCGCTGCTGATCGTCGCCTCGTTCGGCTACATCTGGGTCCAGGGTCGCGAGATCTCGCACTGGGCCGACCCCGACAGCCAGTGGATCGACCAGCCGACCCGGACCGCGCTCGACGCGGCCCGAGCCGTGGTCGAGAACGAGCCCGGCGATCGTCCGATCGTGTTCGTCGTGAACTACGACGACACCTACCAGTCGTACGGATGGTCCAAGACGTTCACGAACGTCTCGCGCACCGGCCTCCCCGGCGACGCGGTGAAGCGATCGATGACGTACTTCGGGAGCGTCGAGGACTTCCTGGCCGACCAGCCGACCGTGCTTACGAACGACACGTACAACAAGATGTCGCGCGCGTTCCACCGTGAGCTCACCGACCTGCGCGAGGAGTACACCGGCCCGCCGATCGCGTTCCTCGTTCGCCAGTTCAACGAGGGCACGGTGAACGAGGAGCTGCTCGATCAGGCACCCGAGGACCTGTTGGTCCTCGGCGACGACGTCGCGGTCGTGACGGGCGAAGGCCTGACGACACCGTCGGACGGAGCGATCGCGGACGCCAGGGCTGCCGAAGTGGAGGTCGCTGCCTTCTACGCCGATCACCCGGGGGTCCTCGGGAATCTCGGTCACACGCTGTGGGTGGTGTTCGCGCTCGCCTTGCTGCTGGTGGTGCCCGGTGCGATCGCGGCGCGATGGTTCGAGCTCGACGACGCGTGGCTGAAGATCGCGCTCGTGCCCGGGATCTCGATCACGCTCGTCGTGCTCTCCGGAATCGTCGTGGTGGCGGTCACGCGAGCGCCCTTCGGCGTCGCCCACGGGTGGGCGTCGCTGGTTCTCGCGACGGCCGTCGCGGCCGGGCTGCGATTGGGCGCCGCGCCGATCCTGCGCGTGCTGAACGGCTTCAGCGGCTTCTTCAACAACCTGTTCTCGGTGTTCTCCAACCGAGACTTCTCGGTGCTGGTCGGCATGCAGTACCTGGCCCAGGCCGGACAGGGCGTGGTGCAGGGCGCGATCGGCAAGTCGATCGCGTTCGGCGGCGAGAAGGGGTTCGACGTCTCCACGGTCCCGTCCGCGAACTACCTGTTGAAGGTCGTGCTCGCGCTCTACGTGCCGTACACGCTGATCTCGCCGTTCATCGGGGTCTTCATCGACCGCTTCCAGCGGCGGAAGGTCGTGAGCTGGACGAACATCGCGGTGGCCGCGATCGTCGCCGCGGTCGCCCTGACCGCGATGCTCCCGCTGGGCAAGGCCACGACCGAGGGCGACGTGGTCGCCACGGTCGCGCTGGTGATCGCCCTGCTCGCCGCGCAGGGGTGCGTGCGGGTCGCCCTCGCCGTCAAGTCGGCGGCGATGCCGGACGTGCTCTCGGGCAAGGACCTGCTCCAGGGCAACGGCCTGTCGCAGGCAGGAGGTGCGTTGTTCCAGGTGGTGGGGATCGGGTTCGCGCTCGGAGCCGCCGCGGCGCTACCCGCCTGGCTCGTGGTCGTGGTCGGCGCCGGCCTGCTGGTGGTCGCCGCGATCGTCGCGAAGCGCATGCGTCACGCTGAGGTCTCCGTGCACGCGACCAGCTTCGGCAGGGAGGCGTCGCAGGTTCTGCGGAACGTCGTCGCCGGCGTCCGCGAGCTCGCCGCGCGGCCGCCCGCCGCGGTCGGGCTCACATCGTTCCAGATGCTGCGCTACCAGTTCTGGGGCTTCGTCCTGTTCACGTTCGCCCTGTACGCGAAGAACCTCGTCGAGGGCGGCGACGCCAGCAGCGTGGCCCTCGGGCTCTCGGGCGGCGGCGGCCTGCTCGGCGGCGTGCTCGGCCTGATCCTTGCGCAGAAGTGGAAGGACACGGTCGCGCCGATCCGCATGCTGCTCGCCTCGATGGTGCTGCTGGGGGTCGGGACGATCGTCTTCGGCGCGCCGGTCTCGCTCGCGGGGTTCGCCGCGCTGCTCTTCGTCGGGTTCTTCTCGTTCTTCCTCGGGAAGATCTCGGCGGACACGATCGTGCAGCAGGCGATGCCCGACGACTTCCGAGGACGAGCCTTCGCGCTGTTCGACATCGCGTACAACCTCGGCTTCATCGTGCCGGCGTTGATCCTGTCGTTCGTCTGGGTCGAGAACGACCCGGCGCAGGTGCGTACCATCCTCGTCGCCTCGGGCGCGCTGTTCCTCGTGCTCACCGCGCTCGTGTGGCGCTGGTCGCGCGCGATCCGCGACTCGTTCGCGCCGCAGGACGACCTCGTCGAGCAGGAGGTGTAGATGGAGCGCGTCCCCACACCCGACCCGGTCGCCGAGGCGGCCGAGTACCAGCGGTACCTCACCGGTCTGGTGGGCCACGACGATCCGGCCGACGTGCAGGCCTCGACCTCCGACGCCTGGCGCACGCTCATCCGAGAGGCCGGCGCCCGCGTCGCCGAACGCCCCGAGCCCGAAGAGTGGTCGGTGCTCGAGTGCCTGGGTCACGCCCTAGACGCCGAGCTGGTGGTCTCGGGCCGGTATCGGTGGATCGTCGCCCACGACGAGCCGCCGCTGATCGGGTACGACCAGGACCTGTGGGTGGACCGGCTGCACCACGGGCAGGACGATCCGGAAGCGCTGCTCGAGACGTGGGAGGCGCTGCGGCGTGCCAACCTCGCGCTGTGGGCGCGTTCGTCGGAACAGGAGCGGGCGCGGGTCGGCCTCCACGCCGAGCGCGGCCCCGAGAGCTACGACCTCACGTTCCGTCTGATGGCCGGCCACGACCGGTTCCACCTGGATCAGGCGCGGCGAGCGCTCGCGGCGCTCGGCTGACCCCGGACCGCTAGCGGCCGGCGATCTCTCGTTCGAACTCGGGGAAGTACCCGCCGATCACGCTCACATCGAACGATCGCAGGATCGACTCCTTGGATTCGCGCTCCAACAGGAACGCGAAGCAGTCGCGAACGAAGGCCTCGGGGGTGCGGCCGCCGCCCAGACGCTCGAGATCGCTCTTTGAGAGCGTGACGGCGTGCTCGGTGCTCGGATCGCCCTCGCGCACGACCACGTCGAACCGGATCGGGTTTCCGTCCGCCCTGCGAGTCACGGTGATGTCGGCCACGTCCCGCATCGTACGACCCGGCCTTCGGTAGGTTGGGCCTCGTGCCCGAGGTCCGGAACGACGACGTCACGCTGTTCTGCGAGGTGGAGGGCGAGGGCGAGCCCGTCACCGTCTTCGCGCACGGCCTGACGAACAACCGCAACGAGCTGGCGCCGTTCACCCCGCTCCTGCCGGGGACCAAGGTGCGGTTCGACTTCCGCGGCCACGGACGGTCGAGCTCGCCCGGCGATCCGAAGGCGTTCCGGTTCGAGGACTTCGCGCGTGACGTGGACGCCGTCGCGAACGCGTTCGGGGCCACCGTCGCCGTCGGGACCTCGCTGGGCGCAGGCGCGATCGGCAACCTCATTTGCCGCGTGCCCGAACGCTTCCAACGGATGGTGTGGCTCCTACCGGCCGGGCTCGATCTGCCCTTCGGGCTCGCCGCCCGCTACCACCTCCTCGCGGAGGACCTCGAGGGCAAGACGTCCGAGGAGGCGCTGGAGTCCGTCTTGAACGACCCGGCCCGCGTGGCCGAGTACGTCGAGACACCGTGGCGCCTCGAGCTCGACCGCGTGACGTGGCAGCACGACGACTCCGACGGGCTGTCTCGAGCGATCCACGGGGTGGTCGAGGACTGGCCGATCCCTGACCGGGAGCTGCTTCGTGAAGTCCGGATCCCGACGATCATCGTGACGATCGAAGGCGACGAGATCCACCCGGCCGAGCTCGGCCCGCTCTTCGCGGAGCTACTGCCGAACGCCGAGCTGATCGCGCTCCAGAGCCAGGAGGAGCTGCTCCGACGGATCCCGGAGATCGTGGTCCGCGTGTCCGGCTTCATCGCCGGCGCGGGCTGAGCCTGGCGGGCTGCTCCGGGATCAGGCGGCCGGGGCCGCGAGATGCAGACCGAGACCCGGACCGCCGTGCGGCCGGGCTTCGGATCGGTCGAACCGCTGGAAGCGCTCGACGAGCGCGATCTGGTCGGCCGCGTCGATCCCCGCGCCGTGGTCGTCGACCCATAGCCGCAACCCCGACTTCTCGCTGTCGGCGCAGATCGTGACGGTCGAGCCATCGGGCGCGTTCTCCAGCGCGTGGACCAGCAGGTCCGTCAAGGCTTGGATGACCAGTTCGCGGTCCGCGGCGACGGTTCCCTCCGGGATGTCGATGACGACACGGTCGAACGCACCGAGCCCCGCTACGACGCCGCGGGCCGTTTCGGCCAGGTCGACCTCGAGGGTATGGAGGGGGCGGCGTTCGAGTTCTCGGAGCATCTCCTGACAAGTATCGGTCCAAAACGACGCCGTCCTGAGTATCTCCGCCCGACTTCTCATGCTTGCGGTGGAACGGCCTCGGGGGCGCGAGGGCCGGCTCCGGGGTCCGCTACCCTGTCGGCGTGACCGAGGAGCTATGTGCCACCGACGCCTACGTGCGTTCGTGTGAGGCGACCGTCGAGCAGGTCACGGACGGGGGCGTCGTCCTCGATCGAACGGTCTTCTACGCTCGGAGCGGCGGCCAACCCGGAGACACCGGTGTCCTGCGCTGGGACGGGGGTGAGACGCGGGTCGTCGACACCGTCAAGGAAGGTGGCTCGCCCCTGCACCAGGTCGAGGGCGTTCCGCTCCCGGTGGGTGCCGCCGTCACCGCCGAGATCGACTGGGGCCGCCGCCACACGCTCATGCGGACCCACACCGCGCTGCATGCGCTGTCGGCCGTGGTGTTCCGCGACTACCACGCGAAGGTCACCGGCGGGAACATGGAGCCCGGTGTCGCCCGTATGGACTTCGAGCTCGAGACGATCGATGCGGAGTTCGGCCGCGAGGTGGAGGACAAGCTCAACGCCGAGCTCGACGCCGACCGGCCCGTGCACGTGAGCTTTCTGCCGAGGACCGAGGCGCTCGCCGACCCCGACCTGATCCGCACGAAGGTGAACCTGATCCCCGAGTCGGTCGATCCGATCCGCGTGATCGAGATCGAGGGGCTCGACAAGCAGGCCGACGGCGGGACGCACGTCCGGTCGACCGCCGAGGTCGGCCGCGTTCGGGTCGCGAAGACCGAGAACAAGGGCAAGGCCTTCAAGCGGATGCGGATCGAACTCGTCTGAGCGCGACCGACCCGACCGCCGGTCAGGACCCGCCCGCCCGGAACGACCTGCTCGGTGGCGTATCGGCGGCCGTCTCGGCGGTCCTGTTCGGGACGATCATCATCTGGGGCCGGTTCGTCCTGGAGCGCGGGGTCCCCGTCGAGACGATGCTGTCGATCCGGTTCGCGATCGGCGCCGTCGCGCTGTTCCTCGCCCTGCTGCTCACGCACCGGCCGATCCTCGCCGCGCCCGGCGAGCGGCTCCGGCTCGTCCTACTCGCCCTCTTCGGCTACGCGATCGAGGCGAGCCTGTTCTTCACCGCCACCCAGCACGGAACGGTCGCCGCCGTGACGCTCCTGTTCTTCACCTATCCCGTGTTCGTGACCGCCTGGGCGTGGGCGCTGGGCGGCGACCTGCCGGCTCGCCTGACCGTCGTCGCGCTCCTGTGCGCGGTCGCGGGAGCGGCGATCGTCGTCGGCACCGGGACCGGTCTCGCGATCGACGGCATCGGCGTGCTGCTCGCGTTCGTCACGGCGATGACGTACAGCGCCTATCTCACGGGCGTAGACCTGCTGATCGATCGTACCGGCGCGCTGACGAGTGCGATGTGGGTGAGCGCCGGCGCTTCGGTCGGGTTGTTCGTCTACGCGAACGTGGTCGGGCACTGGGAGCTACCTTCCGGCGCGGCCGAGTGGTGGCCGCTCGTGGGGATGGGGCTCTCGTCGGCGGGCGCGTTCTTCTTCCTGATGGAGGCACTGGCCAGGATCGGTGCCGTCCGCACCGCGATCGTCTCGGCGATGGAGCCGCTCGCCGCCGCGGTGCTCGGGTTCTGGTTCCTGGACGAGTCGGTCACGCTCGGCGTGGCGGCCGGGGGGCTGTTGATCCTGGCCGGAGCCGTGATGGCGAGCCTGGCTCGCGAGCCGACGTCCCAGGAGCAGCAGATCCCCTAGCGCAACCGAGCCGCGCGCAGCGCGAGGTACCGCTGCTCGGGGATGCTCGCCGTCATCCTCGCCGCGAGCCGGTAGGACTCGCGGGCGGCGATCGGGTCGCCGGCAAGCTCGAGCAGGTGGCCCCGGACCGCCTCGAGTCGGTGCGTGTGACTCATGCGGTCGTCCGTGTCGAGGGTTCCGAGCAGCGCCAGGCCGGCCCGCGGTCCATCGACCATCGCGACCGCGACCGCGCGGTTCAGCGTGACGACGGGGCCCGGCGACACCTGTTCGAGCACCTCGTACAGCGCGAGGATCTGCGGCCAGTCGGTCTCCTCGGCGCTCGTCGCTTCGTCGTGGATCGCGGCGATCGCGGCCTGCAGCTGATAGGGACCGATCGGCGCCTTGCCGAGCGTGGCCGTGATGAGGCTCACGCCCTCGTCGATCTGGTCCGCGTTCCAGAGGTCGCGATCCTGTTCGGCGAGCGGGACGAGGGAGCCGTCGGCCGTCGCTCGGGCCTCCCGCCGTGCATCGGTCAGCAGCATGAGCGCCAGCAGACCCGCGACCTCGCCGTCCTGCGGCAGGAGCTGGTGGAGCATCCGCGTCAGCCGTATTGCCTCGGTGGTGAGGTCGGCTCGGTGCAGCGACGATCCCGAGCTCGACGTGTAGCCCTCGTTGAAGATCAGGTAGAGCACCTGCAGCACGACGCGGAGCCGTTCCGCCCGTTGCGGTTCCGGCGGGAGGTCGAACCGCGCACCGGTGCTCTTGATCCGTTGCTTCGCGCGGCTGATGCGCTGAGCCATCGTGGCCTCGGGGACGAGGAAGGCGTTCGCGATCTCGGTCGTGGTCAGCCCGCCGACCGCGCGGAGGGTGAGGGCCAGCTGCGACGGGACGGAGAGCGCAGGATGGCAGCACAGGAACAGGAGCGTGAGGGTGTCGTCGTGCTCGGACGCCGGGCCCGAGACCCGCAAGTCGAGCACGGCCTCGGACTCCTCTCTCCGCCGCCGCGCGCTCTCCGTCCTCCAGCCGTCGACCAGGCGTCGCGACGCGACGGTGACGAGCCAGGGTCGCGGGTGATCGGGCACGCCCTCGTCGGACCACTGCAGCGTCGCGGCGAGGAGCGCCTCCTGCACGGCGTCTTCGGCCGCGTCGAACTGCCCGTACCGTCGCACCAGTGTGCCGAGGACCTGCGGCGCGAGCTCGCGCAGCAGGTCCTCGACACGGGGTGCTTCGACCGACGACACGGCGGGCGCGAGCTTTCTCTAGGCGGCCTCGGCGGCGCGCCGCAGGCCCGCGATGTCGATCTTGCGCATCTGGAGCATCGCCTGCAGGGCCCGCTGCGACCGCCCCGGGTCGGGGTCGCCGAGCAGCTCCGACAGCGCGGTCGGGATGATCTGCCAGGACAGGCCGTACCGGTCCTTGAGCCAGCCGCACGGGCCTTCCTCGCCGCCCTCGGAGAGCGCCGACCAGAAAGCGTCGACCTCTTCCTGCGTCTCGCAGCTCACGAGGAACGAGACGGCATCGGTGAAGTTGTGGTCCGGCCCGCCGTTCAGGGCGGTGAACTCCTGACCCTCCAGGCGGAAGGACACGGTCATCGCCGTGCCGGGCCTGCCCGGGCCGCCCTCGCCGTAACGGGAGACCTCGAGGATCTCCGAACCACCTTCGGCGCCGGGCCTGGCGTTGAACACGGACACGTAGTGCTCGGCGGCCTCCTCGGCCTTGTCGTCGAACCACAGGAACGGCGTGATCTTCTGCATGATGGTTCTCCTCTCGGTCGGATCAGCTGGTGTATTCCTCCGGCGGCGCGTCCATCACCTGACGAAGCTCGACCGGTCCCTCGATGACCGCGACGATCCGCGACGCGATCTCGAGCGCGCGAGCCTCGTCGTCGACGTCGACGATCAAGTAGCCGGCGAGCGACTCCTTGGACTCGGCGAACGGACCGTCGGTCGGGACCGGCGCTCCGTGCTCGAACCGGACGGTCGTGGCCTGTGTGGGATCGGCCAGGCCCTCGCTCGCGGCCAGCTCGCCCGAGTCCGCGAGCTCCTGGTCGAGGTTCGTCATGAACCGGATCATCCCCTTGATCCATTCCGTCGAGCGGGTCTCGACCATCGTTGCCTGGTCTCCGAACATCATGATCATGTACTTCATCCCGTCACTCCCTTCGTCTGCGCCTGTGGGTTCGTCACGACTGGTCGGAGCCGTCGAGGCGTTCTCGACATCCGGCGGAGGGAACCCTAGGCGAGGCGGCAACCCGGGCACGACAGCCTCACCGCTCGTCGCCCGAGCCGGTGTCGCGGGGAGGGCGAGCACGAGCGAATGCGAGCAGGGCGACGGCGCGCAGGCGTCGGCGATCGAGGGCGAGGCGAGCACCGGTCGCACGCCGGTCGTGGAGCGGTAGGTTGGGGTCGTGGCCACCGAACGCCTCACCGCGCTCGACGCGTCGTTCCTGTACCTGGAGCGACCGGCGATGCACATGCACGTCGCCGGGCTGTCCGTGCTCGATCCGACGACCCGTCCCGACGGCAGGCTGCGCTTCGAGGACGTCGTGTCGGTGTTCGCCTCGCGCCTGCACCTGGCGCCGCGTCTGCGGCAGAAGGTCAAGATGGTGCCGTTCGGGCTCGCGTTGCCGGTCTGGGTCGATGACCCCGCGTTCGACCTGGACTTCCACATCCGTCGCGCGGCGCTCCCGCACCCGGGGGGCCGGGTGGAGCTGGCCGAGCAGGTCCAGCGGATCCTCTCCCGGCCGCTCGACCGGTCGAAGCCGCTCTGGGAGCTCTACGTGATCGAGGGCCTGGAGGACGGACACGTCGCGACGCTCATGAAGGTGCACCACGCGATGATCGACGGGCTGTCGGGCATGCACCTCACGGCGGCGCTGTTCGACCTCTCGCCTGAGCCACGGGAGGAACCTCCGCCTCCCGCCTGGGAGCCCGAACCCGAACCGTCGTCACGAGATCTGCTGCGCGAGGCCACCGGATCGCTGTTCTCCCATCCGGTCCAGGCGCTCATGAACGGCGTCGACACGGTTCGCCGATCGCCCGCCCTGGCGGCGCTCGACGTGGGCACGGTCCTGTCCGGGTTCCGCAGCATCGTCGACATGGGCGCGCGGCCGACGTCACCGCTCGACGTGCAGATCGGTCCGAACCGCCGGTTCGCGATCGCCGACGCGCCGCTCCAGCGGTTCAAGGAGATCAAGGACGTCCTCGGCGGGACGGTGAACGACGTCGTGCTCACGGTCGTCGGTGGCGCCCTGCATCGGCTGCTGCGCGACCGGAGGGAACCGACGCGCGGCAGGACGTTGCGTGTGATGGTGCCGGTCTCGGTGCAGGGGGGACGTGACGCCTCGCTCGGCAACCGTGTGGCGCCGGCGTTCATCGACCTGCCGGTCGGCGCGATGGGTCCGAAGCGACGCCTCGCGGTCGTTCGGGAGGGGACGAGCTATCTGAAGGACTCGATGATGGCCATGAGCGCCGACGCGATCATCGGGCTCGGCGCGTACGCACCGGGTGGCCTGCTCGCCGCGGCCGCGCGCCTGGCGAGCCGGGGACCCTGGTTCAACCTGGTCGTCTCGAACATCCCCGGCCCGCCCCAGCCGATGTACATGGCCGGCGCGAAGCTGGTCGCGCAGTACCCCTCGCTGCCGCTCGGCGAGAACTCGGCGCTCTCGATCGCCTGCACGTCCATCGGTGGCACGATGGCGTTCGGCCTGACCGGCGACTACGACGGCATGCCCGATCTGCCGCGGCTCGCGTTCGCGCTCGAGGAGTCGCTCTCAGAGGTATCGAAGGCCGCCGGGCTCTGAGAGCCGTCCCTCCCAGCCAACGATGCCGGGGACCGACACTCCTAGGGCGCCGGGAGTCGCCCCAACCAAGCGTCGACGGCGGCGAGCCATCGTTCGGGTGCTTCCATCTGCGGCACGTGACCCACCTTGGGGATCAGCCGCACGTCCCAATCGGGCCGCATCTCGAGCGCCCCCAAGGCGAACCCGAGCGGCACGAGCCGGTCCTCGCGCCCGTGGATCACG
>Ga0105104_10003530_pt1 | contig 11114 bp, 13 predicted proteins | sample PPLLaktember2015_3_FD_87034 | JGI IMG/M metagenome (GOLD analysis project Ga0105104, IMG submission 87034) | Freshwater sediment microbial communities from Prairie Pothole Lake near Jamestown, North Dakota, USA - PPLs Lake P7 Core (6) Depth... | ecosystem: Environmental > Aquatic > Freshwater >... | reverse complement strand
TTTTTTGTCATGGCCTGGTTTTATGTGGCTAATTGGAAGAGAGGCTGAAAATTAAGAGCGGGTGTTTTAAATACATGGTGGCGAGGGTGGGATTTGAACCCACATCCAAGGGCTTATGAGTCCCCTGCTCCACCATTGAGCTACCTCGCCACGCAGCGCTTCCTATGCCGGAAGCGCTGCAATATTACTACGAAGGAATACTTTTGTCAACGACCTTGGGAGGATCTGCCCATCTTTTTCCAATCAACGGTTTTGCCCGCGGGAATCAGGCCGGTTTGGGCGGTTAAGGCTGTGGTAGGTTGGATCGGAGCGGCCGTGACCACCGTTCTCCGGGATATAGACCGGTTCCGGCCGGCTGGGTGGAGGGCTGTCGACGGGTGGAGAGGTTGGCTCCATGGGGGGGGCAGCCGGGGCTGCATGTACCCTCGAAACCGGGCGATGGGAAGGTTGGTAAGGCTGCTGTAGAGGGGGTGAAAATGACGGGGAAGGCGCCTGGGACGGGATGATCGAATCGGAATTCCGGCGTGGATATGCAGCTCGCTGCGTGGGGAGCGGATAAGAATTGCCAGAGCCTTGAGTGTTCATGCTGAAAAGCCGGTCCCCAGCCAGAGAAAATGTGCCGATGATCAAGATCCGGATCAGCCAGACGATCACAGCCACAACAATTGGGACGGCTTTCAGGACAATATCCGGACTGATCACTGCGCTGCTTTGGGTTTGATGGTTGATCAAGGCAATAGAGATACCCCACCAGGTCAGGAGAGCGTTCATCGTCGCGGCCAGCAGCCAGGCCCCAAACAAATACCATACTTCATTGGTTTCATTCGCTCCCTGTTCCGGGGTGAAAAGACGGGCGATACCGGCAAAATCTATCCCACAAAAGGCGATTGCCAGGATTGTGGCCCATCGGAACCCCAAAAAACTCAGGTTCCCCAGTAAATCGGATAGCGCGTATTGGGTCGAGCTGTAGTTAAAAGCTTCGAAAGCAATCAGGGCAGTTACAATAATGACCCCGTACAACAATCCACGCTGCAACCCATTCTGCGCCATACGCCCAAATCCGTGGTTATCAGATCCGGTGGACATAGCAGGCTCCTTTTTAACGACTAGAACAGGACGAGGGGGGACTTCGTACAATTCCCTCGCTCTCATTATAGAACAAGCGTTCTATAATGTCAATAGTCAATTTTTACGAGCTGCTCAGGGATAGAAAGATCAGGCTGAAACTAGAACCAACCGCGTCTCTTGAAAAAGATCAGCATTGTTCCGGCAATCAGGATAAAGATGCACCAGGCAAACAGGTAGCCGTACTTCCATGTGATCTCAGGCATGAAATGGAAGTTCATTCCATAGACACCTGCGAAAAAGGAGAGTGGCAGAAAAATAGTCGAAACGACTGTCAGGGCCTTCATGATCTCATTTAATCGGTTTGACGTCGCAGACAGGTAGGTCGACAGGGCATCTCCGACGATATCTCGGAGTGATTCGGTGAGATCTTGAAAGCGTACCAGGTGATCGTAAATATCCCGGAAGTAAATCCGCGCCTGGCGGTCGATTTGAGGATAATCATCCCGGCTAAGCCGGTTCATGACCTCACGCTGTGGGCTCATGATTCGCCGCAAAACCATCAGGCTGTGTTTCATACCCAATATTCTTGAAAGGACACTCGGACGTGGATTTACGAGTACCTGATCCTCCATCAGCTCGATCTCTTCATCGATCTCATCCAGGAGGGGCAGGTAGTCATCCACCAGGTCATCCAGGATACCGTGGCAGAGGAAATCTGAACCACGCGTAATCAAACGATCATCTTTCTTGATCCGATTCCAGGTATTCTCGATGGGCGTCATGCGGGGTTCAAGGAATGAGGTGACCAAATAATTAGCCCCCAAGAAGAAATTGATCTCCTGGGTCTCAAACTGTTCCAGGCCACGGTCGGGTATCAAAGCGTGCATGACCAGGAAAATATAATCGTCAAAATCATCGACCTTTGGGTTCTGGTATCCGTTGCTGATGCAGTCTTCGATTGCCAGGTGATGGAAATGAAAAGTTTTGTCCAGGATGAGCTCGATATCCTCGATGGTTGCCGTCTCGAGGCTGACCCATAATAAACCTTCCTTGTCCTTGATCGCCTCGCACATTTTTTCGGGTGTCAGGTCGTACTGCAGCGTGTGGTTACTTGAGTAATAGACTGATCGGATCATATAATTCCTCGACTTCACCCAAATCTAAGATTACGATGTGTAGTATAACTTTTTTTTGATAAAATGGGTTGAAAGGAGCAAACTATGAGTGATCTTTCAATTCAAGATTGGCTGGCAAAACTTCCAGATCATTTCGTTCCAGAGAGCGCGGCGGGGATGGATGCGGTGATTCAATTACGCCTGAGCGGCGACGATGGTGGAGAGTGGTATATCGTGATCCGGGATCAGAAAATCCAGGTCTCACCGGGCGTAACCCCCAATCCACGTTTGACTCTAAATGCTTCTTCTCAGGATATCCTAAAAATCCTAACAGGTCAGATGGATGGGATGCGGGCATTTATGCAAGGTAAATTAAAAGTATCTGGAGATATGAGCCTGGCGATGAAGCTAACCAATTTATTCCGGGCATAGTTGATTACAATAAGATCGGGCTGCCATTTGGCAGCCCGATGATTTAGTACAATCCCCAGTCGGGTTGAGTACCCTCTTCCATCATTGAAAAATCCCACATTTCCATACCCAGAGTAATATAGGTGGGTTTTTCCAGGGCTTCTTCGGCTTTTTTACGGGTTGCGTCCAGCATAGCCGGACCATAAGGGCAAAATGGAGTGGTCAGGATCATGGTGATCTGGGCATCATCCTCGCGAATTTTCACGTCACGAATCAGACCCAATTGGATAATGTTTAAGCCGATTTCAGGGTCGATGATTTCGCGCATGGCTTCCTTGAACGGCTCTACCATTACCGGGTGAGTGCTCTCGATCTCCCAAACAGGTCGGTTTACGGATGGCTCATCCGTCATACAGTCTTCTCCTTCGGGGCCATACTCTGAATCACGTAAGTGCAGTGGGTATCCCCATGTAAAACACAGTTTATTTTTTCGGCAGGTATTGAGAGCATGGTTGAGATCAGAGTCTGGTCGACGGTGCAAACTTCAGGGTGGCTCTGGCCAACGTGGTAGTATGGGCAAGTTATCTCGTGGATGTGGTATTGGTCGCCGCGCTGCTCCCATTCCACCGTAAAACCTTCCTGGGAAAGCAAATCCTTCACCAGGTTAAGGCGCTCTTCCATAGGCATGTGAGCAATTTTCCCGGCGTAATCCGCAGCCAGGTCAGTGGCCATTTTTGAAAATAACTTTTGGACGGTCGCCTGGGAAAGGGTTTCTTTCATCTCGGTCAGGAGACGGGTGGTCAGGCGGAGATAATTGGTTGGAAAACGTTCCAATCCCTTTTCGGTAAGGTAGTAGACGAGGCGTGGACGGCCGACCCCGTGGCGCTCCTCTTCCGCGGTGACCAGGGCTTCAGCTTGCAAACTGGTGAGGTGATGGCGGACGGAAATTGCATTAATACCTACCGCTCCAGCGAGGTCGATAATCGTAGAGCGCGGATGGCTTAACAGAGTTTGCAAGATTCGTTCACGGGTACTTTTCATTGTAAAATTGGGTTCCAATAACATTCAAGTAGGTTTACCAATTGTCTAGCAAAGTCAGTATATCATAGGCCAATTAAAATTGTCAATATACTAGATTATTATCCTAAATATTGACCCAAAGCTAGGGTCGTGGTATAATCGATAGCGGTGAGGGAATAAGTTATATAATTATGATAAGTATTGCATCTATTCGTTGCATATGCAACGCTATTTTACAGACTAACCTGAAGGAGTACCGCATCCATGTCTGAACTGGTTATTCGCAACCTGCATGTTGGCATCGATGGAAAACCGATCTTAAAGGGCCTCGATTTAACCGTCCGCCAGGGAGAAATCCACGCGATTATGGGCCCGAACGGGACGGGAAAATCAACCCTTGCTTACACGCTGATGGGACATCCATTCTACGAAGTAACTGAAGGGGAGATCATCTTCAAGGATCAGAATATTCTGGAGCTGGCGCCTGACGAACGCTCACGCCTGGGTCTATTCCTCGCCTTCCAATATCCGGTTGCAATTCCTGGCGTCACAGTCGCCAACTTCTTACGAACAGCTCTGAACTCCCGCCGCCGAGCCGCGAACCCCGAAGATAAGGGTATACCGATCCCTGAATTTCGCAAGATGCTCAAAGAAAAGATGGATTTCCTGCACATGGACCACTCTTTCGCGGGACGTTATTTGAACGAAGGTTTTTCGGGTGGGGAGAAAAAGCGGGCGGAAATCTTGCAGATGGCCTCACTAAAACCGGAGATTGCCATCCTGGACGAAACTGATTCAGGCCTGGATATCGACGCGCTGCGCATCGTGGCGGAGGGCGTGAATTCGCTCAGAGGCCCAGAGCTTGGCGCCATGGTGATTACACATTACCAGCGCATTCTGAATTACATCAAACCGGATTTCGTCCACGTGATGATGGATGGCCGTATCGTCGAATCTGGCGGGGCAGATTTGGCCCTTCACCTGGAAGAGCACGGATACGAATGGGTGCGTGAAAAATACGAATCTGTCGCGTCTTAGCTGGGATACTCTCGGCTGTTACGCGTTAAGGATACCCGCATTACGGATCGGAGGTTATTATGGGTAATGATGTCCAAACCGAATTTCTTGATAAGCTGGGCGAATACCGTTATGGGTTTAGCGATCCAGATACTTCTGTTTATAACACCGGCAGGGGTTTGAGCCAAAGTGTTGTCGAGCAGATCTCTGCCCATAAGGGTGAACCGGAATGGATGCTCCACTTCCGTTTAAAAGCCCTCGAACACTTTATGAAACGTCCCATGCCCACCTGGGGTGCTGATCTCTCTACCCTGGATCTGGATAATATTTATTTTTATGTCAAGCCGGCTGAAGCAGAAGGCCGCAATTGGGAAGATGTTCCCGATTCGATTAAGAACACCTTTGACAAGTTAGGTATCCCCGAAGCGGAACGCAAATTCCTGGCTGGTGTTGGCGCGCAGTATGAATCGGAGATGGTTTACCACTCCATCCAGGAGAACTTGCAGAAGCTGGGCGTCATCTTCCTCAGTATCGAGGAGGGTCTGCGCCAGCATCCCGAGCTGTTCCGCAAGTATTTCGGCACGGTCATCCCGATCGAGGATAACAAATTTGCTGCTTTGAACAGCGCGGTTTGGTCCGGAGGTTCGTTTGTCTACGTTCCGGCGGGGGTCAAAGTTGATCTGCCGCTCCAAGCCTATTTCCGCTTGAACATGGCCAATATCGGCCAGTTTGAGCGGACGCTGATAATCGCGGAAGAGGGAGCTCAGGTGCATTATGTGGAAGGATGCACGGCTCCTACCTATACGACCGATTCGTTCCACAGCGGTGTGATTGAAATTGTGGTGAGTAAGGGCGCCCGCGTGCGATATACCACGATCCAGAACTGGTCCACCAACGTCTACAACCTGGTAACCCAGCGCGCGCTGGTCCAGGAGGGCGGCACCATGGAATGGGTGGATGCCAACCTGGGTTCCAAAGTCACCATGAAATACCCCTCCTGTTATTTGATGGGTCCCGGAGCGCATGGAGAGATTCTCTCGATGGCCTTCGCCGGCCCCGGACAACACCAGGATGCGGGCGGAAAAGTGATTCACTTTGCGCCGCATACCAGCAGTAAAATCACCTCCAAGTCGATCAGCAGGGGGGGCGGGCGAACTTCGTACCGCGGTCTGCTCAAGGTCTACAAAGGCGCAAACGATGTAAAATCAAACGTGGTCTGCGATGCGCTGCTGTTGGATCCCCAGTCCCGATCGGATACTTATCCTTATATCGAAATCGACGAGGAGGATGTTACCATCGGTCATGAGGCTACGGTGTCCAAAGTCGGCGAGGAGCAGCTTTTCTACTTGATGAGCCGGGGTCTTAGCAATGAAGAGGCAACCACGATGGTTGTTTCTGGGTTTATCGAGCCGCTGGTGAAAGAGCTTCCCATGGAATACGCGGTTGAGATGAACCGGCTTATTCAACTACAGATGGCCGGGTCGGTGGGGTAAAGAAATAACTATGATCGAGACTCCAAGGATTGTTACACGCACGCGCAGAGCCGAACCCAAGGAGGGGCAGGATTTCCTTTTTACCTCTGAGATGATCCCATCCTCAGGGGATCAGGATGCCTTAAAAGCATACCGGTTGGCTGCCTGGGAGCAGTACAACCGGCTGCCGCTCCCAACTGTCCAACAAGAAGCCTGGAGAAGGACGGATATTAAAGGACTAAAAGCGGCTGCTTTCCAGCTCCCCAGTGAGGCTGCCATTCAAAAATTACCAGGTATCCCCAACCAACTGTTAGTCCCGGTTGCGGATAGAGAACATGGCGGGCAGATCTTACTATCACCCGGATATTCCAAGGTCCACCTGGACCCCGCTCTCGTGGAGAAAGGGGTCATATTCACCGATCTCCAGACAGCCGAGCGAGAACACCCGGACCTGGTACAGCGGCTGGTTGGAAAAATTATCCGCGCGGATGAGGGTAAATTCGCGGCATTAACTGCTGCGCTGAGCCAGAATGGGGTCGTGTTGTATGTCCCCCGCGGGGTAGAAGTACCCATGCCGCTGCACAGCCTGGTCTGGGGACCCGGGGTAGGTCTGGCTCACCTGACCCACGTGCTGGTCTGGTTAGAAGAAGGCGCCTCAGCGACTTACGTCCACGAATCGGCCTCCCCAGATGAGACCGGCGGACAGACCCTGCACGGCGGGATCGTCGAAATTTATGTTGGTGAAGGGGCGACCCTTCGATTTGTTGAGCTGCAATCCTGGGGCAACAACGTGTGGAATTTTACTCACGAAAGAGCCCGAGTCGATCGGAATGGTACCCTGGATTGGGTTTTCGGTGCGATTGGCTCGCACCTGACCAAAAATTTCTCCGACCTGGATTTGGCCGGCGCAGGCGCGACCGGGCGAATGTCCGGTTTCTATTTCGCGGATGCAGATCAGCACCTGGACCACGATACCCAGCAGAACCACCTGGCGCCCAGCACGACCAGCGACCTGCTCTACAAGGGCGCCCTACAAGGGCAGAGCCGCTCCGTTTGGCAGGGGATGATCTATGTAGCTCCTGGCGCGGTAAAGACGGACGGCTACCAGGCAAACCGCAACCTGGTGCTCAGCACCAAGGCCAGGGCCGATTCGATCCCGGGTCTGGAGATCCTGGCAGACGACGTGCGCTGCACGCACGGCGCCACGGTGGGTAAGATCGACCGCGACCTGGTTTTCTACCTGCGCAGTCGAGGAATCCCGGAAGCGGAAGCCGAAAAGCTGATCGTCGAAGGTTTCTTCGACCCAATCATGCAGCGGATTCCATTCGAAGGCGTCCGGCAGCGCTTCCAACAGGCCATCCACGAAAAAATGCATTACAGCGAGTAATGCCTTAGCCAGGTGCGTTGTACCTGGAAATCCAATTTATCGATTTGGAACTGATGATACAATTAGAAAGCGTGTATGAATGACACATATCCCTGATCCTCGCAGGAGAACCAAAATGACACAACAATACCCCTTTATGAAAGCTCCTGATCCCGAGCTCACGTTTGATGTAGGCGATACCGTTGAAGTATTTTGCGACCACGAAAAAAATTCTCAGCGGGTGCGGGGATGGTTGAAGGGGATTGTCGTCCAGGTAGATGCCAAGATGGTGGCCGTGCAGTTTCGGACCAATGTTTTCCTGACGGATGGCTGGATGGTGCCTGACCATATCCTGTGGTTTCCACAGCACTCTTCAAACCTGCGCGCACCGCTGCGCCGCAGCAAATCTTCTTTACCGGATGCCGAATAAGCAGACAGGGGTAAAAACCTATGTCTACCCATCTTCCGCTTGACATCGACCGTGTGCGAGCGGATTTTCCTATCTTATTAAGGGAAGTCCGGCCGGGCGTTCGATTAATTTATCTGGATTCTACAGCAACTTCTCAAAAGCCCATCCAGGTAATCGATGCCATGGATACTTACTACCGCCATTCGAACGCGAATATCCACCGCGGAGTACATACTCTGGCAGAAGAGGCAACCGCAGCATACGAAGCGGCGCGTGAAAAAATCGCGCATTTTATTGGCGCGGAGAAGGCGCGCCAGGTGATCTTTACGCGGAATACAACCGAGGCCATCAACCTGGTAGCCAATTCCTGGGGAAGGGCCAATCTGAAAGATGGCGATCTCGTGATCCTGACCGAGATCGAGCATCATTCGAACCTGGTCCCCTGGCACATGCTGGCGGGTGAGAAACACCTCAGGTTGGAGTTTATCCCAGTGGGAGAAGACGGCCTGCTGGATCTAAAAACATACCAGGACTTATTGGAGCAGCACCCGAAGCTGGTTTCTTTCACCCAGATGTCGAACGTGCTGGGTACGATCACTCCCACCCAGGAAATCATCCGGCTTGCCCATCAGGCAGGAGCCGTTACTGTGGTAGATGGGGCTCAGTCTGTGCCACATTTCCCGGTGGATGTAACCGACCTGGATGCGGATTTTCTGGCCTTTTCCGCCCACAAGATGTGTGGTCCGACCGGAATCGGGATCCTCTATGGAAAAGAGGCCCTGTTAGAGGCTATGCCTCCCTTCCTGGGTGGGGGGGACATGATTAGAAAAGTGCATCTGCGCTCTTTTACGCCAAACGAACTACCGCATAAATTCGAAGCCGGTACGCCGGCGATTGCCGAGGCGGTTGGATTTGGCGCGGCGGTTGAATACCTGCAAACGATCGGCATGGACTGCATCGCCGCTCACGAACACGCCTTGACTGGATACGCTATAGAGCGATTAGAAGAGATCCCCGGGATCCGAGTGTATGGCCCCGAGCCGGCTTATAAAGGTGGAGTGGTTTCTTTTACCATGGAGGGCGTCCATCCGCATGATGTGGCACAGATCCTGGACACACACGGGATTGCAATCCGCGCCGGGCATCACTGTGCCATGCCGCTGCATGAAAAATTGAATCTTCCGGCGACATCGCGAGCCAGTTTTTACCTTTACAATATGAAAGAGGAAGTAGACCGGCTGGCCGATGCGATTTATCACGTAAAACAGATCTTTGGATAGCGAATCTGGGAGATATTCATCATTGGGGTATCTATGGACGATCTTTACCGGGAAGTGATCATCGAGCATTACAAAAACCCAAGCTACCGTGGGACCCTGGATCCTCATGACATCACTTTTGAGGACGAGAACCCGCTGTGTGGCGACCACATCCGCATCGACGTCCGCCTGGATGAAAGCGGACATGTCAGCGAAGCTGCCTTCAGCGGGCACGGCTGCGCCATTTCCCAGGCAGCGGCTGATTTGCTTTTGGAATCGATCCAGGGAAAAACTTTGGATGAAGTAAAACAAATGAACAAGCAAGACATCCTGGATATGCTGGGGATCGACCTGGGACCGGTGCGGTTGAAATGCGCGCTGCTTTCCCTAAAAGTATTAAAAGCAGGAGCTTATGGGCTGGAAACCGCCAGCGACAGCCTGGTCGAGGAGTAAGCGGCGGGGATGTTCAATTATAAGCCTCTAGAAGAGACAAAGATCCAATATTACGCTGTGGCCGATCTCAGCGAGCTGCCCCCCGGCGAGCGCCTGTTTTTAGAAATCGGCGACCTGCCGATCGTGGTGATCAACCTGGGCGGGGAGCTGTACGCGATCGGGGATGTGTGTTCCCACGATGACGGCCCTGTAGGCGATGGGGAGATCGAAGACCACGAAATTATCTGTCCGCGGCATGGCGCGCGCTTTGATATCCGCACTGGAGAAGTCTTATCTCTCCCGGCGGTGGTGGATATTCCAGCGTATCCGGTGCGCGTCGCAGAAGGAAAGATAGAAGTCGGCGTCCCGGCATAACTACCGAAGATTAACCGCAAAGACGCGGAGACCGCAGAGCAAAGACGCAAAATTTTGCGTCTTTGCGGATCAGCGGTCTCCGCGTCTCTGCGGTACTATTAATTCTACTGGATTATCCTTTTAGACAGCCAAAAGCGCCAATGATGCGCAGGATATCAAAACCTTCGGCATAAGGCCGCTCGGCCAGGGCGCCGTGACGAATTAACGTTGCGCGGGTGATTTCTGGCTTGAAGTAATATTTTTCTTCGTAGGTTTTATATTCCGCCAGGGCTTTGAGCTTGAGCTCTACATCTTGTTCGCTGACTTCCACCAGGAAATTGGGGAAAAAACCATAAGAAGAGCGGATCACGTCAAACCCAAACACTGTTGTACCGCGAAAAGCACGCAGGGTCTCTTCGGTGACAGTGGCATGATCCTGGTGTATATCCGCGCGAGTATGGCAGAAGACAATGTCCGGGCGATAGGTGCGGTTGAGCTGGATGATGAATTCCAGAATTTCCTGGCGCAGGTGCTGGAAGCGGCGAGTTTCGAAATCCGCGATGATCACGTTTTGTCTCGGGACGCCCAGCACAGCCATGCTTTTGTAATGTTCTTCTGCCAGGGCCTGCAGCTCAGGATTTTTCTTATTATCAGAAAGGGTAACACACAAGACCTCGGTTAACGGGGAGATGTGGGCGATCAGTGCCCCGCAGCCCAGCTCGATGTCGTCCGGGTGCGCTCCGATAAAACACACCCGCCTGCCAAAGAAGGTCATGTCATGGTTCATAGAGGTCTATTTGGTCGCCAGGAAGCCGCCCACCACTTTGGTCATCACCAGCTTGCCCTCAGCAGATAACCTGCGGGCCGCCACATCGCCGATCTGCTTCATGATGCGCTCGAAGTCTTCCTTGCTCTGGAAGAAACTGCTCCACAGCTTGCGGTCCTCCGAAAGACTGGCGCGAGTGTAGTCCAGGAAGGGATCAACGGCTTCGAAGGTCAGCGGGTTCTCGAAGATGTGGATCTCTACCGAGGCGAATGTCTCTCGCACACTGTCCAGGATCTGGCTGGCGTAGCGCGAGCTGCCGGGCATCGGCGGTATGTTTTTTCGGGTGGCCTCGCGGATAATATCATAGAATAATTTCTTGTTATCCGGCATGGGGCCGGTGGTGAACAGGCGCCCACCGGGTTTGA
>Ga0105104_10003529_pt1 | contig 11119 bp, 6 predicted proteins | sample PPLLaktember2015_3_FD_87034 | JGI IMG/M metagenome (GOLD analysis project Ga0105104, IMG submission 87034) | Freshwater sediment microbial communities from Prairie Pothole Lake near Jamestown, North Dakota, USA - PPLs Lake P7 Core (6) Depth... | ecosystem: Environmental > Aquatic > Freshwater >... | reverse complement strand
GGCGATATTAAAGTCGAGGAACTCCGAGTCCGTATCAAGCTTTGCTTTGCTGATTTTAACCTGGAAGGATGACTTTGTAAAATCAAAATTTGCATTTACCAGTGCGTTTCCGGCGATGCGTTTATTTGAGCACCGGAAACTGATGCCGGATTTACCGACCCTTCGGAACGAGCCGGGGGGGATAGTAAAGGCGTCGTTTCCCCAGGCGATTACCAAGTCCTGCTCGGTCAAATCGGGGGAAGCGCCTTCAAAAACGATTGCGCCTTTGACGGACACGGAATCGTTAGCGCCGGCGTTGACTTTTACACTATCGACCCGGAGGGAATCGGAGCAGCCGGCTAAAAATTGAATGGGCATCAGTTTTTTGCTGTTGATGATACGGCTTTCGACGGCCTCATCGGCCAGCGCTGTCTCATTGAAAGAGCCGACTTCAATATTAAGCGATACGGGGCTTCGCAGGCAGGTGAGGTCTGTTTTGCTAAGCTCGATATGGAAGACGCCTGCGTAAGAATTGAGAAGCGTGCCCGAATTCTGGAGGCGGACGTGGATGCCTGTCCTGTCGTATCTGAATTTTCCATCCTCCATAAAGGACCCGGCGTCAAATGGGATACAAAGCGAATCAATGAGCTGTTCCTGATGGCCGATGCGAAGGCATAACTGGTCTGCGTCGAGGACCTGGTTTGCGGAGATGTAATAGCGGCCATCGATTGTGATTTTATCTTCATCGTTGGAGGCGCCGGCGGAGGCAGTAATTTTCGATATGCCAAGACGGGGTTTTTGTGCCGAGGCGCGGTCATATCCGGCCATACGGGGGTCATCGAGGGAGTCGAGGACGCAAGGCGGATAATCGGCATTTTTAGGGATTAAGAATGAGGCGACTTCGGTTGCGGCCTTATCGGTCCATTCGATATCGATATTACAGCTCCAGGCGCCTGCAGACGAGATTGACTTTAACGGATTATTGGAAGAGCCGTTAGAGAAGCACAGGGGCTTGATATACCACTTGTCGAAAACGCGAATGTATGAGACGACGCGGTAATTGGAGCGACTGACGCCCTCGACGAGACCGTAGAGCAATTCCGGGCTTGCGACGGTCGGGATACGGGTATAGCCGATGCGAACACCGGCGCCGGTTAAAGGGATGATTTCTGTTTTTACATCGCCCGTGATAACGAGCGAGGCGTTAAAAACACGATTCGAATCTGGAATAAAAGTAACGTCGATTTCCTTATTTGCGCCGGGCTGCAGCTCGAAGGCGGCGTCGGCTACGAGGAAGTTATTGGCGTCGGGGCCGGTAACTTCGACGGTAACCAGATACGGCGAGCAGCCGTGGCCGTTGGAAATTTTAACGGCTTTGGCGGCGGTTCTGGTAATCAGAACGGAATTGAAATCAAGGGCGGTTGTCTGAGTATCATAGGAGCAGGGAATGAACTCAAAATCCTTGATGACCACTTCGGCTTTATTGACGTCGCCCGGCGTCAAGCCCGGCAAAAGCCAGAGATTGAGCCGGATATTTTCACTGCCTGGACGGGGGACGGCGTTGCCGAGATACGACCAGGCGTCGATGAAGTCGTCATCGGCGAAAGGAACTGCCTGGCCGAAGAAGCTTTGAAACGCGGCGAGGTCGAAGCTCCAGTCGAGGATATGGGTAACGGGAACGTCTCGCGGCTCGATATTGAACCTGTGAATCTGGTCGGGTTGAATAACATACTGAGCGTTATCGATTGCGGGATTACCCCACCGGCTGATTTCGATATCCATTTCGCGGTTGGAATAATGGGGGGCGAATTCGTCCCATGTAAACAGGCCGAGGACGACATTGGGGTCGAGGGTGGTGGAATTGGGGTCGAGGATGAATTTATAAACACCGTCGCCGAGAGAATCTTCGGTGAAGACCTCGGCGCAGCGCCACAGGCCGGCGTCATTGGTAATTTTCAAATGCAGACCCTGTTCATCGACCCAGACGTTATTGGAATCGAAGAGATTGGGGCCTGGGCCTACGGGTCTATCGGCGCTATCTTTGATTAGCCAGTTGTAGCCGGCGAACTCGATGGTATCGAAGCAGTTCTGACGAAATGAGCCGACAGAGGGGAACCGGAAGGCCTCAGCGGGAATGGCGGGTAAGCCGGCGATGGTATTGAAATTTACGGGCCAGTCCGCGATTTCATTTTTAGGAACGAGAAAAGCCATAACCTCAGCGGCGTTGAGGTCGTAAATGCTTGTGCTGATATCGCACTGCCAGGAGCCGTCGGGATTTATTTCGGTCCAGGGATTATCGAATGTCGGCTTGGGCCACCAGTCGTCAACGAAAAGATAGACGCCGACGACGTAATCATCGGGATTGACGCCGAAAACGGAGCCCTGAAGAGTCGCATCGCTTCGGCAGGGAGGAATTTCATCGAGGCGGAGGCAATCGGAACATTCGATTTGCCTGAGGATGCAATCGTCGAAGTTGACGATGGTCTGGCCTACGAGCTGGGGTTTTTCGAGGCAAAGGGAGAAGCGGACAAAACGGGTATGTGCGGGCGCGGGTTTGGTGGCGAAATACAAAAGCGTCCAGCCGGCATCTGGAGTGTTGACATCCGAGCTATTATATTGGGCGAGGACGTTTTTTGAGGCATCGAGAAACTCGACTTTTAGAAAGACGCTTGAGCCGGATAACCAGGAAGAGCCGGGGAAGGTTGTTGTGACCCAGGCGCTGGCGAAATAAACCTTGTCGGGCCAGGTGGGGATATCCTGATAGACGATGGTTTGCCAGAAGTCGCTTGAAAGGCCTGTGGCCTGACGCAGGCCTTGATTATCGAGGCGGGCTGAGGTGGCGGTGCAGGCGGCGCCCTCAAACCAGAGCCAATCACCTTTCCAGAAGCCCGAATCGGGAAAACCCCCGTTTGGCTCGCTTGACTCGAAACCATTATCACCCAAGAGATTCCCAGCCAGGCACAAACCGGGCTGAAAAATCGCCGTTACCAGCATTAAAACCAGCGTTATTTTGACTAAACTACTTTTTGGCCGCATAGAAATTTTCTCCAAATTACCAATTAAGGATATATCGACAGCCAGGCGTGGATTTCAACAGATAATCGGCCATTGTGAGGAGGGTATTAAGGAAAGCCCCGCTGGCGCTTTTTTATTGACAAGGACATTAAAACCTGATAGGATTATGCCGTTTTAACAGCCCGAATCGGAAGGTCGGGTAACCATCGTTTAAAATTTATTGAGAAGGAGGTTGAAAACCTATGAAGCGAAAATCTTATTTGGGTCTGGTATCGGTCATGGCGGTTGTCTTTGTGATGCCCGCGGTATGCGCAGCGGGGTGTGAAGAGCCGGCTGTCATCGCACAGGTAACCGACAATGACACAAACGATATCGACGTAAAGGTATGGGGCACACATGCCGTATGGCAGAGCAGAGACGCCAACGAGGGCGACTGGGAGATTTTCCTTTATAACGGGAAAAAAATTACCCCGTTGACGAACAACGACACAAACGATATCAGGCCGCAGATTTACGGCAGGAACGTGGCCTGGCAGGGAAAAACCGCAACCGGCGACGACTGGGAGATTTTCTATTATGACGGCAATACTGTGACGCAGCTTACGGACAACGCGACAAACGATATTAAGCCGCAGATTCGCGGGGGGAATATCGCATGGCAGGGAAAAGATGCCGCCGTCGGCGACTGGGAAATCTTTCTTTATAACGGCCAATGCGTTGAGCAATTGACGGACAACGATTTCAACGATGTCTATCCGCAGTTGTCGAGAAAGAAGGTGTTCTGGCAGGCGTGGGACGGCAGCGACTGGGAAATCGTTACGGCTGCCATACCGGTGCCTGTGAGCATGACGATAAGTCCGCAGACGCTCAATCTCAAGAGCCAGGGGCGATGGATAAGCGCGAAGGTAAGGTTAGGCGATTCAGTGCAGGCGGCGGAGGTGAATATAGCGAGCGTGAAGCTGCTGGGCGAGGTAAGCTGGGACCGCATACTCGTATCTGAAAAGCCCAATACGCTGACAATCAAGTTCAGCCGATCGCAAGTGCAGGCGCTTCTTACGCCGGGAAATCAGGTTATAACTCTGAGCGGAGAAACGAATGACGGGGCGGTGTTTTCTGCAAGCGACAGGATAAAGGTCATACAGCCGGGGAAAAAGTAAAAAAATGGATTCCCGCCCCGCGAGGCGGGACTGCGCAAGGCTACGCTTTCGCGGGAATGACAAAATAAAATATTCAAGCAATATCAAAGCCCGCAATAAACGCCTCATTGCGGGCTTTTTTTTTATATCCGTTTTTCGCATAGGTTTTTTGTCAGGTAATAATAAGGATATTGCCTATAAGGGATTTGGAGGGCGCGCTATATATTAGGCGTAAATTTACTCAAACTGACCGATTCTTAATTGTCATGTTGAGCGAAGCGAAACCCTCAGAAATTTCAAAGCGCCAGTAACGGCACGTTGAATTTCGAGGACTCAGTCCCGTCCCTTAGGGATCGGGGCATCCGGCCATCGCACAGGAGAGATTCTTCGCCCCGAGAAATCTGAAAGATTTCCGGGACCTAGTCCTGGAAATTCCAAAGGAATTTCTCAGGGCTTCGCTCAGAATGACAAATGAAGTTATGTCCTTTGATAAACGGCAGTTACGTAACGATACAGGTAGAAAATCGGTCAGTTTGAGTTAATTTAGCGAGGTTAAGCTTATGCTCAAAATAAGGGAAAAAGCGGTAGCTGCGGGTATTGCGGTTGTTATAGTTTTTATAAACGGATGCGGGCTGCCTGCGCCTGGGGTTCGCTTAGGCAGTTACGCGACGGCGACGCCTGGGACCAGATTTCTGGATATGAAGAATCTCGGGAGGCACTGGTACGGCAGCTCGTGGTTCGAGAAAAACGGGATAGTATATACCTGCCGGGGCGGGCATATCGATATGGCCCACGCGAGAATCGCGGCCGACAATACGAGGTATATTCAGGACAAGGCCAAAAGGGCGCTTCGGGACAAAGGGCGGGACTTCGACTTCAAGCTGAAGGTTGAGCCGTCGAGATATTACGTTCATCTGGAGTATCCGCTGAAGTGGAACAAGTTTTCACGCAAGAAAAGGCAAAAAGCAATCGAGGAGGTATCGCTGGAGATGGGGGAGTATCTGACTTTTATGATGACGACGTGGCACGAGGTGCTGACGTATTTCGGCTTCAAGAGTATGGCATTTATACCTGAGCAGCCGTCGGCGTTTTCGTGGGAGGACGTTTACTCGAACGTTTTCGGGATAAGAATCGGGGCGCAGGCGATACAGGATAAATCGCACGACTATGATACGGCGGCGACGACGGCGTTCAAGAGGGAGCTGGAAAATATGGGGATACAGTCGCGAAGCACGGCGTGGAAGGCGTCGGAGAAGATGAGGGGGACGTGGTACAGGGGGCTTGTGCTGGTTGATATGAAGGGAAGGAATTTCGACGTTGGGCTTGACGACGGGACGGTAACGCCGATGCTTGTGCCGGGGGTATGCCCGGACGCGGAGCCGTTGCCGTTGCCGGCGCCGACGCTGGAAAAGTGTAAAAAATACGGATTCGAGATAGACCTGAGGGTTGAGCCAAAGGAGTTCGAAAGAGAAAGGATTTTGAAGGTTATTTACGGCGACAAGGGAGCGCCTGAGAAAATCAAGCCGGCGGAACATCTTGGGGTGATTATAGAGTATTTGAAAAAAGATATGGAAAAGAAGCAAAAGTAATAAAGCCGGGTCATTTTCCAAAAAGGGGGCAAGTCCTCAAATAATTCTGTTTTGAAAAGGGCGTTATCAGTATTAAAAACCGGGGGTAATGGTGTCTTACGGGAGGTTTTTCGCCCGATTCAGATGTCAATTTACGATGCTGCCGGCGCGGGAGAGGAAAGTTTTATATAATGCCTGATTAAATATTAACGAACTATATCAGCAAAAAGCCGATATAATAAGGTAACAAGTCGTTTCAGGATAAAGGGACGGCGTTTGGATTTTCGCTTATGAGCAGGTTTTAGCCGGGAGTAATATTGTTAAAAAATTTTGACAGGACGCGGGTTTTGAAGAAAACCGTAAAATCAATCATCGCGGGGGTTATTTGCTTAATCATACCTGTTTTTGCGGGCTGCGGCATAGATGGAGAGCCCAGGCCCAGAATGGGAAGCTACCCGGCGTCGTCGCTGCCGACGAAATTTTTAGACATAAACAGTTTAGGGAGCCATTCCTACGGGAATGGTATGTTTGAAAATAACGGGCTGGTATATACCAGCCGGGGCGGGCATATTGATATAGCGCACCTGAGAATCGCCTCCGACAACACGAGGTCTCTTTATAACAAGGTCAGGACGCATCTTTTGAACAACGATTCCGAATTTACCTACAAATTAAACGTCGAGCCGAGCAATTATCACGTAGAGATGAAATACCCGGAGTGGTGGGCGAATCTGCCGGAGAAATACAAGGTCAAAATCGCCGACAAAGTTTCTTTAGAGCTGAGCCAGCACTTCACCTACACAATGACGACCTGGCATGAGGTATTGACGTGGTTCGGATTCAAGTGCCTGTTTTTCCTGCCTGAGAAGGCCTCGGCGTTTTCGTGGGAGGACATTTATTCAAATCTATTAGGCACCCGGCTCGGCGCGATGGCGATGAAGGACAAGGAGCACAGCTTTGACGAGGCGATGACAATCCTGCTGAAGAGAGAGCTGGAAGAGCTTGGGATACAGCCAAGCGGCATGGCAAGGCGTGCGGCCAGGGAAATGAAGAAAAAATATTTCGACGGACAATCGTATTTCGATATTACGAGGAATTTTGACATCGGGCTCGACGACGGGATGGTAACGCCGTTTATTTACGCGACGGACAAAGAGGCGAAAGCGAAATCCTACCCGATACCTACGATGGAGATATTCAATACCTACGGATTCGCGATGACCCTCGAGATTGAGCCCAGAGAGTTCGAAAGCGGCAAAATCCTGAAGATTATTTATCCCGCGGGCGGGGGCAAGAGCGTATTGCCCGGCAAACATCTGCCGATAGTGATGCGTTACGTGGAAAACGACGCGAAAAAACAAGGATTCGCCGTAATACCTTCCGGAAAACCCGAACTCATCGTTTCCGCAAAATAGCGCAAACCATTAACACAACAGACATCCGAAACACCCGCAGGAAATAAGCTTTTTTCGAAGCAATAATCAGGAATTTCCCTGTTTTGGTATTAGAAGGAATTGCTTATTATCAAAATATGTCAAGAAAGACATACAGATTGAGGGCGCTACCGGTTTTTGCGGCTATAACAATTATTTTTAACGGCTGCTCTTTAAGCGGCGAGCCGAGAGTCCGGCTGGGAAGCTACGCAACCGCGACGCCGGGGACGAATTTTATCGATAAGAACAGTTTGGGGAGGCACTCGTACGGAAATTTTTTGTTTGAAAATAACGGGATAGTATATACGTGCAGGGGCGGGCACATCGATATTGCGCACGTAAGAATCGGGGCAGACAACGTAAGGTGGCTTTATTACAAGATCAGGAAACATCTTATAAATGGAAACCGCGATTTTGTATTCAAACTAAACGTGGAGCCATCGACGTATTTTGTCAGGATTTATTACCCGCCTGAATGGAAGAGCAAAACGCGAAAAGAAAAGGAAGCGACGGCCGAAGTGCTCGCGATGGAGATGAGCCAGCACTTAACATTTACAATGACAACATGGCATGAGGTCCTTACATGGTTCGGGTATAAGTGTATGGCCATTTTGCCTGAGACGCCGTCGGCGTTTTCGTGGGAAGACATTTACTCGAATCTTGTGGGGATAAGAATCGGGGCAGAGGCCCTCAGGGACGAGAGGCACGGGTATGACACGGCAGTTACAATAGGGATAAGGAAGGAGCTTGAAAACCTGGGCGTTCAATCGGGCAATACGGCGAGAAAGGCGTCGGAAAAAATGCGGGGGAAATGGTATGACGGCATATTTTTCGTAGATATGAAGGAAAGGAACATAGATATCGGAATAGACGACGGGATGGTTACGCCGATGCTTGTGCCGGGGGTATGTGAAGGAGCCGAGGCGCAGTCATACCCGGTTCCTGCTCTCGAAAAATTTGAAAAATACGGGTTCAAGCTGCGGATTGAGGTTGAGCCGAGGGAATTTGAAAAGGGCAAGGTACTGAAAATTATATATCCCAACGGAGGCCCGAAAAGAATCCGGCCGGTAAAACATATCGGTGTAATCGTGGAATATATCAAAAAGGCCATAAAAGACGGAGGACAGGAAACATCCGATACAGAACAAAGAACGCAGGACATTAATTACTCAAACTGACCGATTTTGAATTGTCATGTTGAGCGAAGCGAAACCCTCAGAAATTTCAAAGAAATTTCGAGGACTCAGTCCCGGAAATCTTTCAGATTTCTCGGGGCATCTGGCCATCACATGAGAGAGATTCTTCGCTTCGCTCAGAATGACAAATGGAGTTATGTCCTTTGTTAAACGGCAGTATGTAGCGATACAGTTTGAAAATCGGTCAGTTTGAGTTAATTAGTCGCGCCAGAGGGAAAAAATAACATTTGCGATGTCGGTGTTGTCGATATAGGGGCCGCGGACGGGGTCGTCGCCGTCGATGGTGTCCTTGAACATTTGCACCCCCCTGCCCTTGGCGAAGAAGGGAACGAGGGAATTAGTGTGGCCGCCGCTATGCCATTGCATCGAGGGCGGATTGCCGGCGCCGTTACCGATAAGCTGGTTCCAGACGGGCTTATCGCTGAATAGCTTTTGGCCCGAATCGGGTCCAGTCAGGTAGCCGGTTTCGTGGTCGGCGGTGATAATGACCAGCGTATCGCCCCAGGAGCTATTTTGCTCGATCCAGCTTAAAACGGCTTCAACGGCCTTGTTGAAATCAATCATTTCCTCGACCATCCGTCCTGAGTGATTATCGTGGGCGGCCCAATCGACGGCGCCTCCTTCAATCATAACAAAGAAACCATCGGGGTCGTCATCAAGAACGTTGAGGGCGGCACGGGTCATTTCATCGAGCATTGGGACGGTCTTAATCATAGGCGCTTCATAAGGAATCGCGTCGGCGTTGCCGGAGCGTTTTTCCTGCAGGGTTTCATAAACTTGCGCCAGACCAAAGACGCGTTTGGGGGCGGGGCCTGAGGCGAGGGCCTGGAATTGTTCGCGGGTCTGGATAAGCGACCAGGGGTCCTGTGAGCCATCGCCATCGGCGTCTGCTCCAGCCGAGCCGGTTTTTAGAGCAGCCCAGACGGACGACCTTATATACTTATAGTTAGGTAAAGCCCCTAAATTGCCGTTGGCGTTATAAAGGGGATGGCCGCAGCCCATAATGACGTCCGCGGCGGATTTATTTATCATCTCGTCGGCAATTGCCTTGTAATCGTCCCGCGAGTCGTTATGGGCGACAAAGCCGGCGGGGGTGGCGTGGTTAAAGGGAACGCTGGTTACTACGCCTGTTGATTTGCCTAATTGCTCGGCCCGCTCGACGAGATTGGTTACCGGATTTTTGTCATTATCAACGCCGATTGCGGCGTTATAGGTTTTAATACCAGTCGCCATAGCGGTCGCGGCGGCAGCGGAGTCGGTGGGGTCATTTTTGAGATAATCGAAGTTAGTCCAGATTGTATTTGAATCGTAAGAGCCGCCAATTGGGTAGGTGCTCATCGCCAGGCGAACGGGGAAGTCCTCATAGGATTGGCATGGAATCTGGCCGCATTGATAGAAACCGGCCGAGGCGTAATGGTTGAAGCCGCCGCCGTCGGCAATCATAATAATGACGTTTTTGGGGGAATGTTTGACGGGGGGATGATTTTGAGCAGACCGGCCGACGCCGTGGCAGGCGTTGGTAAAGGCGATACAAAGCAGTAATATGCCCAAAAGTAAGGTTCTACGCATCTTCATTTCTTATAAAAAATCTTAGCAAAAAACAACTGTTTTTTCAAGGCAAAATACGACATGGAAATCCCTTTTGCGCAAAGAAAGCACATAATCGATGAAATCGCTGATTTTTTTTACAAACGCCTGAACGAAAAATTATTCAGTCGGCACAGTTCGGCCCAAACGTCCGGATAATGCGCCATAGACATCACGATTAAAAAGGGAGTCAAATCCGGCGACCCAGTTGCCGTATGCGGTATCCTCAAGCCACTGGGCTTCCGTTTTTAACTCCATTTTATCGCAAGGTTTTCCTGCTTGAAAACCGCCGGGGTATTTAATCGTCAGCCGGGCACGATACCGATTGTATATTCCTCCACTAACCCCATAGGTCCAGGTAGTCCTAAGATAGCCGCTTTCTTTGTCAATCATTTCAATATCCCAATTTCGTGCAATTGTATCCACGGTTGACTGCCACGCTTTATCGCAATCGTTATTGAGACCTTCGCGAATTTCTATGACTTTCCAGCCGGGAGTGGTCTTAACAAAAGACTTGGGGGCACAACCACTAAAAACAAACAATACTATTGCCGTCAAAACGACTCTTGAAACTTCGAATACTTCCTTCATTGCAACTGCTCCTTTCTCAACCATACGAAAAATGTTTCGTAAATCCATCCGTTGCGGTAAAAGCGTAGCAGGTATTTGCCTTTTTGCAAGAAAATATTGTACCAGATATGCAAAAATATTTATCTACCCTTTATCCGTTATTAAAAAACGTGAGGGGGCAATTTTCCGTCCTGCAATTTGATTTCTGCAAGAATCTCCAGCCGGGGCTTTCGTTTTCGCGGGGAAAGCTTATAATCTGCTAAGATACAAGACACAAGACATAAGACCTAAGACGCAATACCTAAAAAAGGGAAAAACAAAACTTGGTGTCTTGGTGGCTTGGTGGTTAAAAGACTATGAGCTATTTCAGAGATAATATCGAGAAGATGGCTGGGTATATTCCAGGATTTCAGCCGAATCAGGTTGAGGTGGTGAAGCTCAATACCAATGAGAATCCCTACCCCCCTTCCCCAGCGGTCTTGAAGGCGATTGCCGAGATTAAGCCGGAACAGCTAAGGCGGTATCCCGACCCGATGGGAAACACCTTTTGTGAGGCGGCGGCAAAAATAAACGGTGTGGAGCCGGACTGGATTATGTGCTGTAACGGGGGAGACGAATTGCTGAGGATGGCGTTT
>Ga0105104_10003528_pt1 | contig 11121 bp, 20 predicted proteins | sample PPLLaktember2015_3_FD_87034 | JGI IMG/M metagenome (GOLD analysis project Ga0105104, IMG submission 87034) | Freshwater sediment microbial communities from Prairie Pothole Lake near Jamestown, North Dakota, USA - PPLs Lake P7 Core (6) Depth... | ecosystem: Environmental > Aquatic > Freshwater >... | reverse complement strand
TATAAAATATTGAAATTGTTGGCTTATATGTTCTCCCATATAAGCATTATTTAAACCATTAGTAGTATGATTTATATTATAATCAAATTTGATAAATATTTTTTTAGTTAAAGTTTCTGTTTCGATACAATGACGATTATTTATAATTTCGGTTAAATCACTAAAATATTCTTGTAATATACTTATTAATTTGGATGTTTGTGTTTTTTTAAATTTATAAGTTATTTCTTTATCATCAAATAAACCTTTAATTGGGGTTTTATTATTAACATCATATGTTGTTTTAAATTGGGGTTCTGTATTAGCTAATTCATTAAAAATAAAATCTGGAATAGTAACTTTATAAATTGGGTCACTATTTATATTTCCCGATATTGGAATATTAGTTTTAACATTTAAAACTATTCTTTCAGAATTTTTTAAATCTTTTGTAGGTACAGTAAACGGAACTTTTATATTTATAAAATTATCCATATTTAAGATATTTTCTTTTCTTTTTATAATACATAATACCAAAAGTTGTAGATATAATTGATAATATACTTGATATACATAATAGAATTAAAAATATATTATTAAATATTGTAAAAATATTTTCTTTGATTACAAAAACTTTATTAATAATAAAATAATTTATTATATAGAAACAAATTATTGGATAATGAATTATAAAATAATATTTTACGTCTAATGTATAATTAGTAAGTATTATATAATATAATTTATGTTTTAATTTAATATTTAATTTTAAAATATTGATTTTATATAAATTGAATAATTCTTTATGTTTTTCGTATTTTAAATAAAAATTAAAACAACTTAATTCATTAGAATCATGAAATATTTCATTACTAATATCATCTACAGATTTAGGCTTTAATATATTATTAAAATTAAGCATTTTATATATTTAAATTTATACTAATTCTGTAACTATAACATACTATCATTATTATCATAAACACCTTATGAAACAGTACTAAGATCAAAGTTTGTTGATTTTATTTTATAACAATTTTTCCAAAAACCTGTAACTAAATCTATTTTAGTTACGTCTTTAACTCTATCGTTTTTGTTTATTTCATATTTTATATTTTCTGAATCACAAATTTGCACATCTGCAACACCAGCAAAAAAGAAAATAAATTTATCTCCAATTTCAATTGGTACATTGTTTTCATAACATTCAAAATCAAATTCTTTATCTGAATATGAACCTTCAATTTTTGTTTTAAAATTTCTCATTATATTTATGCTTTTAAAATATTAAGTAAAAAATTCTACATTTCCGGCAATCTTTAAATTGACATTTAAAGATTCAGACATTCTGTTTTGTTCTTCCATATAGGAATTAACATCATCTTCAATTAATTTATAGATTTGAGTAATTCCGCTGTTTTTTCTTTTAAATAATTCTTCCATTTTTTTAATTTTTAATTGTTTTTCTATATGACATATTATCATAATTATATAAAAATTCGTTTAAGATAAATGATTTTATTATTTTAGAATTTCCGAATTGATTTAAAAAATTATCAACTTGTTCGTTTGTATATTCAGCTCCATTGTATCCATCATGTAAATGGCCTAATTCTAAAATATTATCAAGTATATTACAATCTTTTTTAGGAATAGAATATTTTTCAACTTCAAAATAAAATAGAGTAGTTCCGTAATCTAATGTTATAACATTTATTTTTGTTGATTTATCATAAGCAATAGTTAAATATAGATATGTTCCACTATTATCTTTTGCTAAATATCTTGTCCATTTGTGCGATTTATCATTTTCTATTTTATCTATTTTATGAATTCTTATTTTTTGTCTTTGATCTTTTATATTAGTAGTAATTAAATTATTGTTAAAATAAAAAGAAGGTTCTAATTCTTCATGATTTATTTTATTATAAAAATGAACTTCATTATATGTAGATTTATAAAAAACAGTATCATCTTGTAAATCTATATCTTGATTAAAACAATTTATTGGAAAAATAAATATTTTTAATATTAAAAAAAATCTTTTCATATTTTAAAATTTTTCGTTTAATTTGATAAGTTAACACAATTTAATCCGCTACAATAATGTTATTTTCCAAAGTAATTTTTTAGGATAAAAGAACTTAAAATGAGTAGTTGCTTCTTTTATATTCCGTGCTTTTATTTCACATCGATGTTCCACTTGTCCTGTATAATTATAGTAAATGCATTCAAATAAACGGATGCTAATATCATGTATAACACAATGCTGTTCGGTTTTCAAATTATCTTTTTCCATATTATAAATTTTATTATTTTTAGCGGCTTTGGAAGGATTCGAACCTTCATCTTTTTATCGTTCCTGGCCTTTCATTTGGGCTATAATCCAAAAGAAGCTAAGCCGTAATTATACTGCTAATATAATAAAAAATTCTGAGACGGTAAAACAATTTAAATAAAAAATGCTCTATTATTTAATAAAAGAGCATTTTTTATTTAAAATTAAAAGTTTAATTATTTTTCTGCAGTCATTTTTAGTATAATCTACATCTATTCAAGAACTAATCCTATACCTGAAAAATTCTTAATATTTAAAGGTACATTATTTTCTTTAAATATTTTTCTTATATTTGTAACATAAACATCCATTGATCTACTTGTAAAATAATCACTTTTTCTCCATAACTTTTCTAAAATAACATCTTTTTTAACAATATTCCCATAATTTGAACATAAAATTTCTAAAATACCACCTGATTTTTGGGATAATTTAGATATTTCTTTACTATTATAAAAAATAGTTCTTCTCATAGGATCATATATACATGAGGGACCAAATAATATTTTGTCACTAGTTTTAGCAGTTAGTTTTTTTAGAAATTTAAAATTATCAATATAAATAACTATATTTTTAATTATAATATCAAATAATAAATTTAATTCTATCTTTTTAAAAAGATAAATATCTCCATTATTTATATTCATTATATTTTCCCCTATTATACATATAGGAACATATTGATATTTTTTCTTAATAAAATCTATTGCTTTTTGAGAATAATCGGAAATATCTATAATATAAGCATCTATATCACCAATTTTAATATGATCAAAAAATAAACGCTCTACTACTACAGGCATTATTTCAATATTTATAAGTTTTTTAGAATAAGAAATGAATTTATTAATTAATTCAGAATCCTGCGTATTCAATACTATCTTCATACTAATTAAATTTATTTAAGCTAAAATAGTAATATTATCGATCATATTCTAAAATATTATGTTAAGATTTTGTTAAATGTTTATTTTAATTTAAAATTACATTTGATAATTCATTTAAACTAACTGGTTTTGTTAAAAAATAATCCCATATAGGATTTTCTTTATATTCCAATTCTGTATAACCAGTTATCATTATTTTTTTGACATTATATTTTTTATTTACTTCATTTAAAAATTCTATACCGGACATTTTAGGCATCATATAATCTGAAATAACAACTTTTATTTCATTATCATTTTCTAGAATTTTTAAAGCTTCAATTGTAGAATTTACTGTTATAACTTCAATTTTTTTATTTGATTTAAAAAAATATTTATAAAGTGTTAAACTAACAGAATCATTGTCAACAAATAGTACTTTCAATTATTTTTATTTTTAAATTTATTTATGCTATATTAATAATAAAAAATGATTTAAAAAAATTTAAATAAAAAAAGACCTTGAATAAGGTCTTTATATGAGTTTTATTGAAAATCTTTTTTTCATTTTTTCCATTGTATTTATAGGAACATTATGAATATTTGAAGATCCATGTCTATTTTCCATAATAATAGAAAAAATCTTATATCCGAAAGATTCAGCCATATAATTATATGGTTTCATTTCTTTTTCTGTTGTATTTGTATTAGCAATAACTATACGTTCTGCGCCTATTTTCATGAATCTTCTACATTTACGTTGACACCATTCATGTGCTTTTGTATTATTAAAATTAGTCCATTCATATTTTTTATTATGAATATGATAATCATCTGCACAACATATAGCTTTTGTATTTAATATTTCAGCAAATGATGATTTACCTGATCCAGGTAATCCACGTAAAATTATTAATATTTTTTCTTTTTTCATACTTTTAATTTATCTACAATTTCTATCTGCAACTGACGATGCTGCCCATGCATAAGGTTTACCATAAGCTTCAAATCCCATACCTTTTACAAAGCCCATACCCGATGAATATAAAACATTTGAAAATTCTTCTTCTTTACTATTATAATCTAAATGTATCTTAATATTTTTAAAATAATTTTTAAGATTTAACATTTGAGCTGTTTGTATTGTTAATTCTGCTTCAACCCATAATTTAGAATAAATATCGCTTTTTATTGTTTTACTTGTATCAATATAATTAGCATTGATAACATGGGCTCCATGGCCTACCCCATATTTATCTAATTTATGCATTACTATAACAACAGAATATTTAATATATTTAGAATGTTCTTGTGAATCGCATCCTATAGTAATATCTATATAAGGATTTTCTTTTATATAATTATTAACATAGTTGTTAACGTCATTAATAATTTCTCCATCTATTTTTTTAAATATAAGAGTTCTTTCTATTATAGAATTTGTATCCATTAAATTAATTTTATATATTTTTATAATAAAAAAATATTTTGTTTTAAAAAATTAATATTTTATTTTAATACTGTACTTGCATTTATTAACATCATAACTATTTCTTTATGATCATAAATTAAAGCAATCATTAAAGCTGTATATCCAATATTATTTTTAGCATTTATATTTACTACTGCTTCAATTAATAATTTAACTATATTTACATGATTATGTAAAGATGCATACATTAAAGCTGTAAATCCATTATTATCTTTAGTATTTACATCTGCACCCGCTTATATTAACAACCTAACTACATCTTGTTGACCACCATAAGATGCAACAAGTAACTTTTCATCTTTCTCTTTTTGATATAATTTACTTAAATCCTTTATTATATTCTCATCAGATTTGGGCTTTAAAATATAGTTTAATTTATTTTTCATTATCATATATTTTTATATTAAACCAATTAGGATTTTGTTTCATTTTCCAAACTAATTTTGCTCCTAATCTTGTAATACATTGATGATATGATGTTTCATAGTGTAAACCTTTTTCGTGACCTAATTCATGAATAACTAAATCTAAAAGGTCAACATTAATTACATTATCTTCTAATATCCAATATGTTTCAGGTATTTTAGTTAAATTGAAAGTTAATGTTTTATCTCCATATTCAGCAATATAACTTACTGATTTTGATTTAATGAATTTAATAGTTATATTAATATTCATCATATCATAAGCCATTATTATTATCCAATCAGCAATTTCTTTTTGTTCTTTAGATGCATTTACAATTTCAAAATCATTTGTTAATGTAGAACCAAATAATTTTGAACTTGATTTCATAATATCAAATTTACGAATATTCTCCCATTCTTTTTTATTCATTTCATTTCCGTAAACAACATTATAGTTATTAGATATAGCTTTATCAATACTATTTTTATCTAATGGATTAGCTATAACAGTTTGATCACCAAATCTCTTTTTTACAACAGAATATATAGCATCTTTATTTATATTTTTTCCTTCTGTTGCAGTTCGTATCCATAAATTACTAATATTTTCTTTTGTAATTTCATCAAAAGTAATATTTAAAACTTCTGTATAAAGTTCCTTTAAAAATATTGTAGAAACTTTTTCTCTATCCATAGAAAGAGGAATTTTTTGTTGAACATCTAAAGAATAATCACAATCAATTTCACAAACTGGTATACCTAATTCATAAAGAAAAGATTTATTGTCTTTATGAATATAAATATTTGTTGAACGAATAGTTCCTCTCAAAACTCCATTTATTTCAATTTCAGTTCTTAATTTAGCATTAAATATTTTAAATGGAGTTTTATGTTTATAACATCTATCATTAATATATAAATCTATATTTTTAGGAACAAGTATCATATTTCCATATTCAATTAATTCTTGATATTCAGCTTTTGTAGATTTAAATTCCATTAAAATACTACTACCTATAGAACATTTTTTCCCTAATTTATGTCTTCCTTTTTTATCAAATATAATACTTCCTTTAGTTGTTATTATTTCAGCAAATGTACAAATACTTAAAGCCTGTTTTTCTCCTAAATTAAATCGTCCTCTTTTTAAAGAATCTCTACGTTTATACGTATCTGAATAAAGAGTATAAGCATGTGATAAATCTTTAAATCCTTCTGGATTATCATCTTCAACTTTTATTTTAGTATTTCCATTTTTCCATTCTATAGTTACTTTACAAAAAGTAATATCTTCATCAAATGCATTTTGAATAAGTTCTCTTAAAACAAAAGTTTTACTTTTACCTTCTTGTAAAGATTGTAAACCTTTTTTATCAACTTCAAACCAACTATTTTTCATATGCGTTATTTTAAAACAAATATAATCAAAATAAATTTAATTAAGAAATATTTCTTAACAAAAATTTAACAAATATTATAAAACTTTTTTATTTTTAAGCATATAACTTAAGTTCTAAGGCTCCGGGAAAGATATATTCTTAAGTCTTAAGGGTAAATTTAATTAAAATATATTTTTTATTTAATTATATTTAATTATATTTGTTATAAATTTATAAAAAATGAATAATATAATTACATATGAACAGGCTCAGGAAATTTGTAAATATTATAATAATTTCAATTTTTCTGAACATTTTTTCAAAATAGAAAATTATAAAATTTCTACATTTAACTATTTTATATGTAATTATAATAATTTTGCTAATCCTATTCCTAATAAAAATATAAATGCTTTTGATTTAAGAGGCATAACTTTTGTTTTTAATGAAGATGGAACTTTATGGAATAGATTTCTTATGCTTCCTAAATTTTTTAATTTAAATGAAACAGAATTTACTCAATATAATAATGTTAAAAACAAAAAAATTATAAATATATCTACAAAAGAAGATGGTTCTCTTATAGCATTTATGTTACTTCCTAACCAAAAAATATTTGCTAAAACAATTGCTGGTTTTTCTAATGAACAATGTATTGCTTCTTTAAAATTACTATATGAACATGATGAACATGTTTTATGGGTTAAAGATATGCTTAATAAAGGATATACACCATTATTTGAATATATATCATGGGATAATAGAATAGTTTTAAAATATTCTAAATCAGAAATAAGATTAATAGGAATTAGAAATAATAATACAGGAGAATTTTGTCCTGCTTCTTTAATTTCTATTATACCTGAAAATATGAATTATATTAAATCTTATAATTTTACACTTGAAGAATTAATTGAAAAATCAAAAATAGAAGAAAATAAAGAAGGATGGGTAATACAATTTGAAGATGGGCAATTACTTAAATTAAAAACAGAATGGTATTTTAGACTTCATAATCTAAGAACTGAAAATATATTCAGACCTGATTATGTTATTAAAAATTATTTAGAAAATAAAATTGATGATATTATATCACAATTAGATCCTTCTGAAGATAAAGATGCTTTTGAATTTGTTAAAATAGTTAAAAATGCTGTTAATAACTTTTTAATTTATATTGATAAAAGTATTTATGAGTTTAAAAATGATTATGATATTAAATATAATAAAGATTGGAATAAATTTGCAACTGATAATTATAAAAAAGCTTTTTTTAATTTAGCTAATATTTTTATAAAATATCCTGAAAAATATAATGAATCAAAAAAAGAATTTATAATTAAAATGAATTATAAATTAAATAATGCAAAAAATTTTATTGAAAAATGGGCTTAAAAATTTATATTTGTTCAAAGGTTCAATTTAATAATATTCTAAAAGATAATAATATAAATGATTCTAATATAGAAACATTTAAAAAAGCTATATTTATTTGTATAGATAATACACAAGAGGATGGATTTTATAGTACTCCAATATTTAAAGAAGATCATTCAAATGTTTTACATTTATATTTTGATGATGTTGAAAATGATATAGATGATGATGTTAAAGCTAAATCAATTACAGAAAATCAAATTAAAGAAATTGTAGAATTTTTGTATAAAAATAAAAATAAAGAATTATTATTTGTACATTGTTCTGCAGGAATATCAAGAAGTGGTGCAATAGGATTATTTGCTTTAGATTATTTTAATGGAGATAAAGAACATTTTAACAAATATAATAAACATATATCTCCTACTATAAAAGTAATAAGATTATTAAAACAATATTATACACAAAAATATGACAACAAAAGAACAACAAACAATTGATAGTTTACTTAAAGCTGTTCAAGATTTAAGAACTGAAAATAGAATGTTTCGTGAAGATGTAAAATCACAGGTAGAAACAATTAATACAAAAACAGAAAAGAAATATTTGCCTATTACTTTAGAACAAGATATTTTAAAAGCTGCTCAAATTGCAATAAAAGAAAGTATTTCAAAAGTAATGATAGCTTATGATAGTCCTATAAATAAACTTGTAAAATCAGTGGTAGAAGAAAATTCAACAGAATTAAGAGCTATAATTTCTGATAGTTTTAGCCAAGTTATTAAAACTATAGAGTTTAAACAATCTATATTAAATGCATTTTCTCATAAAGTTGCAAGAACAATAATATCTAATAATGATGGTTTATTTGATAAAGTTTCAAATGAATTAAAAAAAGATTCTGTATTTAAAGCTAAAATGGCATTAGCTGTTTCAAATGTTGTTGAAGAATGTTTAAACGAATCAAAAAATAAATTATGTATATAAAATTATTTTTATTATTTTTTTCTGTATGTTTATTTTTATCATATATAGTTATTATATATGTAAAATATGGAAAAATGAAAACTATTTCAGATAGTTATTATAAATTAAAAGAAAAAAATAAATGGATATTTACAATTGTGTGGTGGGCTTTTTCAATTCCTTTAATAATAGTTGGAGAAACTAAATTAATGTTTTTAGCAGGTGTCGGAATTTGTTTTGTTGGAGCAGCACCAGCATTTAAAAAAGAATTAGAAGAAAAAGTACATATTGTTGGAGCTATAACTGGAATTATATCAGGAGTAGCTTCTTTATGGTTTGATTTTAATTTAGGGTATTTATCTATAAGTTTATTTATATTAAGTTTAATTTTATTTTTAAATAAAAAATTATATAATCCAACTTGGTGGATTGAATTTTTTTCATTTTGTACTATTTCAGCAGGATTATTTATAAATATTATTAAATAAATTTTTTTATTTCTAATTTTTTTATTAATTTAGCATTATGAAAATTAAAGTATATCCTATAGCTAATGGAAATCATAATAATCTTCATATGATTGCTAAAGTTAACAATTTATTTAAGTTTAAAATAAATGTATTTTTAGATAATTGTGATGCATATATTATGAATTTTTCATCTAAGATTCCTATAGAATTTTTAGATAAAAATAATATCTATCAGTTTTTAAATGAGGGATTAATCAAATGGGATTATAAACTTAAAACAAATAGTAAAGATATTTTTATTAGTAAATTTGAAAATACTGATGAACTTATAAAATATTTAAAGAATGATGACGTTTAAAAGGATAAGAGAATTAGCTCCTCAAGAAATAAATGATTATTTAGATAAATGCGAACAAACTCCGCAAAATCCTAAATGGCATCCGGAAGCTCCTAATGAAAAAATACCTTATAATGTATTAGCTCATATAAAAATTGTTTATAATAGATCTTTACTTAGTGAAGATATGAATTTAATTTTAGCTGCATTATTTCATGATTTAGGAAAAGCAGATGTTACTAAAATAAATAAATCAGGAAATTGGGGATCTTATGGACATGAATTTATATCTGCTAATTTAGTAGAAAAATATAAGAAATGGGTTGGTGGGATGGGAGGAAAATGGAAAAAAGTTCATTGGATTGTTAAAGAACATATGAGAATTAAGTTAATTGATCAAATGAAACCAGCAAAACAAGAACTTTTATTAAATCATGAATGGATTAATTTTTTGAAAAAATTTACAGAATATGATAATATGAAAACATTAACTCAAGAAGAAATATATGGAATTAATAACAAGTAATCAATATATTGAAGGTAAACTTATAACAATCGATGATATAGGATCTCCTGTAACATATATTCCAATACATGCTAATGGAAATGTAAATCATAAATCTTGTGAGAGAGGGACGATTAAAAGAGTTACAGAATATGGTGTTTTTGTTAATTATATAGGAAATGTATGTTTAACACCTCCTGAATTATTAGTTTGGGGATAAATTTATGAAAAAAATTGTTATAAATAAAGATGATATAGAATTACTATATTCATTTTTAGGCATAGGGCCATTTTTAAAGGCCAAATTTGTTTTTTTAGGAAATGAATTTGGCCTTTCTTCTAAATCTATAAATGATCTATTAAACATTATTAAAAATAAAATTAGGAATAATGATATTACTTACATAAATAAAGCTTTTATTTTAGATTATATTAATGATTCATCATCTATAAAAAGTATATTTGTTCAATTTTGTTCTAGATTATTATTAGCATTAGAAACAAAGGATGAAAGATGGTTTGGAGAATTATCTAAATTAGGAAAAATATCTTTAAATAATTATATATTAAATAAGCTTCATAAAGAAAATTCATGCATAATTAATCTAAGGCCATTGCCTAGACCTACTGAAAGACAATGGATTTATGAAAATATAAATGAAAAAGATTATATGAAAAAATTTAATTATATACTTAAAAATTATAAAGGAGATAATTTATCTAATGAAAGATTAATAAATTTTAATATTTTTTTAAATAAAGTTCAAAATGCTGTAAAAATATGTTCAGGAAATAAAGAAAATAAAAAATATTTCTTTTTACAATTAAATAAAATATTAAATGAAAATAAATATCAATTTGAACTTATAGATGATTTTTATATTGATAAAATTAATAAAATTATAATATCTAATTATTTTGATAATAGATCAGGTATTAAATTAAATGGACTTAATAAATTATATCATAAAATACTAGAATTAAATGAATGATATATTAAAACCT
>Ga0105104_10003527_pt1 | contig 11124 bp, 9 predicted proteins | sample PPLLaktember2015_3_FD_87034 | JGI IMG/M metagenome (GOLD analysis project Ga0105104, IMG submission 87034) | Freshwater sediment microbial communities from Prairie Pothole Lake near Jamestown, North Dakota, USA - PPLs Lake P7 Core (6) Depth... | ecosystem: Environmental > Aquatic > Freshwater >... | reverse complement strand
CGGTCTGATCCTTGATCTGAGACCATCTGGTATCGGAAATGCTCTTGGGCATTTATACAGAATCGTTCTGTATAACACCCGCACAGGGATGTTTTACGGATTTGATCTGTATAAATCATAGTTAGGCAGCCAAAAGACAATCTCGTTCAATAGAAAAGGCAAAAGGATTGAGACACTATGCGTATTGTAATCATTGCTCCAGGTACTCGCGGAGATGTTCAGCCTTACATTGCATTGGGACAAGGATTACAGAATGCAGGGCACTATATTCGTATTGTAAGTCATAGCAATTTCGAGTTATTGGTTACGTCTTACGGTCTTGAATTTTGGTCATTTGGGAACGATGTAAAAGATGCCGTTGAAAATAACGAAATGCGAGAGCTAACCGAAAAGGGAATTTTCTTGTTGTTAATGGCAAAAATGGCAAAGGAAGCCCAACGCGAAGCACTCCGTTTTGCTGAAGGCGGCCTTATGGCGGCACAAGGTATGGATATTGTGTTGGCTGGGATGGGTGGGTTATACATCGGTATTGCAATTGCGGAAAAATTAGACATTTCACTTGTTCAAGCCTATGTAGTTCCTTTCACCCCTACTCAAGAATTGTCCAGTGTTCTTACTCCAAAACTTCCAACTTTACTCAACCGCTTCTCACATCAACTTACCCGCCAACTTATGTGGCAGGGATTTCGGTCAGCAGATTCAATAGCGCGAAAAAAAGTATTGGGAATCCCAGCGGCTCCACTCTTGGGTCCCTACGATTCCAAGTCTACGCATAATATGCCTATTCTCTACGGCTTTAGCCCTTCTGTGATACCTCCACCCTCAGATTGGAATGGTAATACTCACATTACTGGATATTGGTTTATAAATGAAGCAGATGATTGGCAAACCCCCTCTGCACTTCTTGATTTCTTGCAATCTGGTTCCCCACCTGTGTATATTGGATTTGGCAGTATGAGCAACAGGAACCCCGAACACACAGCAGATTTGGTAATTCAGGCATTGGCACTGACTAACCAACGTGCCATCTTGCTTTCAGGCTGGGGCGGATTACAAACAACAAATTTACCTGACTCAATTTTTATGATCGACTCTATTCCACATTTATGGCTTTTTCCGCGCGTATCAGCGGTTGTTCATCATGGCGGAGCAAGTACAACTGCTGCCGGTCTTAAGGCTGGCATTCCATCCGTAGTTATTCCTTTTTTTGGCGACCAACCTTTTTGGGGTCAACGAGTTGCGGATTTAGGAGTTGGGTCAAAACCGATTCCACGAAAAAAACTCACTGCCGAAAGGCTTGCAAATGCTATTCAAGAAGTGGTTACAAACGAAGATATCCGTTCCCGCGCTGCAAAACTAGGAAAACAAATTCAAACCGAAAATGGAATAGAATCTGCGGTAAATATTATCAATCGACTTGAAAAACGAAAGGCTGCCTGACACAGCGTCCACCCGACTGGTGGGAGTCTGCGCGTTTCCAGGCACTTTGCGTGGCTTGATGTTGATTCCGTGAAAGCAGCGTTGTCTCGTCCCACCCACCAGCGGGTAACGCATACCGTTGGGCGCTTAGTCAAAAATATCAAAGGTCCTATGACAACGAGAAAAATTGCAGCCATCATTCTCACAACCATCTTGTTGTTGGTTTCGAACACACAAGCTCGCGCAGATATTTCACCGCCTGAGCCACCATCCGGAACGAATCCAGAGCCAGGAAGCGAAACAACCAATGTTCGGATGGTATCCGAGACCGTCTTGGTTGAAATAGATGGAGATAGCCCTCTCGACACTGGCTTTGGTGATGTTACGGCTACATTTACAATGCGGAATCTTGGGGATGTCGATGAGCAAATGGATGTACGATTTCCACTGGACCAAACAATTGGATGGGGTAATCTTTGCAGCGCGCCATCTTTTATTAATCCAACAATCGACGACTTAAGTGTCAAGGTTAATGGGAATGCAGTTTCGACACAGACCACATACCAAACCGTACCAGTGATAATGGGAGAGGAACCTTGGCCTACAACCACCATCCCTTGCTGGGCAAATTTCCATGTGTCGTTCCCAGTTGGGAAAGATATAGTTATAGAAGTTTCTTACACAGCCCAACCGTATGATTTTGGAGGATATCACTATTCTTATGTCCTAATTACAGGCAATGGGTGGAAAGATACGATTGGTAGTGCAGACATTATCTTTCAAGTTCCTTACGAGCTAAATGATTCAAACTTTATTTCTTGTTCTCCGCAGGATTGTGAAGTAACCACCAACACAGTACAGTGGCATTACGAAGATTTTGATCCATCTTCGAATGTTATGGTGTCTCTATCGTCACCACCCTTATGGCAAAGCATACTTTTTGAAACACAGAATACTGCTCGAAATCCCAATGATGGAGAAGCATGGGGACATTTAGCTAAGGCGTATAAAGAGTCAATCAGAGAAAATGTGGGCTATCGTTCTGATGCGGCTGGGCAGGAAATGTATCAATTGAGTAAAGATGCCTATCAAAAAACGGTTACGCTGTTACCCAACGATGCAGATTGGCATTACGGGTTTGCTGATTTACTTTGCTGGAACGCTGGATACAACAATTTTCTAGTCGATTCAGAAACAAAAGCATGGATTGAATGTGTTGAACGAGTACAACAGGTTCTTGATCTCAATCCCAACCATGAGAAGACAAAGGAATTGATTGAGTATTATGGAGAATTTGATGGCATGATTGATTTTAGTGGTTCGCAGCCAGATTACATCATTTTGACGCCGAAACCAACTACGGCATCAATTTCGACCGAAAAACCCAATGAAGTGAAAGTAATGGCAACAGCAACTGATATGTTGCCAACCGCCCAAGCCATACAAACGCCCGTCGCAACAATGGCAATAGCAGTTACATCAACGCCTGTCCTTGTTCAAGCACCTAACAGGTCAAGTCCAGTGACTTACATTAGCGGAGTTATATTGCTCGTTGTTGTTCTGCTAATTGTTGTGAAATTCAGAAAGGCATAGAAGATAAAAAAAACAGCGCCTAACACCGCGTGCACCCGACCCCCGGGCAAGCGCCGGGGCTGGCGTGGTGGGACTCGCCGCGTTTTCAGGCAGGTGTTGTGGCTTGGAGCTGATTCCGTCAAAATGGTGTTGTCTCGTCCCGCCGGGTCGAGCCTGGCGAGACCACCAGCGAGTCGCGCGAGCCGTTCGCTCTTTTCTACTCTCCAGGAGCGGCATATATAACACCAAGAATCCCAGAGGCAACGATTGGCTATGATCAAAAAAAAAGTATTTCCTACCAGCATTCGGTGGCGCTGGATTCGAGGCAGCTTGATCGGCGTCTTATTGCTTGTTGGCCTTCCTTTGGGACTCGATCGCTATATGGATTGGGCTACCAGCAATCTGCGGTTTCGCAACCCCCGGCAGGTGCCACCGAAGTCGGTTGCCATTGTATTTGGGGCGGCGGTCTATCGGAATGGGCAGCTCTCGCCCATGCTGGCTGCTCGAGTGCGACAAGCCGTTGAAGCCTATCGCATAGGACGCGTGCACAAAATTCTGATGACAGGAGATCACAGTCAGACAGACTATGACGAAGTCACGACGATGAAGCGCTATGCGATCGAGTTAGGCGTGCCAGCGGATGTCATCCACCTGGACTATGCGGGCTTCTCCACATATGAAAGCTGTTATCGGGCGCGGGAGATCTTTGGCATACGGGACGCGATTGTCATTACACAGGGCTATCATCTGCCGCGAGCAGTGTATACGTGTGCACAGCTGGGCATAGAGGCGGTTGGGCTGGAGACCGATGATCGTGGGATCTATCCGGCGGCTATCATGCGGAGCTATATGGTGCGAGAAGTCTTTGCGACAGGGAAAGCTTTGTGGGATGTGCATCTCGCGCGGCCGCTGCCGACTTTTTTGGGGAAATATGAGGGGATGGAGTAGCGATCAATGACATCCTTCCGTTCGTTTTACCCCAAAAAACCGGGCGGATGAACGAAGTAGCCAGCACAGGGGCAAGCTCGAAAAAACGCCGAAAAATGACAAGAAATAAATCTGAAAAGTTGAAGCCACTCGACCGTCAGGTGTAACCTTTTCATGGATATAACGATTCGGGTTTTAGGTATAATTTAGTTGTGGAAAGTTGGGTTGGGAAAAGGCTTGGCAAGGTTCAAATCGAATCTCTGGTTGGACGAGGGGGCGCAGCCGAGGTCTATTTGGGCACGCATACTACCCTGGGGCGTAAGGTTGCCGTCAAGATCCTCCGAAATCTGAACGAAGAAAACTCGGATGCGCTGGCTCGTTTTGAACGGGAAGCGCGTGCCGTTGCAAAACTGCGCCATCCCAACATTGTCCAGGTCCATGATTTCGATACGATCGACAACAATCCCTATCTGGTGATGGAATATATCGAGGGTCCATCGCTCTCGAAGTACCTGAATACCCTGCATCAAAACCGTGCAAGACTTCCGCTCTCTCAGGCAGTCCATTTGATACGCGCCGTTGCGAGCGCTCTCCAATACGCACACAACAACCGGGTGATCCATCGTGATGTTAAACCAGGCAACATCCTTCTCACTTCGCCTTCAAAGCACATTGAGGTCGGCAAGCCGCTGCCGGAAGACTTCGAACCTGTCCTGACGGACTTCGGTCTGGTCCGCTTCATGGATGGACATCGCCAGACGACCACCGGGCACATTGCCGGCACGCCTGCTTATATGAGCCCTGAACAGGCGCGCGGGGAAGCGACCGATGGGCGAGCCGATATTTACTCCCTGGGCATTGTGCTTTATGAGATCCTTGCTGGGGATGTACCCTTCGATGGGGAATCTACCGTCAGCATTTTGCTCAAGCAAGTGAAGGAACCGCCCCCACCGATCCCCGGACTCTCATCATTGCTTCAAAATGTGCTCGACCGCGCCTTAGCCAAGGATGTACGGAACCGCTTCCAGATACCCATGGAATTTGCAGATGCACTCAGCATGCCTGTGAATATGAAGAGCGAGGCTGCCACGATCCAGTTTACGGAGGCTCAACCGATCCAGCCTCCATTGAAAATGCAGCAACCAGTGAAAGTGGAACCGCCAGCAAAGCGCTCAACAAGCTGGCTTCGTATCTCCGCGCTGGCAGTGATCGCGGTTGTACTTGGCAGTTTCCTGTTGATCAAGGATTTTCCATCTTTTGCGTCTAAAAATATCACTCCAACGACTCCCGCTCCTTCCGCGACGGATATCCTCCTCCCTCTAACATCTACAAGCACTCCAACTGCAATCGTTCCAACAGGTCCGATCGGATTCCTTCGTTTTCAAAATGGAAGTGCAATCGCGGACCAGGTATCTTTGACCACAGAGGCAATGCCCCCTCCGCCGCTGGGTAGTCAGTATGAGATCTGGCTGACCGGTGCTGGTGAACACCTTAGCCTCGGCGTCTTTACTCCCGATCAAGATGGCCAGGGAGAATTGACTTTTTCCGACCCTGAGGGTGTGAACCTGCTCTCGCATTATGGCGGGCTTGAAGTCACCATCGAACCCAATCCGGACACGGACCTGAAACCTTCCGGGTTAACGGTCTATGCCTTCACGCTGCCGGAGGAAGGACTGGTTCATGTCCGTTATCTGTTATCAACCTTCTCACGGACTCCGGATAAAAGCGCGCTGATCCAGGGTCTTCATGCCAACATCAGGCAAACCAACGAACTGGCGCAGGAGATGCAAACTGCCTCGGACAGTGGTGATCAAAAGACGGTGCTGCAAAAAGCGGAAACTGCTTTAAACCTTCTCGTCGGGACCAACAGTGCAGACTATAAGGATTGGAATGGTGATGGGAAGACCGAACCGCGCGGAAGCTACGGGCTTTTACTGAATGGCAGTGAGTTTGGTTATATCCAGGCTTCCTATGCCGAAGCAGACTATATCATTGCCAATACTTCAGGAGCTACACAATATACGTATATGATCGCCAATGGAGAGGTGGTCAAAACCTGTGCGCAAAATATGGTCCTGTGGGCGCCGGAATTGCGCAAGCTCCTTCTAGCGATCATCAACTCTACACCTGATTCCGACACGTCAGGATCCATCAGCGCCCTGGTCACTCTGACTGATCAAATACTCAACGGCATTGACGCCGATAAAAATGGAACCATCGACATAGTCTCCGGCGAATGCGGCGCAGAAACAACCTATGAATACGCATATCGCATGGCAGATATGCCCATCCTGCCCGCCGGTCTTTCCGACCAACTGACAGCAGTGGCGAATTCCACGCTGTTCCCAACGAATGCTGTAGTACAGTCCGGTTCCGAAGGCACCCCAGGTGTAACTGGAACTGCAGGTGCAAATACTCCCCAACCCAATCCCACCAAGGAAGCGAAGCCTACTAAAGAAACGAAACCGACGAACGACTCTGGTGGCAACAATAACGGCGGTGGCAATAACGGCGGTGGCAACAATGGTGGTGGCAATAACGGCGGTGGCAATGACAAGCCCCCCAAAGAGCCCAAAGATAAATAGCAGGAGATCCAGAGCGAACAAGCCTGATCCAAATTAAGAAGAACCCCCGTTGGTTACCTGGCACAGCCTACCCTATTCTGGATTCACAATTTAGCGATCATCCCATCTTCAGACAAATCCGGAAGTTCTCTACATGGCTCACAGGCAACTGCTCGGAACCACCAGCTCCCTGCGGGGATGATATCGCAAATCGTTAGGCGGGTAAAATTGCAGTGAGCCGCCATCAAGATAGAAAATGCAGAATCAAAGCTTCCAAAACAGCCTTCGATGTTTACAGCATCCCGCAACGTGGTTGAGCATTGCATTGCTTTTGATTAATGATCATGTCCTTAAAACCGTTAGTCCGTCCTGGCTAACAGGAAAGCTAAGCGACTTTACTGGCATCTTCTTTTTCCCTTTCCTCGTTGCAGCAGTTTTGAGTGTCCTCCTGCCAAAATTCCATCTGACAACTCGCGGCGTAGGAGAAATTGCCTTTGGTTGTGTGGCAATATGGTTCGTCTTATTGAAAACTGTTCAACCAATAAATCTTCTTACAGCACAGATCGCGTCATTTTTCGTTGGTTTTCCCACAAGATTTAGCCTCGACCCAACAGATTTGCTCTCTCTGTCTGCAATGGTTCCCGCCTGGATAATATGGATACAAAACACTGCTAGAGCAAATTCTCGGTTGGCATACTTTTCGTTCCTGCTTGGTTCAGTTGCCGCAATAGCAACGTCACCGCCCTACTTCGGCATTACTAAAGTAACTAATCTGGAATATTACAAAGATGGCATTGTATATGCGGCAGACAAGCATGCGTTTGAAGACGAAAACCATTACCCTGTTGCAAAAAGTCTTGACGGTGGTGTCACATGGGAAGAAGCTCTCGCAGTGAGTAATATTGAAGAGAGAGGCTTGCCCATTAAACATTGCAGCCACCTTTACCCCGATATTTGTTACAACCTGACGAAATCAGGGAAGCTGCAAGAACTTGCCAGTGATGGCACATGGATCGATGTCGAAGGACTTGAAATAAAAACGGCTTATGAAACAAAAAAGGTGAAAGTCTATGATTTGATTCTTTTTGAATGGGAAGACAAAGAGTATGTCATTATTGCAATTGGCGAGTACGGCATTTGGCGGCGAGAGGTACCGGATGGTGAGTGGAGCGAAATTTCCGTTCTGTCTGCAAATGAATAATTACTATGTTACGCACGTCGCGCTGGCGACAGTCTACGACGTGCACCCGAGCCCCCTGAAGGGGGCAATCTCGCAAGCCGTCAGGTGTCAGTCCCGCGCAAGAAATCGAGGTGATTACATTGGATGAGTTAGAACTTGAAACGACGATCAATATCCGGAAACTGGGATATAAGTTTCTCGACAAGCCTGTGATTGTGGGCGGGCTGGCGATGGAATATTACGGATTGCGAAAGCACGGCGAGGATGTCGACTGCATCGTCACAGATCGTGATTACCAGAGATTGAAAGTCCAGTTTCCAAACAATCGGAAAGACATTTGGGGCGACTTCGGGATCCTTGTCAATGGGTTTGAGTTGTTTCGGAGTATCTATAGGTTTGACCATGCTCATTATTCGCGAGGGGCTATCGAGTTAACGAACTATAAAATCGTCAGTATCGATATGCTTTTTCGGATGAAGGTATTTGCAATCGGTGTTGCCCAAAAGCATGATTCAGATGTCCAACTTCTCAAGGAGTATTACCAACAGTTCCAGAATCGAGAATACCGGGAATACCTGGATCGCCATATCGATCGTTATACGTCTTCGGAGAATGGTATCTTCTTGGGGATCCGCTATGATGACAAAAATTAGTTCAGCAGGCGCCACTGGCTTGCATGCCGGTGTTAAAAAATCAAACCGCACCTGACACAGCCCCGCTGCGCTGCGGGGATGATATCGCCCACGGTTGGGCATTTGATATACTGTGCCAATGAACATCGAGTTCGACGGCAAGATCTGGTTCTGGCAGGGTCCCGCCCCATGGTACTTCGTTACTGTTCCGGAGCAGCAGTCCCGTGACCTGAAAGCCTTATCAGGGTTTGTGACTTATGGCTGGGGAATGATCCCGGTACATGTCCGGATCGGCAAAACCGAGTGGAAGACTTCCTTGTTCCCCAAAGATGGCCGCTACCTTGTGCCCATCAAAGCGAGTGTTCGAAAAGCAGAAAAACTTGAGGAAGGCGACAAAGTGACTGTACGACTCGAAGTTCATTGAAAAGTAGTGCATATATGCGTAGATAGGTTTTATGCTATGTCATCGCTAAACCCGGAAGAATTCTTCAGTTTGTACGCAATGTGGGGCGTTGATGGAATCAGCCATTTGTCGATGATCAATGGCTATGCAGAGCTGCTTTTGAAGGATAAGGCGGAAAATCTGACAGAGGAACAAAAGCACTATCTGGAAATTATTATCAAGCGCAGTTTACGTGCACAAGCTGATTGGCATCATACCCATAGTTATCTGCGGTTTCGCACTATATCCACCATGCCTTTTCGGAAAATTGATGTGCATCAGGCAGTCCAAAGTGCCATCGAGTATGTTCGCAGATATGCTCAATTTGAAGATGTAAAAGTGAAGCTGCCTGACAATATCCCACCTGTCAAAGGAAATGACTGGTTGGAAGGAGCGATTGGCTATATTTTGGACCCTCAGCCGCCTGGCGGTGGTTTTATTGGTTATGTAGAAGACTACACGCCGACCATCGGAGTTCTCTTGATGGATGATAAATATATTAACTTTCGAAGTACCAGTGGTTTGCGTGTTAATCCTTCCAGGATACAACAACCTTCTGATCTGTTATACCCGGGTACACGTCTAAGTGCAGCGAAGTTGATTATTCAATACTATGGTGGTGATGTTGAAATTGCCAGATTGGAACCGGAGCTTGAAATTCGCTTCTCCTTGCCTGTTTGGGTAGAATCCGATCCGTAATCCGCCCAACACAGCCCCGACGGGTGGACTGGCGCAGCCGTGTCGAGCCGTGTCGAGACCACCAGCTCCCGCGGGGACCGCCGCTCGTGACGGGTGACGCAAACCTTGGGCGCCTCAAGGAGAGTAAAAAATGGGTATGTACTTGGCAATGTGCACATTGAGCGATGCGAATATCAGGAGAGTACTTGCTGATCCCCCGCTGATTTGGAAAGTCATTGCTCCGGATGATCCGGAAGCATACGAAAACGCGCTCTCAGAACCATCAGGTTTGTTCACCAGGCTTTTGGGGCGCAGAAGTGGTAAGACTTCATCACAATCGGATCTCATGCTAACGAATGACGAGGTGGCCGATACTGAGCTTGATAAAGCCTGGCACGCTATACACTACATGCTTACTAAGTCTGCGTGGGAAGGCGAGGCACCTCTGAATTTCCTATTGAAAGGCGGTGTTGAGGTTGGTGATATTGAAGTCGGCTATGGTCCTGCCCGAGTTCTTACATCTGATGAAGTTCACCACATAAATGCAGCATTGAAGCCGATCGACGGCGGGTTTCTCAAGAGCCGTTTTGATCCTGTAGAAATGACAAATCTGGAGATTTATCCAGAGATTTGGCAGCGCGACCCTGAGGAAGACGATACTTTCGGGTACTGTGAAGAGTACTTTGGTGTTCTAAAAGCTTTTGTGGAACAAGCCGCAGATCGGAATCTTGGTCTGGTTATTTATCTATCATGAACCAGCGCCTGACAAAGCCCCGCTGCACGGGAACGGCGTCCGCGACGGGTTACCCCCCCATTGGGTCGTTTCTCCTTCACGATGGGAAGAAGTTGATATGGTCAAAAACTCCCCAAAACAGCCGCGCTGTGCGGGATCCCCTGCGGGCACGATGTCTGCGATGTAGCAGGACTCGCTTCACGGAGAGGAGTCTGCTACGCTCAAGCCGGTTCCGTCAAAGCGGCTGGATCCCGTCCTGCCCCATTTGGACAGCCTACCGTAGAGTTTCGAAGTCCCCGGGTAGAAATTCAAGATCGCCTGCGTAGAGGTGACAGTCACCTTTGCACCTCTCCCGCCTCGCGGGACACACGCAGCCAGGTGACTGTCACCTTTGGGAGACTGCTGTGAGCGCTGCCTGCCTGCGCCGCGGGTTTTCCGCATAATCCTTCTCGCCCAGCTGCTGGGTTTCCGGCCAGATGTGTGCGAACCAGGGCATGGGAAAAGACCACATTCCGCCATAACGACGCGGCCTTGTTGAACGCTTCCGCTCCGGGCTCAGGATGACCTCGGCAACGATCGCGCCTTCTTCGGCGTGCATCCGCGCTTTCACGGCTCCATCCGAGTCGACGATCTGGGATAAGCCCGGGAAGCTGCTATTGAAGTCGCCAAAACCACCAGGCAGTTCGGTGTTGATCAGCCCGGTCCGGTTGGAGAATGCCACCGGCACGCCCAGTGTCCTGGCGTAATAAGGCGCGCACCTGCGGACCATGCTGTCGAACAGCTCGATATCTCCCGCTTTCATGGGCTTGAGCCGCCCGGCCGCCATGGGCTGCAGGATCAGGTCGACCGAAGCCCGCTGCAATTCCTGCAGGTGCTCATATAACAGGTTCTCGAAGCAAATGCCCACCCCGATGCGCCCAAGCGCCGTCTCGATCACGTGCGGACCGTTCCCGCCGCGGTAGAAAAAGGCTTCCAAT
>Ga0105104_10003525_pt1 | contig 11126 bp, 15 predicted proteins | sample PPLLaktember2015_3_FD_87034 | JGI IMG/M metagenome (GOLD analysis project Ga0105104, IMG submission 87034) | Freshwater sediment microbial communities from Prairie Pothole Lake near Jamestown, North Dakota, USA - PPLs Lake P7 Core (6) Depth... | ecosystem: Environmental > Aquatic > Freshwater >... | reverse complement strand
GTGTCCAGCATGGGCGGGCAAATCCTGGAGAAGTTGCTGGGCGGTCTGCCTGGCCCGGTCCGCTCCGCCCTCGGCTTCGCCCGTGGTGGCGTCGTCCTCGGCCCGGTCACGGCCACCATCGGTGAGTCCGGCGCAGAGGCCATCGTCCCGCTGAATCGCCCTCTCTCCCAGGTCGATCCGTCCGTCCGCCTCCTCTCGGCCATTGCGCAGGGGAAGATGCCCGGCTTCGCCGCAGGTGGGCTGGTGACGGGCGGAGGTCGGCAGATCACCGTGGCCCCCGGTGCCATCGTGGTGAACACCCAGATCGAGAACCCGCGGCGTGTGGCCGAGGCAGTCCTGGACCGCATGATCCTGGCTCTGGTCTGAGGGTGACAAACATGTCACCCTCACGGCACAAGGAGGCTCCATGTACTACCTCGGCTGGATGAGCCTCGCGGGTGCCGAGGTCTGGAACATCGAGCGCACCCTGAACTACCTGCGGGCCAACGTCCCGAGCCTCGACGTGTCCGGCTGCGACGAGTGCGACACCCTGGCCGAGGCGCTCGGGGACGCGCCGTACAAGAACAACCCGGTGGACGACAACGCCCCGTGGGTCGCGGATGACGAGCCGGACCTGGGCGACTTCTACGGGTTCTACCCGATGAGCATGGAGGGGCTGTACGACTCGACGCTGACCGCGACCATCACCCAGATGAGCGGTGACGGCGGGTTCATCTCCACGCCCCGCCATGAGACCAAGGACATCCGGGTGACCGGCGTCCTGATCGCCCAGACCCGCATCGCGCTGGTCAAGGGGCGGGCCTGGTTCAACAACACTCTGGCGGGCTCGCGCTGCCTGAACAGCGGGCCGGGCTGCAACGGCGACGACATGTGCTTCTTCGCCTCCTGTCCGGCCGACCTGACGCAGGGCGACTACTACCTGCGCACCGTGCGCGACGTGGCCCTGATCGAGGGGCCGAACATCATCCAGCAGTACGGCCAACTCCCGTCCGGGGCCTGGATGGACCTGGTCGAGTTCAACATGACTGCGGCCACCCCGTTCATCTACGGCCCGATGGACTATCTCGGCTCGACCATCGGCACGACGACGGTCGAGCGCACCGCCAGCCTGACCATCGACACCACGCCACCGCGACTGCCCCAGTGTCCCTACACGCCACCCGCGACGATCACCGACCCGCTGGCTCCCTACATCCCCCCGCCACCCCGCCCGCCCAACGTGACCAACTCGCTCCAGCCGCCCGAGCCGTGGCTGTCCGGCTACTCCGTCTTCATCCCGGCTGAGCGTGTCCCTGAGGCGATTGACGCCGTCCTCATCATCACGCTGACCACGGGCGCGGACGCGGCGCGGTGGGTCCGGCTGCGGCTGTACGCCGCGCCGCTCGGCTTCGACCAGAAGGTCTCCGACCTGGACCCGTGTGGGTTCTGCGGCGACCTGACCATCACCTACATCCCGCCGAACTCGAAAATGGTCATCGACGGGATGAACCAGACCATCTACATCATGGACACCGCGGGCAACTCCTACCCGGCCTCGCACCTGGTGTTCTCCGGCACCGGCCAGCCCGCCCAATGGGCAGCGATCACCTGCGGCATGGACTACTGGATGACCGTGGAGTTCACGGGTGGTGAGCAGCCCGTCAACTGGTTCACCGTGGGCGCGACCAGCCCGAGTTCCTCGTTCACCACGAGCCTGGGTGCCTGGACCAACGGCGTCAATGACGGCTCGCCGCGAGCGGTCCTGACGCGCGACACCGCGCAGTACGCCTCGTCCACCGCCTCGATGAGGGTGAACTGGCCGCTCGGTTCGACGGACCGGCCGCAGGTGGTCCTGAACGGCCTGACGCCGGGGCGTGCCTACTCGCTGAGCATGTGGGTCAAGTCGCCCACCGCCCGTGTCAGCCTGGCGTTGGAGCAGGCCGGATCGGTGCAGGCAATCCCGGACCCGAACTGGCAGTTCGTCACCATCAACGTCGTCGCGGACGCGGCGAGCATGATCGCCTCGTTGAGCCGCGACACCGCTCAGGCGTCGGGCGACCTGTGGGTGGACGACCTTGGCCTGCGTGACGTGGAGACTGGCACCTACGCGGTCGTGGAACTCGAACTCACAACCGCTCGGAAGGAGTAACCGTGCTGGGCTGCGGCTTCAACACGGCTGCGATCTTCGACCGGGGTGCTGTCACTCGGCTGTTCCCCATCGACCGCACCACGTCCATCGCCTACGGGCGACTGCGTGACGGCATCTCCGATGCGCTCGTCCATATCCCCACCTCGGCGGACTGCTGTGCGGACCTGGCGAACGTCGAGCCGGTGCGCCACGTCCTGGTGATCTACCGGGACGGGCAGCGGGTCTGGGAGGGGCCGATCACCCGCATCTCCTACAGCAACGACGATGTCGAGATCGCCGCCAAGGACGTGATGTTCTGGCCGTACCGGACGATCATGCGCAACGAGTACAACAACGCCTACCCGAACATCGCCTTCGGCACCGACCGGATCGGGCACATCCTGCGCACCGAACTGGCCCGCAAAGAGGCGCTCGATCCGCCGATCAATGTGCTGCCCTATCTCCAGATTCACACCGAGGCGGACACCGCGCGGACCTCCCGCCACACGCTGCCCTACCAGAAGACGGTGTTCGAGGAGATTGACGACCTGGCCGCGAAGGCAGGCATCGACTACACGGTCGTCGGCCGGGCGATCCATGTCCACGACACCTCGTACCTGCTCGGCCAGACACCTCTGGCGACTGAGGCGGACTTCATCGGCGGCGTCATCGTGTCGGTCTACGGGATGGACCTGTGCACCTACTCCGCGGTCACGGACGGCGAGGGCCTGTGGGGCGCGGACGAGCGGGACCAGTTGTACTACGGCGAGATCGAGATGCTGGCGACCGCCTACGACGAGGAGAACGACACTACTGACCCGAGCGTGGCGGAGTTGAAGTCGCAGGCCCAGCGCAACCTGTCCCAGCGGTTCCCGGTCCCCATCGAGGTGCGGGTGCCGGACAACAGCCAGATCAACCCGAACAGCGAGACGTTCTCGTTCGACATGCTGGTGCCCGGAGTGAAGGTCCCGCTGATGGCGACGGCTGGTTGTCGGCAACTGCGTCAGGACCAGAAGATCGACAAGGTGGACGTGCGTCAGGACGAGGCGGGAGAGGTGGTCACCATGACGTTGATCCCGTTCCCCGGAGCATCGGCAACGCCATGACCGCGTTCATGACGCCGACCACGATGCCGGAGTGGATGGGCCAGGTGAACCGTCGCCTGGCGGTCATCGAGCGGCACCGCCACGGTCCCGTCGTCGGGGGTGACAACTCTGTCACCGAGAGCAGCAAGTGGTTCAGGGCGGACGCGGCCCGAGTGGACACCCCGATCAACACGGACGGCAACTACGTCCTGGTGCCGCTGGCGACCGCTGACGACCCCTTCGGGATGCTCAACTCCAACTTCGGTTTCGTCGCACCCAGGAGCGGGCCGGTCCAGTTCTCGGCGGCCGTCTCGGTCAACTTCAACGGCCCCAACGCCGCCAACACCTACCCCATCCTCTGGGACGAGACGGACGGGACCGTCGTGCTCCGGGGCACCCAGTTCTCCTCGCCCACTCCGACCTGGCCCAACGGGTGGGACCAGGTGACCGCCCTGTCCGGGATCGTGGACGTGGTCGAGGGCCACACCTACTACCTGTGGCAGTTCGTCTCCTCGGCGGGCAACGTCAAGTCGTTCCACTCGTGGCCCGAAAACACCTTCCTCTCCGGGGCCTACGTTGACGGCAGCAGTATGCCCGGCGCGCAGGGCGAGCCTGGCCCTCCCGGTCCGGCCGGGCAGGACGGCGGGCTGGACTCCGGGTGGCACTACGTCGGGACCACCGGGGAGCCTGCGCTGGGCGTGGGGATTGCGCAGTATTCGGCCGAGGCGACCGGCTGGGGTCCGGCCCGGTTCCGCCGCGACGCCGCTGGCTGCGTCCATCTGGACGGCCTGCTGAACAACACTGTGGGTGCGCCACCCTTCGTCCGGGTGTTCACCTTGCCAGCCGGGTTCCGCCCGGCGACCCGGCAGTTGTTCGCCATCCTGGCGAACCAGGGCGCGAGCGCACCACCCACCCAGATCGAGGTACTGCCCACCGGGGAGGTCAATCTGGTCTACGCCTCGGCGGCGGGAGGCAACTTCTTCTTCCTGTCGGCGGTCACCTTCATGGCCGAGGACGCCCTGACCGTCGCCTGGATTCCGGTGACGTTGCAGAACGGGTGGGTGGATTACGACACCGTGGCCGGAACGCCCGGCACGCACGGTGCACCGGCCTACTTCATCGACTCGGCCGGTGATGTTCACCTCCGCGGGATCATCAGCGGTGGCACGCTCACCGCGTTCACGTTGCCGGTTGGGGCGCATCAGACGGACTTCTCGTTCATGATGACGCTGGCGTGCGCCGGGTCGCCGTCGTCGCTGGCCCGGCTGGACGTGAAGCCTGACGGCAGGGTGGAACTGGCGGGCTACACCGCTGCCGGGAACAACCTCTGGATATCGCTGGCCGGTGCGGTCCTCCCCAACCCCACCGGAACCTGGGTCGGCACCATCGCGCTGACGAATGGGTGGACGCGCTACGACAACAACTGGCCGCCAGCGCAATACACCGTCAACAAGTACGGAGTCGCCTCGCTGCGGGGGTTGGTCTCAAGCGGAACCACCAGCATCCCCACCAAGATCACGATGCAGGCCGCACCCGTGCAGAAGGGTCCGGCCTACCAGAGATCGCACCTGGTCGGGTCGCAGGGTCCCAGTGGGTTCAACGGTGCCGCTCGGCTGGACATCACGCAGACGACCTCTCTGGAGTTCGTCGGGTTCATCCTCGGCGCGGGCGGCGGCTGGATGTGGGTGGGTGGCCGCTGGTTCTTCGGGGATTGACGGTGTTCGAGCCGTTCCTCAATGACGAGGCCATCGGCGTGGGTATCGGCTTCTTCACGCTGGTCGTCCTGGTAATCGTGGTCGTCGTGGTCATGGTCAAGGCGGGCCGGAGGTGAGACCCTCAACCCAGTACGACGACCGCCCAGGGTGACAAACCTGTCACCCCAGGGATGGAGCCCCAGGCCGTGAGAACCGGCAGGAAGCAGGACCGTTATGGCCCGTTGCGGGTGCGCCTCAGGATCGTGCAGTTGTCTGGTCACCGGAGCGGGTGGGATCAGCGTCACCGGGGCGGGCTCCCAGGACAACCCGTTCGTCGTCCACGGCCCGGTCATGTCGGTCGGCAACAGCCCGACCGCGGACCTGGTGCTGACCGGCTCGGGCACCTCGGCTGACCCGTACCGGATCGTCTGCAACGTCCACATGGTGCTGGACCAACTGACCGACGTGGACGCGCCCTCGCCGGTCGCGGGCTACGTCCTGACCTACGTCACCTCGCCCTCCCCGGCCTGGAAGGCGGCGATCCCGCAGTCGGGTACTCCTGGCGCGGTGCTGCACGACATCACCCTCAAGGGCGACGGCACGGCGGGGTCCGTTCTGGGCGTGCTGCTCGACCCGGCAGGCGGGATCACCTCCGGTCCCAGCGGCCTCAAGGCCCCCACGGGCTGGACCATCTGCACGTCCGGCACCCGGCCCGGTGCGCCCGCTGCCTACGACCGGATCATCGAAAGCGACACCCAGGCGTGGGGCTTCTGGATGCCGGGCTCGCCGGGCAAGTGGCGCATGTACGACACGAAGCCGCAGTTGTGGACGCCGCACCTGACCTCCGGCTATTTCCCCGGCGTGAGCCTCGGCTCGGGCGGTGCCGCCAAGGGCACCTACATGCGTCAGGGTGCGCAGACCGCGGTGAACTTCTCGTTCCACATTGGCGAGGGTGGCAACCTCGGCTACGGCGAGTTCCGGGTGGACAACCCGCCCGTACCCATCGGAGCGGCAGCGGCTATGGACTCCATGTACGGGTCCGGCTTCCTGCACGCCTCGGGTTGGGCGTACTGGCAGGCGCTGGTCGAGGCCAACTCCAGTTGCCAGTGCATCCGGTGGTGGACCGCCAACCCCGGCAACGCGAACATCTGGCTGGCCCAGAGCAGCGACTCCTCCAACCGGCCTGGTACCGGTGTCCCGAACCGTCCTGGCACCTGGCCGTTCCAGGGCAACTCGGACCTCAAGGGCTCCGTCACCTACTTCAACGAGTAGCGCATGTTCGCTCACCGCTCGGTCATTGAGTTGATCGTCCTGGTCTTTACGCTCGTTGCCGGGCTCTTGCTGCTGGGGTTGGGCACCACCGTCGCCTTCGTGGAGATACGCGATCCGGCCGCGGACACGGGTGTCGCGGTTCAGGCGCTGGCCTCGGCCATCTCAGCGATCATCGGTGCGCTGCTCGGCCTGCTGGCCGGGAAGTCGGAGGCGTTGAACGGCAGCACGGGGCGGCACCGGGAGCCGGAGCCGGAGTGAAGCCCAGCACGATCCTGTACGTCCTGGCTGGCTGCGGACTGGCGTCGGGGCTCCTGGTCACTGGCGTCCTGGCTACTCAGCCCGTCTCCCAGGTCACCCCGCTCCCGTCCTCCACGAGCCCGCCTGCGGTCGTTCCCGGTCCGCAGGGACCGCAAGGTCCGCAGGGTCCTGCGGGCCTTCCTGGGCGCGATGGAGCGGACGGGCTACCGGGCGCGGCCGGTGAGGACGGAGCGCCCGGACGCAACGGAACGAACGGTTCGAGCGGGTCACCGGGAGCGTTCGTCAGCGGCCCGCCCGGACCGCCTGGTCCAGCGAGTACGGTCCCTGGTCCCACGGGACCTGCTGGACCACCCGGACCTCCAGGGGCTTCGGGTCCGAGCGGGCCTACCGGACAGGCGGGTCCGTCCGGCCCGCCTGGTCCGGCAAGCACCGAGATGGCTTGCCCTCCCGGCTTCCTTGCGGAATCTCTGACACTAAACGCCCCAGGCGGACAGGTCACCATGTTTGTCTGCGTCCAGCAGTAGTCCACCCAGCCGCCTACTCTGGGGGTGACAAGAATGTCACCCACCACAGACGAGGAGTGATAGTGACCGAGCAAACCAAGATCAGCGACCGCGACCGGCGCGACCAGGAGGCCCTGGCGGCACGCAAGCCGTGGTCGGGCCGACTGGAAGACCTCAAGGACGAACTGGACGAGCGCGACCAGGATGCCCTGGCCCGGCGCGATCCGTGGTCCGGTCGAATCGAAGACCTCAAGGACAAGGTGGAGGACGAGAAGTGACGAACCCAGTTCCCGGCGTTGGTATCTCCACGCCCTACGGAAAGCGCGGCTCCTACTGGTCGTGCCAAGAGGACAGCAACGGCAACGGCATCCACACGGGCGTTGACTACGCCTGTGCCAAGGGCACTCAGATCGTCGCTGCCATCGACGGCGAGATTCGCCACCGCAACTACGGCAGCGCGTTCGGCAACCACCAGTTCGCCATCTCGCCCGATCCCGGCCAGCCGTTCGGTGACGGTGAGGTGTTCTACGCGCACACCACCGACCGCCCTGCGGACGGGACGCGCGTGACCATCAACCAGCCGGTCGCCCACGTCGGCGCGGAGGGCAACGTCTCCGGCCCGCACCTGCACTTCGAGTACCACCCGAACGTCAAGAACTCGTGGAACTGCGGCGTCGTCGCGGACCCGGCCCCGGTCATCAACCACGGTGGCTCGTCCGGTGGCGGCGGTGGCGGCGGGGAGTACCCGAAGCCCACGTCCAACACGGTTCACCTGTCGAAACTCAAGTACGGCCAGGAGGACAGCGACTCCGTCTGGTACCTCCAGGACGCGCTCAACGCGCACCCGCTGAACGGTGGGTCGGACCTGCCGACGACCGGCAACTACTTCGACAAGACCGACCACGAGGTCATCCTGTGCCAGCAGCAGCACGGGTTCGGCAATGACGCACCCGGCACGTCCTATGTGGGACGCAAGCAGGCGGAGCACCTGTTCGCCGGGCGCGGCATCACCATCAAGGACTAGCCGGTAGCAACCGATTCCGGTGGGCGGACCTCCATGTTCGTCCACCGGAAGTCGGAGACGGTGTCGTCGTCACGCAGGCCCTCGTGGACGAAGGTCTCGATCATCGCCATGAAGTCCTGCATGGCGTCGGCCTCGTGCGCCCCCTGGACCCAGGCTCCGACGCCGAAGGTGACCGTGCCGGTGACGTAGTAGTTGTTGCTCATTGCTTCTCCCGCTCGCTTGACCAGTTGGATGTATCGCTTGTCGTGCCGACAACTGCGGCACAGGTGCAGGCCGGTGTTTCGGCCAGTCTGGATGCGGCGTCCGCACCGGTCGCACGGACCGTGTCCGGACAGGTAGGTGGGGGTCTCCGTACCCACGCGGGTTGCCAGCACTCGCTCGGTCATGAGGTGGCGCTAATCAGGTAGGTGACCTCGACCTCGCCAGGAGTGGACCAGTCCACGCCCACGATCTCCCGGCTGGAGTTGGTGGGCGGGAACACGGTGGAGAACGCGCCGATGTACTCGGGGTCCTTCTCCACGTCGCGGTCGGTCTTGTACCAGGTCCGCATCAACTGCTTGTTCGGCATGATTTCCTCTCCGTGGTGGGGGTGACAAACCTGTCACCCATGAGGGCAGGTCGGGTCTCCGGCTGCCCTTCCTGGGGCCTGGCAGATGGCGGTGCCGCTGGACGGGCAGACCATCTTGGCCTTGCTCATCGTGGTGCGGTCGTGAATCTTCCAGACGTAGTGCTTCCCTGAGCGCACCAGCCCGATCTTCCGGGTGGAGTGGCAGGTCGGGCAGGTGGCCCAGTCCACCGTGGGCAGCGCCCGTTGACGCCCGCCCTCGCCCTTGCGCCGGTTCGGGGCTTCGACCTCCATCATGGGCTGAATCTCCCAGCCCTCGCCCCGGACCTGCCGTTCCTTCATGAGCGGCGGCTGCGACTGTCCCGCTGCACCTTGACGGTGGTGTGGGCGGGCAGCGCGTCGAAGCGCAGGCGCGGGCTCGCCTTCTCCGGGTACGGGTCGATGCCCTCCCAGACGAACAGGCCGTCCTCGTCCTGGCCGGTGTAGATCAGTGACAGGTGCGCGCTGGTCCCGTCCTTGTACTCGATCCACACGTTCTCCGGCCGAGCGATCAGGTCCTCGCCGTCCATTACCAGGGGCTCCTGTCGTTGTAGCGGTCGAACAGGTAGGCGACTGCGCGAGAGCGGGCCTTGGGGTCCATGTCCTCCAGCAGGTCCACGAGGTTGCGCAGGACGTGGAGTTCCTCCTGCACGGTGGTCGGCTCGTCATCCATCCGATGCTTCCCCTGCTCCTGCTGGCTCTCCTGTACCGGGTCCATCTTGTTTCCTCTCCCGTGGTGGTTTTCGGCTCTTGATCGGGGTGATGTTGAGCCGCTGGTATTCCTTGCGGCGGAACGACTCGATGGTCTGCTCAGGGACGTTGACCCACCGGACAGAGTGTTCCCCGGTCGAGCCGTTGACGCCAGAGAGAACGGCAGCCGCGCTCTCCCTGTCCCTCTTGGCCTGCTTCTCCCGCCCTGCGGCGTCCAGGTAGGTCTTGACGGCGAGCACCTGCTCCTCGTCGTCAATGAGGCCGGTGACATCTGTGTCACCCCCACGGCAGGCGGTGACGTAGGGGCAGGCGGCGTAGCAGAACTCGCGCGGCTTGTCCCGGCTGGTCTCCTCACCGTGGGCCAGCGCGTAGATCACGTCGTCAACCCAGTCCACGATCTCGTCCAGCGCCTTGGCGTCGTACTGCCACACCTCGACGTGCGGCTTGGTCTCTTTGCCGGAGCGGTCGATGTAGACCAGGGCGCACAGCGCGTCCGGTGGCAGTCGGCCCATGAGGATGAGCGCAGCGGTGTAGAGGATGACCTGCCAGCGGTGCTGCGCCCTGGCTCCCTTGCGAACCACCCCGAGCCCGTCCACCGTCTTGAAGTCCACGCACATGTTGCTGCTCACCAGGTCGGGGTGGCCGCGCAGGGTGACACCGTTGGGAAGTTCGATTCGCACCTCCAACTGCGTATCAACCTGCTCCAAGGCCCAGTGTTTGGAGAGGGCACCCTCGGCGTAGTTGCCCACGGCGTGACCGACGAACGAGGCCAGCGCGTAGGCGTTCGGGTGGTCGGTGAACGGGTCGTTGAGGATCATGCGGCGGACGTACTCGCGGCACCCACCGATGTCGGAGACCCCGAGGACGTGGCTCGATGACTGCTTGCTGCGCTCGGACTGGTCACCGAAGTCGATGATCGACTGCTCCACCTGGTCGGCCAGCCAGAGCGCCGTCTGTTCGGCCCGCAGGTTCAGGGCGGGGGGTGGGTCCGGGAAGCCCGCCTCCTGCCACTCGGTGACCTGAGTGGCGTACTCCTCACTCATCGCTGCCCGCCTGGTTCTGCATCGTCTCGGCCATGAACACGGCCAGCAGGCGGAGCGCCTGCCACTCCGTAAACCCTTGGGCGACAAGGGTCTTGAACAACTCGTGTATCTGGCCCGCAGCCTCGGCCAGCGGGGTGAAGCCCGTGTCTCCGTCTTGCGGGCTCACGACTCAATCGCTTCGGCCACGACCGGCTCGCCGTCGTTGGGCATGGTTGCGCGGGCCACCATGTCCTGGACCTCCTGGCTCATCGGCTGACGCTCGGGGCGCGGGTGCCACTGGTCCGGGTCCACCGTGAACCGCACCTGGTCCCTGGTCGCACCCTGGGCGTAGAGGGACAGGCCGAACTGGGTGCCGAGGTTGGCGGCGCACCGCTTCATCGCGTCGGAGGCGGCGGTCTTGACGGCGAAGTCCATCGTGTCCCCGAGGACCGGGCCGACCTGGGTCGCCGCGGCCACGTCCGAGTAGACGGCACCCGTGGTGTGGATGGTCAGCCGGGCCTGGGCCAGCGCGGTGACGACGTAGTTGCCGGTGCCGTCCGGGTTGCGCCGGGACACGTCCATGACCTCGACGCGGGTGGTCTCGATGTCGAACTGCGCGAAGCCGAACACCCGGATGAGGGTGGCCCGCACGTCGTGGGCCTCAAGAAAACTGAGAGTCGCCCCGCCCTGGCTCCGCTTCATGACACGAGCCGGGTGGAGATCCGCGAGCAGCAGGTCAACCTGCTCGGTGGTCAGGCCGGGGGACGGGGGTCGAACTCGTTGCGCCATGTAGCCATTCCTCTCATAGGGGGGTGACATATCTGTCACCCGGCAAGGTGGTGGTGG
>Ga0105104_10003524_pt1 | contig 11127 bp, 4 predicted proteins | sample PPLLaktember2015_3_FD_87034 | JGI IMG/M metagenome (GOLD analysis project Ga0105104, IMG submission 87034) | Freshwater sediment microbial communities from Prairie Pothole Lake near Jamestown, North Dakota, USA - PPLs Lake P7 Core (6) Depth... | ecosystem: Environmental > Aquatic > Freshwater >... | reverse complement strand
TCCGGTGACAATCCGCGCACTCCGCGAAAATCGCTCCGTTTGCGGTTCTGTACCGCTCGACGACCCGGATGGGCAGAGTCCAGTAAATCGACTTCCGGGTCCGACAGGCGGACACAATAGGAAATGTAAAAACTCCAGTGTCCGACTTGGAAGTCGGATCTACAGAAGCGTCGTTGGACCCACGTTTCGCCCTCTCACCGCACGTTGATGACGACCGGCGGCTCGATCGAGCAGATGTCCGGGTTGTAATAATCGTACAAGATCGACCGGGTCGTCTTGGCGGTCATCCTCGTCCGGGGCCGGAAGAGAAAACTCCAGGCATTTCCGCCGGCGCGGGGCCACATATAGAACCTCACCCGATCGGGCAGGATCTCGTAGGATGAAAATGGATCCCCGGCGGAGTCTCTCGCCTGCTCGAGGCTCGCCCGGTCTACGTCGACTCCCGGTGGAAGCCCGACCTCCGCCAGCAACATGCCGTACCCCTGGTATCCGATTCGGTCCGCCTTCACTCTGCATGTGAGCGGCTCGCCTATCCCGGCGTCGAGCCGATCGAGGTCCACCTTTAAATCCAAACGGGTCTTGCCGAGAGCCGACCGATCGCGCGCTTTTTGGTTAAGCTCACCAACCGCTTTCCAGGGCGAGTACCACGAGGCAGCCACGTGCGCCAACCCAAGTTCTTCGCTCGACTGGATGTCAATGCGGTTGGATTTCGGTTCCAGGCAGGAGGAAATATCCACGTAGGTTACTGACGCACCTCCTTCGGCCTCGTCGGCAGGCGGCAAACAAACGACTTGCCCGTTGACCGTCAGTCGCAGTGCGTTCTCGGTTGTCGCGGGCGGATCCGACAGCTTCTCGGGAAGCGCTGATAGGAGCGCTTCCAGGACATTTACGGTCGTCTGGCCGCTCATCCAGATTCCGTTTCGATCCTTGTTCAGCAACAGGAAGGTCGTCCCACCATTGATGCGATCGCTTAACGACTTCGCTTCCGGCCCGTCGCCCCGGAACAGTCCGCGGCTTTCGGCAAGGCGCAGCGCCTGAATTGCCAGCGCGGTCGTCTCCAGCCGGCCCGAGAGTCCCCGGCAGTAAAAGACCGTATTGCTCAGCATGGCCCAGTGGAACAATTCCCGTTCCCGTCGGGCCACGCTGAGGAGCTGTCTGACGAGCGGCCAGCCAGCCGTGCCATCCGCTTGAAGGGCCGCCAGGGCGTAACACGCGAGCGCGTAAGGATCTCCGGTTGAGTGAGGTGAGTCTGCGAGGTACTTCAGTCCCTTTGAAAGCGCACGCGCGGGTGAGAGCGTTTCCGATTTCCCTTTGATGGTTACCGCCCACAGTTCTTTCCCGCCAAGCGTGCGTGTGTCGGCCAAGATCCTGGCGACATAGGCGGTCAGCCCCGCTGAGGCACGCGGGTCCTCCTTGTCGCGAGGCCACCAAAGCAGGACGGGCCAGTATCCCTTCTCCGACTGGGCGAGCAGGAGTGATGCCATACACCCCTCAAGGAGTCTATCGTCGACGGCGCCGAATCGCCGGGCCGTCAGCAGAAACCGGAGGGCATAGGCGGTCAGGGCCACGTCCGAGGACTTGGCACGCCAATATCCGAACCCGCCGTCCGGCTGCTGAAATCCATGCAACGAGGCGATGGAGTGACTGACGTCCCGGGCTGCCTGCTCCTTCAACTCGGCTGGTACTTTGCCTCCCCGCCGGGCGTATTCGAGGAGCAGAAGGCCGGGAAAGGTCGACGAAATAATCTGCTCCGGGCACCCGTTAGGGTTGGCGCGAACACTGGCGATACTGTCGACAATATGGGCGCCGACATTCGGGTAGAAGCGCAGGATGGCAGTCGGCGTGCCGGGGATGGCGCTCGACGGGATGTCGAAAACGACCTGAGATGAGCCGCGGACCAGGCGGCTGAGCACGAGCGTCTCTTCGATCCCATCCGGTTTTACCCGAATCGGCTTCTCAACGGAATCGCCTTCGTTGACCGTTCGGCCGGTGAATTTTGGGGTCGCTTCCGCTGCCGGGCCCAGTGCGGTCACTGCGAACGTTTCGTTGGCCGTCTCACCCGCCGCCACTTCGAGCGTCTTTCCGCCTTTCTCCTCCAAGCGAATCGCACTCCCAGGATCAAGCTCCAACAAGATCTTCAGGTCCTTCTCGGTATAGTTGCGGACGGCGATCGGCAGCTCGATTCGATCCCCTTGGGTGAGCACTTGTGGCATGTCCGGCTCGAGAAAGAACGGCTGGAACGTCTCGAACTCGACCTGCCGGAAAGCAATGTCGCCCTCGAGATTCGAAGCAACCACGGCCAGCTTCCATGTGGTAAGGCTGTCGGGAAGTTGGAAGTCGAGGCGGGCGTGGCCCTTCTCGTCCACAGCGAGGTCCGGGTACCACAACAGTGTCTCCGGGAAGTAGCGGCGCACACGTGGTGTAAAGAGCGACGCCGCGGGCGGAGGAACATCACCCGGGACGGCTCCCGACTTGGTGACAACGTCAGCCGAATCAGCCATTGACGTCTGCATCGGAGCGGGACTGGCTGAGACCTCAACAGTCTGGGCAACATCGCCAACCTCAAGGACGCAATCAACGACGGTGATTTCGGCCGACCTGACCGGTACTCCGGTCACAACCGACTGTCTGAAGCCGGGCAAGTTGACGCGCACGGTATAGAGGCCGGGCAGCAGATTTGCCACAAAGTAACAGCCGTCCTCGTCGGTCGCCGTCTGATGAACCAGGCCGCTGGTCTCTTCTATGGCCGACACCTCGGCCCCGGGTATGGCGCCTCCGGAGGGATCTTTGACAGCACCCGCGATCCCGGTCTCTGACAGCCGGGCTTTTGCCGCCTGGCTGGTCCTCGTCGATGACGGGGCAGTTGCTTTGGCGGCCGTCTTCTTCTCATTGCCCTTGGTGACTGCCTGCGGGTCTCGGCGCGCTTGAGTGGAGGGCACCTCGTCGGTCACGTGCGAGTACCAGGCCAAGGTAAAGTCGTCCGCGGTTCCTTCTTCGCCATCCGCTCCGCGGCTCCGAACACTCAGCCGGCCAATCCGCTGATTGACAGGCTCAACCTCTTCTCTGGGTTTCGCTTTGTCCCCGTATGTTGCGTGAGAGCGCAGGACGAACTTGTCGGCGTATCGCCACTCCGAGGTGAACACCAGGTAGGGAACCTGGCCCCAAGCGTCGACCAGGGCGGGCCGATCGAGCTCCACCCTGCTTAATGCCGCGTCAAACTCCGCTTCCGTGACAGGTTGGCCGCCCGTCAGGCGGATGTGTTCCGAAATCGCCCGGTCGATTCGCTCTCGACGTTCTTTGAAATAGTCGAGCTTGGAAAGCCACAGGCTATTAGACAACAGGATTTCAGCAGCGACACTGCCGCCCTGCCGCCCGAAAGCTCGGATCGTGTAGAACTGGCCTTCGATGCCAAACTGGAAGACGTATCGGTCCCCCCATGGATCTCGCAACCGGTCCACGTCCGCCCCGAAAACCGCGAGTTCGTCAGCCAGCGTCGGCGAGTCACGAATGTACTGCCCCGTTCTGCCGTGGAAGCTGCGTTGTGCGAAATCGATAAGCTCGCCGTACTTTCGGAAATACTCATGCTGGATATCCAGCACCCAGAAATCGTCCTCGGTCTCCGGCAGCTCGTCAGGGCCGATGCTGGAGAATTCGATGTGATCCACTCGGCCGGACGGGTAGAAGCGGACACGATACTCGTTACCCCACGGATCCTCTGGCACCTGTCCCTCGGGAGAGTCGGCCAGAAGCGCCTGCAGACCAGCTTCGTCGTGCGGGTAACGTCGGGTTTCCGAGTATTCCAAGTTGACGATGCGGTTGAGCTCGTTGAACTGGGCTGAAGAGAAGGTTCGGAAAGCAGAATCGAGAGAATCCCGGTAGCTCTTGTGGGACAGCTCCTGGATTATCGGGTACGAGCCCAAGATGGCCCCGGCAAGCAGATCCAGCTCCGGCGTGATCAGCTCGGGCGGCATTGCGCGCAGATCAGATACGCTCACGCCTGACATCCCGCGAGGGTCCTCGATTGGTTCCGAAAAGCCGACGCGATAGTGTCTCCCCTGCTCAAACTGCTGCACCGTCCTGGCCCGTTCCTCGACCGCCCGGTCGATCGCTACCACCCCGAGGACAGCGTCGCCCGGCAGCGCCTCGCTTCCCGCAGGCTGGGTCACGGTAAAGTCCGCTCGGGCTGTGTCTCCAGGCCGGTAGGTGACCTGATCAGTTTGGGCCACCAGCTGGAATCTCCCCCGGTCGGCATACAGGACGCTTTTTGCGCCGACAATCGTCTTCCCGTTGTCCGAGTCTTCCTGGCGATCGAACGAGAAAGCTGCGACGGTGACCTCGCCCGTCATGCTGTCACGGTAGGCGAAGGAAACATCGCCTCGGCCCGACGTGAGAAACGCCGTCTGCATGTCTACAACGCCGCTCTTCGTGATCAGCCAGACGGTCAGCTGCGAGCCGGCCAGCTCGGATCGGATCTGAACCGGCAGCGCTTCGCCCGGCTGGAAGATGTTTCGCGGCGTGGCGACCCTGATCGTGGGGTCCTCTTTGACCCACGTGTCTCGTACCTCGCTTCCCGTCTGACCGCGGCTGTCGATTGCCGTGGCGGCGATTTCGAGACGGTCGTCGGACTCGCAAGGGACAGAAAGGCCGGTCACCTCGGCGAGTCCATACTGGTTAGTCTTCACGGTCGTCTGCGCAAGGGGGATGTCCCGTTGGCTCTTTCGGAGGATTTTGACCGCCACGTTGCAGGAAGCCGGCGTCCCGTCTGGGTAGAACGTCGTCACGTGAAACTGCCAGGGGAGCTTGAATGGTTGAGGTGCATACTCAGTGTAAACGTGGATAGCCTGCCGGCTTAGCCGCAGGTCCAGCTTTCGCTGTTCGGTCCTGCGTGACGTGGGGTCGGTGAAGTAAACGGCGAGCGTGACGTCGTCGTAATGCTGATAATCGGGGGCTTTCGAGAGAGCACGATGATCGTTGGAGAGGTCGATCAGGACCGAAAACTTGCCGCTTGCGTCCGTATCCCCTTCCCAAGACCGGCCTTCGTCGACGACCCATCTCTGATCGCGGTAGTTCCACTCTCGGTCTGATTCCTCGACAACCCGGACGTGGCCACGGGCGACCGGCTTCCCGAACAGGTATTTGGCCTCGACCGTCAGGCGTGCATCCTGCCCCTCGAGGTAGTAGCTGCGGTCTGGAGCGGCTGCCACCGTGAAATTGGGGAGCTCGTAACGCGTGACCCAAATTGAGTGGCGGTAGTCGGTTTCCTCCAGTCGCGGGTCCCCTGAGTCGATCTCCACCGTGTATTGGCCCAGTCGTGCCGACTCCGGTATTCGCCACTCGGTCGCCGCTACACCGAAACGCGACGTCGTGACGGCCGCTTCGTGGAGCAGGTAGTTGTCCTCGTCGTGGATCTTCAGGCTGAAGGGAACTCCGGCTATCGGTCTGCTGGTCCAACCGTTGCGCAACAGCAGGCGCAGCTTTACATCTTGTCCCGGCTGGTACAGTGGTTTATCGGTCGAAACATGGAGGTCCGGGAAGCCGAAGAGCCCGATCGTCTCGCTGACTGTGCGCTCGAAATGGCCATCGTGAGCGACAACTTCCAAATGCGCCCTGTAACCCGGCTGAATCCCTTCCGGTACCTGGAAGACGAGGACCGCCTCCCCCGACTGGTCGGTTGTTGCTCGTGCGGAAACGACCACTTCTTCGTCCCCGATCTCCGTCTGCAGCTTGCCCTCCACATCGATCCCTGCCCTGGGAGGGCCGGTTAGGGATTCCACCCGCACTTGGACGGGGTAGCGCCGCCCGGCAGCCGAATGCGGCTCTCCGATCACGCGGAGCTCGAAGGCATTCCGCACAATGCCGAGAAGGTGGAAGAGCCCGTGAGCGCTCTGGACGGATCGGGAGACCCCTTCGGACCGCACAGGCTGCCCATCGGATTTGCGCTTCGCCGCAACTCCGTAGGAGAGCCGGGCCAGCTTGAATTGGCCCCAGTCGGCGTCGTAACCGCTTAAGGGCAGGTCCATGGAGACGGAGTTCCGACCGGGCTGCAAGGTCATCACGCGCCAAGCTTCCGCCCTGTCTTCATTGATGGGTGACAAGACGTGGGCGAAGACCTCCACAGGCAGATCCTCTTGGAGCGGGTTGAAAACGATCATTTCCAGAATCGCCGGATCCGACCGAAGGTCGAGCGAACAGGCCATCTCGTCGACCTGAATGACCGGATTCGAAAGGCTGACAGGCGCTTGCGCAAACGCCGGCAGAGCGGACAACAGCAGGACAATCAGCGGACGGACTGTGGCACGCATTCTTCCCCTCCCCAGATAAAAAGGCAACAGTCACCTTGGTCACCGTTGCCTTTTCTCCCCTCAAGAGAGCGCCTCGCTCGCCTGAGCCTGGGGAGGTGGGCGAAGCTCTGTTGCCTTAGACGGGGGTGAGCCGGGGACGGTTCAGCGAACGAATCATCGGGTCCTCGAGCGGAGGTTCGATGTAGATCCGACATTCAAGTCAAGCCTTCTCCACGCGTTGGCTGGCGGTTGGCGGCGGGCAGCTCCGGCGTAGGTCCGACCTCCAAGTCGGACATTCGGCACGCGCTGGCTGGCGGTTGCCGGCTTTTACGAAGAGTCCCACTTGGAAGTGGGACCAACGGACATTCGGCACGCGCTGGCTGGTGATTGCCGTCTTTTACGAAGAGTCCATATCCGTGCACCAGGCAGGAAATCTTCCCCGATCAGGACTGGCAATTGGTGCCCAGCCAGCCACTACCCTGCGACGTGTCAACCACTTACGCAGTTAGCGCAGTCTGGCAAGCAGATTGCTGCCGTACGACCGGAGGTTTTCCATGACTAGGCGATTTTCCACAGCACCGATCTTGCTTCTGGCCTGGACGCTCGTTCTGTTTCCGGTCGCGTCGGGCCAGCTCATAGCTCAAACAAAGGTCAATCCGGGCTTTAACGTCTTCAGCCCTGAACAGGACGTTCAAGTCGGCCAGCAATCGGCCGCTCAGGTTGAAAGTCAGCTGCCGATCTTGCGCGACCGGGCGATCCAGGAGTATGTCTCCGACATCGGGGAGCGCTTGGCCCGTGTGGTTCCCGGCCCGAAGTTTCCGTACCAGTTCAAGGTAGTCGACGTAGCCGACATTAATGCGTTCGCCCTTCCGGGCGGATTCATGTATGTGAACCGTGGACTGATCGAGGCTTCCCGCGACGAGGCTGAACTGGCCGGCGTCATGGCCCACGAGATGGCTCACGTGGCGTTGCGCCACGGCACCAACCAGGCGTCCAAGGCCTACCTGGCCCAAGCCGGCCTTGGCGTGCTCGGCGGATTGCTGGGCGAGAGCACAACCGGGCAGATCATTGGCGCCGTCGGAGGCTTCGGTTTGAATACTCTTTTCCTGAAGTTCAGCCGAACAGCCGAGGAACAGGCGGACATCGTTGGCGCACAGATGCTTGCCCGCAGCGGCTACGATCCCATGGCCATGGCCCGGATGTTCGAGACCCTGCGGGAGAAGGCCGGGCGTGATCCGAGCAAGGCCGAGCAGTTCTTCAGCAGCCACCCGGCCCCCAAGAACCGCGCGGCGCGCATCCAGAAAGAGGCCCAGCTCATCGGAGGCGTCGAGGAAAGCAGACCCGTCGGCGGCTTCGAACGAGTCCAGGCACAGCTTGACCGGCTGCCCCCCGCTCAGTCAATGGAACGGCTTGCTCAGACCGGTCCACAGGACCCTCGCGAGGGCGGACGGCCCGGGCAGACAGCCGGAATCCGGATCGAGAAACCGTCATCCAGGATGAAGACGCTGGAACAACGAGACCAGGTGTTTCGAATCGACTACCCGGATAACTGGCGGGTTTACGAAGGCCGCGAAGGCTACGGGGTGACAGTCGCCCCTGAAGGCGGGATTATCGAGCTGCAGAATGGCCAACCGAGCATCGTTGTGGGCGCGGTGGTCAACCATTACGTGCCTTTCCAGGGGCGCTACGGCGATCAGCGAGCCTCGCTGGCGGAGGCGACCGAGGATCTCCTTCAACAGATCACAAGCACCAACCCGCACCTCAGGGTGAGCCGCGGTTCTAAACGCGAAGGTTCGTTGCGCGGTGAGCGGACGCTTGCGGCCACGTTGTCCGGCCAGTCGCCGGTGACTGGGCAGGAAGAGCGCGTGACCGTGTACACGCAGGAATTGCCAGACGGGCACATCATCTACACCCTTTTCATTGCACCGGGCCAGTACTACAACCAGTTGGGTGACACGATGAACCGGATGGCAAGCAGTCTGCAGGTCAACGAAGGTGCCGAGCATCAGCACGCGGAGTAAAGGACGAGCGAAATGGCGACGATCTGCGGCGTTTAGCTGTCTGACTGTTGGAAAAAGAGCAGCGGGTTCTCAAAAACGAACCCGCTGATGTCCGACTTGGAAGTCGGACCAACGAAAGAGCCTCGCCCGCTCGAGCCTGGTGAAACGGGCGAGGCTCCCTTGTTTTGAGTTGACCCGACTATTGGCGTCCTCGGCGGGTCTGGCCGTTCTTGAGAGTTCCCCGATCCCTGCTCGCACCGGTTCCGTCACAGTCGCCAGTCCCACGGCTCGGTCCCGCTCCGTACCCGGTTCCATCCTTCGGTCCCTCGCCTTGGTTTCCGGTGCCGTCGCCAGGACCATTCCCGTTCGGACCGTTCGCGCTTGGGCCGTTGCCGTTCGGCGCCCCACAGCGGTCGCACAGCCCGTCGCCGTCGCCATCGTAAAGGCACTCCTCGCCGCAGAAGTCGCACAACCCGTCGCCGTCTGCATCGTTGAAATACGGCTGACCGTTCGCCCCACCGTTCGGCCCCGAAGGTCCGAACTGAGCCCACGCAACGCTCGAGCTGAGAATGACAATCGACACCAAAGCCAAAATCTGAATACTGCGTTTCATAAAACTCCTCCTGTAACTAACACCAAAACTTTCAACTGCACTGCGGTCGGATATCTGCAGGTAGCGTGCCAGAAGGAGTCATTCGTACTAAGTGATTGATTCGGAGAGCCTTGTTTAGGAATGTGGCGGGCGGACATCTTCCCGCGCAAGTGCAGCGTTTGCGCTCCGGGACCGCCCTTTGCGCAAACTATGCAGATCCAGCATTCAACACTTGCGTAAAAGCGAGCGGACCACTCGCACCGGGTTCGTCGCGAGCCGAGCTCATTGGGATGTCCGACTTGGAGTCGGACTTACGGGACTGCACGGCAAGGCAGCTGAGGGCCAGTGCAAGCGCGCTCGCGGATCAGCCTGCTCTATTCCGTATTCTTCTTTCGAAATTGAGCCGGATCGAGCGCCGCGTGGGTGATCCGCACTTGTTGGATCGCGCCCTGGAACCAGAACACCTGGTTCAGCCGACAACCGATCGAGCTCCTTCCACCATGGACCGGGGCATATTGAATCTCGCCTGACATTTCCTCCGCTCCGTTCACATAGTGGCGCATCCGGCTACCGTCGTACGTAAGAGCCGCGTGAAACCACTTTCCCGAAGGGTGCAGGTTCTCAGTCGATTGAAGCGTTTTCTCAGACGCCCCGGACTTGATGAAAGTATCCAGGAACCACTCATTTGCCTCGTTGAGACGCGTTTCCACCAGAACCCGGCTTTCCTCGCTTGCCTGCATGTGCAGGAAACGTTGAGCCTTGTTCGCGGACGGGTCGGGGCGGAAGATCACTTCAATCGTGAAACTCCGGGCGCCCGTCAAGGGATTGGCGTCTAGGATGAGACCGTCGTCTTGGCCGTCAAAATACATAGCGGTGCCCCCTGGTGCTTCAATAACCCGCGGGTTTCCAAGAACGGTCGGCCTCTCGCCTCCAATCCGAGTCAAGTTGTCGACATCCCAAACGATCTCCATATCCATATTCGTGCCTCGATAGGAGATTACCACTGTGCGCTTGGATTTTGTTTTGGGGACCGCGGGGTGACGCGCTGAAAGACGTCAGAACCGCAAGCGAAGCGCGCGGGCCCAAGCGATCAGCACTTGACGGTCGGTAACAGTCTCGGCCCGCGCGCTTCGCGTGCGGTTCTGATGTCCTTCGGGGGCCCCTGCTTGTATCCTTTGACCGCGGACCGTGGATCTTTTGCTTCGTTTGCAATAACATGGATGCAATCACGATTTGTGGATCCGCTCCCAGGCCTACCACGATTGGGACCACTTCGTAATTCCGACTTCAACATGTTGCGACACATTCACCAGCAGGCCGTGGCCGTCACATGCTCCTGACCACTGCTGGGCTATGTCCCGGTTGCGGGAGCGGGGCCCCCCCCGTACGTTCCCGAGGGATGACCAGCGCGAAGGAGCAATGCGGCTGCGACACTGCAGTACTTCTGGAGGGAAGTATGACGAAGGAACTGGCTAGTCTTGTGTTCACGGTTGTATTGGGCATGGTGGGCACTGCTTCGGCTCAGGTCTTTGACATTCCTCTGAGTCCGCGGCAGGAGCCGGGAAATATACAAAGCGAAGCGACCGGGCAGTGCCTCGCCCGCCTCGACGGTAACTCGCTGGAGGTGATCTGCCGCCACACCGTGCAAAATGTCACGGCGGCGCACATTCACCGAGCGGCGGCGGGAGTGAATGGACCGATAATTCATCCCTTTGCCTCGGCCGCCTCACCATTCCGTGGCGTCTTCGAGCTAAGTGCGGGAGATCTGACGGATCTAGCGGCGGGGAATCTGTACGTAAACGTCCATTCGACTGCCAATCCCGGAGGGGAGGTACGCGGACAGATCGGACCGAAGGCTGACTCCGCCGTGTCTTTCCCGATCGAGGCGGGGCAGGAACCCGGTGGGGTCACCAGCACGAGGACCGGGCGTTGCATGGCGGTCCTGAATCCCCTTGGTACGGCTTTCACGGTTGCATGTTCCCACACAGTCGAGGATGCCTCCGCGGCTCACATCCACGCGGCCCCCGTCGGCGTAAACGGGTCCATAGTTTTCGGGTTTACCGGCCCTACCCTGATCTTCGACCAGGCGACAGCGGATGACGACCGTTTTACCGACACCTATCGCTTTGGCGATTTCCTGAGAGACCTCCGGGCCAGGGGACTATACGTGAACGTGCACTCGCCTGCCTTTCAGGGCGGGGAACTCAGGGGACAGATCCCCCCGCCGGGAGTGGTTCAGTACTTTCCTCAGTTT
>Ga0105104_10003523_pt1 | contig 11127 bp, 11 predicted proteins | sample PPLLaktember2015_3_FD_87034 | JGI IMG/M metagenome (GOLD analysis project Ga0105104, IMG submission 87034) | Freshwater sediment microbial communities from Prairie Pothole Lake near Jamestown, North Dakota, USA - PPLs Lake P7 Core (6) Depth... | ecosystem: Environmental > Aquatic > Freshwater >... | reverse complement strand
TCAGGAGCCCCAGGAGAACGGTGGTGATCCGTACGGTCTCCGGGCAGGGAGGAAAAATGGCGAAGACGAGTGCGAAGAGGTAGGTCTTACCCGGCCCCAGGTAGCCTGCCCGCCACATCACGGGCAGTGACCGCCCACCGACCCGGATGCTGAAATATTGGGAGGGGACGGCGAATCTGCCCCAGGTTCCCGCCAGCCGGCAACTGTCCAGGAGCTGGATGGTCTCGTCGTAGAAGGGGCCCGGTTTCTCGATCTGCCGGAGCCCGGCCAGGAGATAGACGCCGAGCGCCAGGCCGGTCAGGAGAAAGCGCGCCTTTTTATAGCTTGAATCTCGCACCGAACTCCGGCGTCGCGTCAGAAGGCCCAGATGAATCGGTCCCGTCTCGGCGCTATCTCGTCGCGGGGACGTCGTTGGTGGACCCGAAATAGACACGGGTGAGGTCCCGGATCGACCAGCTGCCGTTTTCCGGGCGAAAGACGCAGATATCGTCGCTGCCGTTTCCGTCGTAATCCGCCGGCGCCGGCCGGTCGTAGCTCCCGCCGAAATAAAACCTGGTCAGGCCCCGGACCGCCCAGAGCCCGTCGGCGGGGCGAAAGATAGCGATCTCCGGTCCGGCGCCGCCGCCGTATTCGCCCGCTACGTCATATTCTTCGGAACCGCCGAAATAGCAGCGGGTCCACTCCCGAACCGCCCAGAAGCCGGTGGACGGCCGGAATATGGCGATGCCCCTTTTGCCGTTGAGGTAGATCCGAGCCGGCCTGTCGTCGGCCCCCCCGAAATAGACCTGGGTAAGGCCTCGAACGCTCCACATCCCCGTGGACGGCCGAAAGATCGCGGCCCGGCAGGTCCCATCGCCGGCGTAATCGCCCGGGGCCGCGTAGTCGTTGCCGGTCCCGAAGTAGAACGAGGTAAAGTTCCGGACCGACCAGATGCTCTGGCCGAGGCGGAAGACGGCGATCTCCGTCGTTCCGTCGGCGTCGTAATCGCCCGCTACCGGGACTTCTTCCAGCTCGCCGAAGTAGGCATGGGTCAGATTCCGGATCGCCCACAGGCCGTTGCTGAACCGGAAGATCGCCATTTCATCGCTCCCATCTCCGTTGAAATCGCCGGAATCGACGGTCTGGGGAGGGATATACGTCATCCCGGACACCGGCGGTTCCGGAGAGTCCCGAGGAGAGAGACACTGGGGGAAGCTGCTTGCCGCCATGCCCAGAGAGACCAGTCCAACGGCTATCCCCGCCTTTATCCAGGTCGCTGACCACGATACGATCATTCTACTACCTCGTCACCGGAACTTCTCCCATTGACCCGAAGTATGCCCGGGTCACGTTCCTCACCGCCCACAACCCCGAGGCTTCCCGGAAGATCCCCATGTCGTCTCTCGCATCTCCGTTGTAATCGGCCGGCAGGGGCAGATCGAGACTGCTCCCGAAGTAGATCCGGGTTAGGTTCCAGATCGACCACAGACCGCTCGAGGCCCGGAAGACCGCCGCCTCCCATGCCCCATCGGAGTCGTAGTCCCCCGGGATCGTCTCGTCGAGGCTCGAGCCGAAGTAGATCCGTGTGATGTCCCGGACGACCCACAGGCCGCTCGACGGCCGGAAGACGGCGATGTCCTTGGTCCCATCGACGTCATAAAAGCCGGGAAGGGGTTGGTCTTCAGAGGCCCCATAATACAACCGGGTGAGATTTCGAATTGCCCAGAGGCCCGAGCTCCCCCGGTAGACCGCCGCGTCGCAACAGCCGTCCCCATCATAGTCTCCGGCCACGGGCTTGTCCGTGGAGGCTCCATAATAGAGCCGGGTCAGGTCCCTGGCCACCCACAGGCCGGACGAAGAGCGGAAGACGGCAATGTCCGTTGTCCCGTCCCCGTTGTAGTCTCCAGGGACTAGGTCATCGGTCGAAACCCCGAAGTACACCCTGCTGACGTCCCGTACTGACCACAGCCCTGTAGCCCCGTGAAAAACGGCGATGTCGGAAGTCCCGTCGCCGTTGTAGTCGTGGATCCAGCGCGGAAACTCCGATTTCGGAGACGGAGTGGGAGTAGGAGACACGCTGGGAGCCGGCGAAGCCATTATTGTCGGGACGGGAGAGACGGTGGCAGTGGGCGAGGGAGAAGGTGTCGGCGAAGGAGGTGAGGTTGGGGAAATAGAAGCAGTGGCCGAAGCGGTCGGGGTTGGTATGGGAATTATCGGCGACGGCGTGGGCGTGGGCGTGGTGGTCCAGTCCCCCAGAATCTCGATATCGTCAATGTTCCAGCCGGAAAATTGCCACGACGAGTCAGTGGTCCCTATTCCCCACCGGATATACACCGCGGACTGTCCGTCGGCGGTCGGAGAGATGTCGTAACCCACTTGCGACCAGCTGCAATCGACGATGAAGGCGTCCGGATTCTGCCAGACCTGGTTCCAGGTCGATCCGTTGCTGGAAACCTCGATACAGGCATGGTCATTATAGCTTCGCTCGATGTTCAGCCAGCGCCTGAACCTGAGGCTTGCGCGGGTGACCTGCGAACAATTAAGCGCGGGTGTGGTCAGCCAGAAGGTAGACGAGAGATAGGGAAGGTAATCTCCGTTCAAATTGTATCCATAGACGTTGTTGCCGGTGTGGCCGGAAGTCGGGTCAGGGTAACCGTATTCTCCTCCGGCGCCGGCAGGCTGGCCGAATCCCCAGTCGGAGTCCCGTGACCACCCCGGATCGCTGTCCAGGGGAAAAGAATAGATCACTCGGGGGCTGGGAGTGGGTGACGGTGTGCGATATCCCCAGGGTGTCGGGGATGGCGTCGATGGAGGCAGAGGGCTGGAAGAAGGGATGGGGGTCGGGGGTGTGGTGAGCTGCAATTTGGCAATGAAAGCGTCGCCCGTGCCCCCCCGGCTGGTTTGATAGGCATTCTTCGTGGGGAAATCTGAGGAAAACGATCCCCCGGTCATATAGACACAGTCGGCAGAGTCAATGGCGCCGGTCCAGCAATATTCTCTCTGGTTACCCCCCAGGTACGTGGAACATGCCAGAGAGGATCCGGAAGAAGAGAATCGACCGACGAAAGCATCGTTGAATCCCCCCTCGCTCGATTGGAAGGAATACTTTGTCGGAAAATCGAGGCTCCAGGTACTGCCGATCACCTGCACCCGTGTCTCTGAATCCAGCAAAATCACATTTCCAGCATCTTGGCTTTCACCTCCGAAATATGTCGACCAGGTCAGAGAGGAGCCGGTGGAGTCTAACCGGCAGGCATAGATATCATAGTATCCCGCATTGCTTGTTTGATATGCGTTCTCCAGTGGGAAATCAGTGGATAAAGTGTCGCCTCCGACATAGACCTGTTTATTTGAATCCAGACAGATTGCGTATCCTCCCTCCGGAGCCCACCCCCCCAGGTAAGTTGAAAATATGAGGGAAGATGCGGAGGATGACAGCTTGATGATAAAGACATCGGAATCTCCCGCAATGCTTGCTTGATAAGCATTTACAGTTGAGAAATCGGGTGATTCCGTAGTTCCGGTCACATAGGAGCAGTTATCGGAGTCCAGGACAATGGCAAATGCGCTGTCAGGTTCTCCGCCTCCCAGGTAGGTCGAATAAATCAGCGATGAACCGGAAGAAGATAAACAGCAGACGAATCCGTCCTCAGTTCCTCCCGCGAAACCGGCTTGATAGGCGTTTTGAGTGGGAAAGTCCGCCGATTGGGTATAACCGGCCGCGTAAGCCTGATTTTCCCCGTCGAGTGACAAGGCCCACCCGGCGTCGCAATAGGAACCCCCTAGATATGTGGAGTAAATCAGGCAGGAACCGGAAGAGGATAGCCGGAATATAAAAGCGTCCGTTTCCCCTCCCGTCCCGGCGGCGTGACTCGCTTGGAAAGAGTTTTGAGTGGGGAAATCAGAGGAGGAGGTGACCCCGGTAACGGAGGGCTGTTTTTCCGCATCGAGGCAGATGGCGTTGGCCTCATCGTCCCAGCTGCCCCCGAGGAAGGTTGAATAGATCAAAGAAGAACATGAGGAAGACAATTTGCAGATGAAAACATCCCATCCGGCTATTAAACTCGATTGATAAGGGTTCTTGGTCGGGAAGTTGGAAGAAGACGTATAGCCGGTTACATATGCGCAGGATTCCGAGTCCAGGCAAATGCCGTTTCCGTATTCTGTGGCATGCCCCCCTAAGTATGTTGAGTATCTTATTTCTATGCCCGGCAGAGGAGTAGGAGTTGGTGTTGGCGTGCGTGGCGGTGTGGCAGTAATTGATGGACTCGGAGAGGGAGATGGAGTCTTAAACCCCGGGGGCGTAGGCGTGGAGGTGGGGGATTTATATCCATAGGGGGTAGGGGTGCCAGAAGGTGTGGGGCTGATTGGAGTTGGGGTAAGAGAGGCGCTGGGAGCGGGTGTGGGGGTAGCGCTCGGACTGGAGGTGGGAGAGGGACTCGGCGTGGGCGAGGCAGTGCGGAAACCTTGGGGAGTGGGAGTAGCCGAAGGGATGGGTGTGGGCGAGACGGTGGGAACCGGCGTGGGGGGCAGTATTGAGATATTCAGGTCATCCAGAGCCAGTTCACCATACTCCCAACGAACAAAAGTAAAATCAAGATATTCGGTGTCGCTTCGCAAAGTAAAGGGTCCGTGAATGACACCGGTGACGTTGGAGAAGGCTGCCAGTTCGGTGACGACTTGATACCCGCTTCCTCCGGCATAATATTCCATCACCAGTAAAGAGCTGCTGGCATCTAGGGCGTGTCCCCTGGTCCAGAATGTCAGGGAATCCGGACGAGTGAACGGCGGAGTGACGATAATATCTCCGGGGGCGTCCAGTCTGAGCGAGGGCAGGCTGTTCCCCCAGTAGCCTGCGGGGCTGGTGAAGGTGTCGGAATCGGAGTTGCAGTTCGTAAAAATCCATCCGACCGGCCTGCTTCCAAGATGGAAATCATCGAACCCTTCGTTGATGAGATCGGCTCCCTGGGCGGCGGAAAGAGAAACAAACACTCCGATAACGACCCATAGCGCCGCTCCAAATCTGGCCATCTCTCGCCTCTAGGGAATACGAAACCCGTCCGGACATCGCTATCCGGGCCGGGTCAGGCCTCCAGAAACTTGCTTCCCCCGTCTGATTTCACGGCGTTTCTAGGGGCTGATGTAGTGCTCCGTCGAAGGCTATTATTCTCCACCAAGCGGGCGAGGTCAATAGTAATGGGGGGATTGGCCTGTCCGCTAACGACAACGATAACGACATGGACGGAAACGGAGGCGGGGAGTAGTATAATATATTCGCGATAAATATATCCGCTGTAGCCGCGGACCCTATGGGTCCGCGGGCTAGGCCCCACTGTGCTATGCGGTCCTCCTCTCCGACCGCCGGGAAGCTCGGCCCAAGTGTTCTTGAGGCGCCGGCCAGGATATAGTAATCTTCCGGGCGCGAAAAACCCGTCCCGGCAGCGTCTTGTTGGTGGATAGCCTATCGCGACGTATCTCTTTGTGGCACAATCGGTTCTGATTCCCTAAGTCTCCCCTCGATTTTTCTCGAACCCCCCAGAATACCTTTTCGGTAGTAGCTGTTTGAGTTCTCTCCCGTTTCGTCTGGATGGAGGGCTCCTTTCATCCCAGCCGGGTATCCCTGCCGTCCCAGCCTTGGGCCATGCCGCCTCCGATGCCGTCTTCTCCGCGCCCCCAGAAATGGAATTGGACATTTCTGATCCGATCGGATCAGAAATGTCCAATTCCGAACCGCTTGCATGGGGAGACAATATTTTAAGTATCTCCGTCGGGGAGGAGCAGAGGAACGAATTTGGATTTGGACATTTGAGGTCCGATCGGACCTCAAATGTCCAAAAAGTTGGGGCGGGGACGGGGATATAAAAGAGGGATCTGGGAACCCACACGCAACGGAAGAGAACCCTTAATCCCAATAATATTCGCAGCGGCCGCCTGCCGATTTGACATCGTCAAGGTCCCGGTCATCGATGGGGAAAATCTTGCAGACCAGCCAACGCCTCCCGCTGTAGACGCGGCATAATCCCCCGCGGGTCAGCATCGTGCAGGGAAAGATCAACCTGCAGCAGTAGCCGCATTGGCTGCACTTACCCTTTCGCTGCAGGAGCTGGGACTGCACATATCGCCTATTGAAATGGACCAGGACAAATCTCCTCAGCTTGCCATAACCCAGCCGTCCCCATCGGGCAAGAAGCATCGGACGGTTGCCCGGGATTGACCTGCCCCCGATATTTGTACCGCTCTTTATGCCAGTCTTCCCCATATCCTGTCCGCCTGCCGGTGGCAACGTCGCGCAGCCTTCATGCTCAGATGGCGATATCTCGATCGTTCTGCCGAAGGCTATTTCGTAAAGTACTGTCGAACTTTCGCCGCAATCTGGCGATTCGTCATCCGGTCGACTGTCTCAACAGCTGCGATGCGTCCGCCCAGCTTGATTCTTTCAAGACGCTTCTTCAGTTCGCCCTTTGCCTCACCGGGACCAAATATCAGAATGGATTCCGCGTCACGAAGACACGCAATTACCGCCTCGTAGTACAGGTTGAGATGTCCCGTAAACCTTCTCTGACGCCTATCACCCGCCGGCACGTTTTGAGATTCATGCCGCCCCCGAAGAGGCGAATCGCCGGAGCGTTGAAGCTGCTTCTCAGCCTTCGATAGTATCAGTCCTATCTCTTCCCCTTTATCCGTAACAGCCACGATAATGGCTTTCCTATGGTCAATCCATAAACCTACTTTGGTTCTCACCGCAATCTCCTTTCCCCCTCCCCCGGCTCATTTCCAGGTCTGTAGCTTGTGCGTACTCCTTCTTGCCTGCTGATAACTCCCGCTTGCCGGCCTTCAAATTGGCTTTGCCGGCCTCGATCAGTGACTGTCCTTCTTCCAGTGTTTTATCGGCCTGGACGCTCCCGCGCGGGACTTCTCTTGTCGCCGCTATCTCTAAATCCGGCCCAGCAGAAGCAGTATGAGAAGAATCAAGACCACTAGCCCGAGGAAGCCGCTCGGGTAGTAGCCCCATTTCTTGCTGTGGGGCCAGGTGGGCAATGCGCCCACGAGAAAAAGAATCAAGACAATCAGCAGTATCGTCCCTATAGTCATACCGTTACTCCTTTCATTCGTTGCGCCTGGCGGCGGCGCCTACTTCTGCATGTCCGCGCCGGTCTTCTCGACGGATGTGCCGGCCTGCCCCATGGCGTCGCCGGCCTTCTCCATGCCTTCGCGGTCTTTTCGACGGCCTGTCCGGCAACGTCCTTTGCCGTCGCCGCTGCTTCTTTTGCCGCCTCGCTGGTTTTCGTCGCGACTGTTTTGGCCGCTTCCGCGGTTTTCTCCGCAGCCTTATCCACTGCGGCGCCGGTTTTGTCCGCCGCCCCATTCTCGCCACAGCCGACCAGAGCCACGGCTCCAATAACAACCATCGCCGCGATCCCCAGAATCTTTGCCGTATCGATCTTCATAACCGTCCCCTCCTTCTGTCCTGTTGCGTTCTGTCGCCGTACGCGCTGCAAGACCAGCGCCTTATCTCAATCTGATGCTCTTGATACTGCCGATAAGGCCAAAGGCCTGCAGCAACCAGATGCAGATAACGACCACCACGACAATATTGAGGATGGTCTTTACCGGTTTGGCCATCGGGATGTAGGTGTTGATCGCCCACAGCGCGACGCCTACTATGACCAGCACAATGACGATGGTAATGAGCGGCATATGGCCTCCTTTCTTTCGGGTTGGATCTTGTTCTTCATACCGTCTCCCCGTATTTCCAGCCGATTGTTGTAAGGTTAAGCCGTACCATCCCGGCTATTTAGTTGCTCTTTCTCCTATTCGTTGACTTATGTCCACCTGCGCATCCTTAGCGCCCTCGGCGCCGTCATGAAATGAAAAGGGCGGCTCCTCCCGGAACCGCCCTTGCTCAGGACCAGACCAAATCACGCCTTCTGCTCCGATAGGGCAGGGGACCTCCAGCATACCTGACGTTCAAACCCACAACCTCAAGATCTGGTTGCTGGGACAAGAGACGCAACACTAGGCCGAAGCAACTACCACCGGCCAAGCCCCGCGGATACATCCCCGGTGGCGGGTAAGAGCACGGAATGAATCGGCGTCCGGATCAGGGGGCACCGGAGTCTGGTTCGGACCCAGGTAGAGGCATCCGATCTCATTGGCTGGAAGCGCGGCGACGAGTTTTCGCGCCTCAGTCAGCGCTTCCAGCCAACTTCTCTACGGAAGACGCTATCCTGAGCCCACTCGATTTTGAGCTGACGGCGGCCCGTGGTCACTACGGCCCGGTGGATGGCGGGCGCGCGCAGCAGCCATCTGATCTCGTAGCCGGCCTCTCGCAGGGTGGCGGCATCCCGATCGGCGCTCAGGGCGATGCTGTCGGCAAGATCATGGAAGAAGTCGAGATCCTGAGAGTAGCGAGGCGTGTCGGCATCCCGATGGATCACCGTGGCCCCCGCGAGATAACTCTCCGGACTCCGGTTGGCGGCTATCCGCCTGAGCACTTCAACTTGGATGTCGCTTATCGGCATAATCTTTCGGCAAGAAGAAAACCTTGCCGCCCTCCGTTCTGACGCAAGCCGCGGGCTATCTCGGGCACATCGGCGAGCGTGATGTTCAGGTTTTCCGGCATATACCAGAAACACTGGGCTCTGTAGAGGCGGAAAGCCCGTTTGGCTTCACGGATGCGAACCATGTCCCTCGCATCATCAGCCGAAAGCCGGCGGCGGCTTTTTAATCCGCCTTTTCTCCCTATGCTGGACAGATAATCCCTAATTGTTGTCGGCGTTTCCATATCTTGAACCCAAAGCCATCATAAGCGGATTACGATAAAAAATGCACCGCGATACAGTAATGTCCAATAGAAAAAGGGCTGCCTCCCCATTCCTGGAGAAACCGCCCCTGCTCTCTGCCGCTTCAAGCCCCACACCCTCTATCCTCAACCCTCTAGCATCTACCTCGTCACCGGCACGTCTCCCGATCCTCCGAAGTACACCCGGGTCAGCTCCCGCACCGCCCAGAGAGAAGTGTAGTCGCGGAAGATTCCCAGATCGTCCACGCCGTCGCCATCGTAATCCCCCGGTCGGGCCCAGTCGGTGCAGATGCCGATGTAGTGGCGGGTGATCCCCCGGATCGCCCACATCCCGTCGCACTGACGGAAGACAGCGGACTCGTAGATGCCGTCTCCGTCATAGTCGATGGACATCGGCCAGTCGTTCGACCCACCGAAGAAGAAACGGGTGAGTCCGTCGACTGCCCAGTATCCGGCGGTCGGACGGTAAACCGCCATCTGCAGCGATCCTCCGGCGTCGTAATCCGCCGGGACCGGCCAATCCCCGTTCATCCCGAATACCGCGCTGGTCTGATCCTTGATGTACCACCGTCCGGTGGCGGAACGGAAGACGGCCATGTCGGCTGCCCCATCCCCGTCGTAGTCCCCCGGGACTGTGGTGTCGCCGTTGGTTCCGTAGTAGACGCGTGTGAAGTTCCGGACAAACCATTGCCCCGATCCGGCCCGGAAGACGGCGATGTCCGCGCTCCCATCCCCGTCGTAATCGCCAGGAGCTGCCTGGTCGGTGGAGATCCCGTAGTATGCCGATGTCAAATCACGGACAGACCACAAACCCGTAGAACCTCTGAAGACGGCTACATCGTCTGTTCCGTCACCGTTGTAGTCACCGGAGGCGATGACGGCTTTTTGGGGAGGCAATGTTGGCCCACAGGTGGGGGTTGGCGAAGGCGATGGGCTCAGCTCTGGGCTTGGAGTGGCTGTCGGGCTGGGTTCCGCTGTCGGCGTAGCACTTGGCTCGGGGCTCGGTGTGGGACTGATCGGCGTAGGTGTTGCCGAAGGTGAAGGTGATGGAGTGGGAGTTGGAGTTACGGTTGGGGAGGGGCTCGGAGTCGGGGAAACAGGGGAAGGCGTAGGAGAGGCGGAAGGCGAGGGAGAGGGAGTAGGAGTGATCGGAGAAGGCGTCGGGGAGGATGTGGGAGATGGAGAAGGCGTTGGCGAAGCTGAGGGCGAAGGAGAGGGAGTGGGTGTGACGCTCGGAGAAGGACTGGGTGTGGGAGTGATCGGGCTGGGTGTGGGCGAGGGGGGCTTGCATTTGCCCAGGGCCCCCGCTTCGTAGATCCTCTGGATTTCCGTCGCCGTGAGGGGGCGGGCAAAGATCTCCACTTCGTCGATCAACCCCTGGAAATACCTCCCGAGAGCGGGAGCATCCAGCGCCGCGCCGATGGCCAGGGTGTCGGAGGAGAAGGTCGCCGCGCCACTCACGGGGGTGTTCCCGACCAGGCGGCCGTCCAGGTAGAGCCCGATGTTGCCTCCGTCGAACGTCGCCGCGACGAAATACCACGTGTCGGGCGCCACTGTGACCGTGGGGCTGCTGGACCACCCGCCGTTGACGAAGATCCAGAAGGCGAGGGAGTTGTCGACCTGGGAGAGCTCCAGGCTGTAGCCGCAGTTGATGCCCGTCTTGCGCACGATCGGCGGGTACTGCTGGCCGGAGATGTCGTCCGCCCTGAACCAGGCGTCGATGGTGAGGCTCTGGGCGTTGAACGCGTCCTGATGGGGGACCGCGACGTGATCCCCGTTTCCGTCGAGGCTAAAAGCATCATCTACCTTGCCGGCGGCGTAGGTGGCGTCTCCCTGGAGAAGGCCGTCGTACCCTCCCGCTATGTCGTAGGCATTCCCGTCGCCCGCCCACCAAGCCACCAGGTCCGACGGCGTGGGGACGCAGGCGGTAGGGGGCGTGGGCGAAGGCGAAGGCGTCGGTGAAGTTGAGGGCGTCGGAGATGGAGTCGGCGTAATCGGGCTGGGTGTCGGTGAAGATGATGGCGAGGAAGAGGGAGTCGGAGTGATCGGCGAAGGAGTGGGGGAGGCGGAAGGAGAAGGCGATGGAGTCGGAGTAGTGCTGGGCGAAGGAGAAGGTGTGGGAGTGATCGGCGATGGAGTCGGTGAAGCTGAGGGAGTGGGAGAGGGTGTCGGTGTCTTGCTTGGCGAAGGCGACGGGGTAGGGGTGATAGGCGATGGAGTCGGGGAAGGGGTCGCGCTCGGCTCCGGCGACGGTGTGGCAGTAGGTTCCGGCGTCCTGGTCGGCTCGGCGGTCGGCGTGGCTGTGGGCTCCGGCGTCTTGGTCGGGTCCGCAGTCGGTGTGGCCG
>Ga0105104_10003520_pt1 | contig 11129 bp, 18 predicted proteins | sample PPLLaktember2015_3_FD_87034 | JGI IMG/M metagenome (GOLD analysis project Ga0105104, IMG submission 87034) | Freshwater sediment microbial communities from Prairie Pothole Lake near Jamestown, North Dakota, USA - PPLs Lake P7 Core (6) Depth... | ecosystem: Environmental > Aquatic > Freshwater >... | reverse complement strand
TGAGCGGGCGCCGCGGCGTGGCCGGCACGGCCAGCAGCGGCGGGAGCTGCTCTGTGAGCATCTCGCGAATGAGCTGCGCAATGCTGGTCGTGCGGGCCACGGCCTCTGCCTCGAGGTAGGCATACTGCGCCGGCGTGAGGCCCACGGTGATCTCGCGATAGTGCGTCGCGCGTCGGGTCATAGCCCGTAGATTTATCGAACAATGGAGCCAACACGCACACGGGATGCGGTCGTGTTGGCCGTGCTCTACACGCTGTCTGCTGTGCTGCTGTTGTTCGCCGTGTTCAAGCTCTGGACTGGCTGACGACGCCTCTCATCGCATGGTCACGTTGGGTGGCACTTCACGGTGGCAGTGCTTGCACACGGTGGCTTCGAGCTTGATCCACTCTGCGCAAAACGGGCACTTCCGATTCGCACTGTCTCGCCCCGCAACCCCGGAAACGAAATACATCAGGAACGCGAGCGGCCCCAGCAGCAGGCCGCCAATCACGCCGGCCGCCACGTGGAAGCCCCGACGCTGCGCGGCGGAGATGCCAATCAGCGCGCCGAGTAACGCCCAAAACAAAAACCAGATCATCTAGCCCCTCACTTTCTGACTTCGCTTTCGCCTCACGGAACCCTGTAAAGACAGGGCTGGCCACGGCTGGCCATGCCGGATCCGTTTGGACAAAAAGTGCAAATTCTCTCAACGAAACTCGCAGAATCTGCACTCTCGTTAATAAAAGGGTGCTATTGAGGCTGGTGTCTGCAAACTGTTGCTCTGTCGGTTGTTGATGACCATGAGAGTGTCGCCGTGAACACAGAACACCCCCCGTGAACACACTATGAACACAAAACTCAGTTCGGCCGCTCGGACGCGGACGGGAACGGCCGGACTTTCGCCTCATCAGGATCCCGCGGGGCGGGCGGGAGCGGGGCCGGCATCCGGTCCGCGTAGTTGACCGGATCATCCTGGTCCATCCACTTGTCGTAGATGTCGAGCGTCGTGGACTTCTTCGTGTGCCCCAACATCGCCGACACCCATCCGAGGGGCGACTTCAGTGGGCCAATGTGCCGGGTCGCGAACGTGTCCCGCAAACAGTGCACCGTAAAGCGCGGCTCGCAGTCCGCCAGGCCGATCGCCTGCAGGACTGTGCGAAAAATCTTATCCACGACGGCGCCTTCAATGCGCGTCCCAGAGACCGGCCCGACGAACACGAACGGCGATAGCGGCCGGCGATTGCGGAGCGCCACTTCTCGTCGCGTGCGCGCGAGCGCGCGCAGCATCTCCACGCACGTCGCCGAGAGCCAGACCTTACGCTTTGACTTCTTCGTCTTCGGCGAGGTCAATCCGGTGATGGGCTGCTGCCGCTGGCCGCGCTGCGCGGCGCGCCTGGCCGCGGCGGAAAACGTAACTTCGACGACCAGGTACGGCTGCGGCACGTCCAGGTGCACGGAAGCCCACTGCAGGCCGGTGGCTTCGTTGCGCCGCAAGCCGGTGTGGCAGAGGAGCAGAAAGTACCCATACCAGTGGGGATAGCCGGTGGCGCTCAGGCGCCGCCGCTGCCGACCGGGCGCCTGGCCGCGTGCCGCCAGCGGCTCGCCCTCCGCGAGGCGGGCGCGCCGAGGTTCATAGCCCTTTGGCAGTTTGCCGGTCTGCACGAACTGGAGGAAGGCTTCCATCTCGGCAGAGGTCAGCGGATTGGGTTCGGGCGCGACGGCCGTCGATGGTTTCAGGCCGCGGCCGAGGCGCGTGCATGGATTCGTCGTGAGGCGGCCCCACTGCACCGCCCAGTACATGCTCGAGCTGAGCACCAACAGGGCCATTTGCTGATAGCCCCACGACAGGCCGCGCGCCTCCATCGCGGTGATGACGCGGCCGATGTCGTGAGGGCCAAATGTCTGCGGACTGAGCACCAGATCGCCGACGACCGGGATCACGTGCGTGCGGATCACACTGGTGTAGCTCTCGCGGGTACTCGCCTTCCGTCGCGCGACGATCGTCGCGAGCCATTCCTCGAGGTGCTCGCGCACGGTGACGCCGCGTTTCGTCAGCGCGACCAGCGGTGGCGGGTGGGCGGCTGCGAGCTTCGCGAGATGTCCTTCAACCTTGGCGGCTTCGGTACGGGCCTCGGCTTCGGTCGCGAAGTGGACTTGAAACGCGCGCCGCTTTCCCAGTTCATCGAACGCGCGCCAGGCGAGTCGCCACGGCGTCAGGCGGCGACTGCGCACCTGATACACCGTCAGGCGGTCGGAGGCTGGCCGCCCCATCAGCGATCGCCCTTCACGCGGCGCCGCACAAAGGCGACCGCCGCGCGGACCGTTTCCAATTCCTCCGGTGCGTCATTCGCGATCGCATCGAGATCGGCATTGATGGCCCGCACAGTGGTGAGCACGGATTGCAGCGTGGCCTTTACGGGGCGTGGCTTGGTGATGAGGTGAAGCGAGGGGCGACGACGATTGATCATTTCCGAACCCCTTTGTCGAGCGAATCGCGTCGGCATTTATTCCCGTCTGGTCTTTCCGGCCGCGTCCGTTGAGGGCAGATCCGCCGCCGATGGGGTCGCAGGTTCTTCCGGCGGCGCGTAGCTCGAGAAACGTTTGGCGACTTCGAGAAACTCGGGATCGGTGGCCAGGCGTTGGAAGATCGGTGCGAGCACGTCCTCCGTGAGCGCAGCGTGCTCCAAGGCGGCCGCGGCCAGGGCGATACTCGCTTCGCTCCACGTGGCCAGCTGCAGCAACAGCGCCGTCAGGCGCGGATCGACAACGCGCTGATCGTCGAGGAACAGCTCCACGCCAGCGCGCACATGCTTCCGCGCGCGCATATACCGGCGGGCGATCTCGATGTGTTCTTCGTGGAGATCCTGCAGCAGCGGGTGCGTCGGCTGCAGCGCCTGCGGTTCGTCCTCGCGGAGCAGGGCGGTGCTCGAGGTGTCGAAAAAGGCCGCGTAGCATTCGATCTTGGTGTCGCGAACCGGGCGCCAGACGCCTTCGATGGCCTGTAGGGTCGCGACGCTGACGCGGTACCCCTTCGGCATCTGCTGGACGACCTCCACCTGGCTGAGGCGTCGGAGCAATCGCAGGTCGCGAAGTTTCTTCCCCACCCGCGCCCGCTCGTCAGGGGTCATGCGAGCATTTTTCGCCTTCGCATGAGCACGGTCAACTGCCAGTCCGTTGATAGATAACACCTTAGCCATTGTTAGCTAGAAAGCGTAAAACAGTGGTTGACTATACGCAAGTACGTCCATACGATACGTAACGAACTTTGCTATTGGAGCGAAGTCAGACCCCTGCGGTGAGGCGCCGTATGCAACTCCCCGGGGAACTTTGCTATCGCATGGAACTCCGGACCGCCCGCCGCCTCGCACGCCTGACGCAACAGCAGCTCGCCGATCGGGCCGGCGTCGACACGTCGGCGATCTCCCGCGTCGAGAACGGCGAGCGCGACATTCACTCGATGTCGTACGACTCGGTGGTACGCCTGGCGCGCGCGCTCGGGGTCGAGGCTGAGGAACTCTGGCCGGTGCCGCCGCTCCCTGCGGTCACGCACCCGACGGAGGGGCCATGAGCGACCGCTACGTGCGCTTCGACGAGCTCGCCGCGTACTCGTCGCTCTCGCCTCGCAACCTGCGCCGCTATCGGGACGCCCCGGTGCACCCATTGCCCTGCCATCGGATCGGCGGCTGCGTGCTGTTCAAGCTCAGTGAATTCGACGCCTGGTTAGCGGAGCACGAAGAGCGGACGGCGCGACCGCCCGACCGCGCCTATCAGATCGCGCTGGCGATCCGTGGGCACAAGTAGCGATGCGACTGCACTTGGAGGATGAGGCCCCTATGACATCGACCGCGCTCGAGACCGTCAAGGCCCTGCCGGAACCCGCGCTGCGCCGCGGCATCAACGAAGCGCAATGGCGCACGCTGTTCAACTTGTACCCGGGCGCGAAGCCGGAGTCGATCCTGCTGGTGTGGGACTACTGTCTCGCGCGCCGGCTCGACCCGCTGAAAAAGCCGTGTCACATCGTGCCGCTCGAGGTGAAGAACCCGCGCACGGGCAATTACGAATGGCGCGACGTGGTCCTGCCGGGCATTTACGAGCTGCGCACCACCGCGCAGCGCACGGGCGTCTACCTGGGCCACAGTGCGCCCGACTACGGGCCGCTCGAGCCGTACGCCGGCGTGGGGGCGCCGGCCTGGTGCGCGATCACGTTCTACCGCTGGAACAGCGACGCCGGCGTGCGCGCGGAGTATCCGGTGCGCGTCCTGTTCCGCGAAGTCGTCGCGGTCAAGAAAGACCAGAAGGCGAACAGCCGCTGGGCGAAAGCGCCTGTGCAGATGTTGACCAAATGCACCGAGGCCGCCGGCCTGCGCGAAGCGTTCCCGGATGAGATCGGCGGGGAACACACGCTCGAAGAGCTCGAGGGCCAGCGCTCGGTCGATGTCCAGGTCGTCGACGACAAACCGCAACCGGCGCCGCCCGACCAGTACGGCGACGTGCTCGCCGACCTCGAGGCGGTCGCCGACAGCGGCCTGGACGCGCTCGAGGACGCGTTCGCGAAACTGTCCGACGCGCACCGGACGTACCTCACGTCAACCGACGCGACGACCTGGGAAACGCTCAAGGCGCGCGCGGCGCGCACGACGGGCGGGAACCGGTGATCGTGCTCTGCCCCGACCAGCGCACGCCAGAATGGGCCGCCGCGCGCCTGGGGCGCCTGACCGGTACCGGCGCCGCCGACATGCTGGCGACCATCAAGAGCAAGGGCGAAGCGGCCGCGCGCCGCGACTTGCGCCTGCGCCTGGTGTGTGAGCGGCTGACGGGCGTGTCGGCGGAGGGCGATTTCGTTTCGAAGGACATGCAGCGCGGCATCGACCGCGAGCCGGCCGCCCGTGCCGCGTATGAAGCGGCGACCGGGTCGATCGTGAAACCGATCGGATTCGTCGCGCACGACGAGCTCCTGGCGGGCTGCTCACCGGATGGCCTGGTGCGGGGCGGCATCGTCGAGATCAAAGCGCCGAAACCGGCGACACACCTGGGCTACATCCGCGGCCGCGCGCTGCCGCTCGACTACCGCGCCCAGGTGACCCACAACCTGTGGATCACCGGCGCCGGGTTCTGCGATTTCGTCAGCTACGACGATCGCTTTCCGCCGGCGCTGCAGCTGTTCCGGGTCCGGGTCCCGCGGGACGCCGTCGACCTGGCGGCGTACGAACTGATGGCGCGGTCGTTTCTCGCCGAGGTCGAGCGCGAGCTCGAGGCCGTGCGCGGGTTGTTACTCGAGGCGGCATGAGTTTCCACGTACCAGAGGCGAGCCGGATCACGCGTGCTGCCCATCCATTCATGGGAAGCGATAGCACTTACGGCCACAACGGGGCGTTTGACCTCGAGTCGCCGGAGCCTGGCTGGCAGCTGCTGCTCGTCTGTAGCGACGGGACCGATGCGGATGCCGTCGGCGAGCTCGCCGATTGGGAACACGTTAGCGTGCACGCGCAACGCGGGCCCAAAGTACGCACGCCGACGTGGCGAGAGATGGCATTCGTCAAAAAACTCTGCTGGGAGGCCGAGGACCGCGTCGTGCAGTTTCACCCACGGCGATCGGAGTACGTGAACAACCATCCTCACGTCCTGCATTTGTGGCGATGGAAGCGCGGCGAGTTTCCGTCACCGCCGACGAGTGCTGTATGAACACGATCGCGGTCGTCCTGACCCTGAACGGCGTCGGATCCCAGGTGCTGATCAACGGGGTCGAGGTGACCAACGCCTGTCGCGCGATCGAAATCAGCGCGGAGGTCGGCCAGCCGACGACCGTGATCCTCACGCTCATCGGCCAGGTCGAACTGCTGGCCGATGTCAGCCGAATCGTGATCGAGCATGACTGACCTCGAGTCGTTCACGGTCGGCGCCGTGCTCATCAAGGGCCGGGTGCACGTGCTCGAGCGCGACGCGTTCGACCTGCGCCTGGCGGAGCTCGCCGACGGCCTCTGCGTCGACGTGACCATCGCCGCCAATGACCGCCCGCCGTCGGCGCGGGCGCAGCAGAAACGCTACTGGTGGGCCGTGGTCGTGCCGACGTGCGCGCGGCATTTCAACACGACCGATCGGCAGATGTCGCGCGACCTGCTGTCGGAGCGGTTCGGGTTCGAGTGGTCGGCGTTTCAGCAGCTGGTGCCGGTCAAGGCGTCGCTGTCGACGCTCTCGGCCGACGAGATGTCGGGGTTACTCGAGTGGGTGCGGGCCGAATTCGCCGATGCGCACGACCTTGAGATCCCGGTACCGGACAAAGACTGGCGGAAACGATAAATGCTTTACCTCGACGACCGGCTGCCGACCCATCCCAAGATCCTGAAAGCCGGCGCCCGGCTCGGCGAAGGGGGCGCATCGATGGCGCTGCACCTGTTCGTCCTGGGCATCAGTTACGCCCGCCAGAACATGACCGACGGGTTCATCCCGCGCGGGTTCGTGTCGTCTTGTGGTGTCGTTTCAAAGAGCGGATTGGTTGCGAACGTGTTGTCCGCTCGTGGGATTGGCCTGTGGCGAAAGGTGCGCGGCGGCTACCAGATCCACGACTACCACCACTGGAACCCGAAAGCCTCTACCGTCAAGGAGAAGCGGGAACGGGACCGGCAGCGCAAGGCGCTCGAACGGGCGGGGCGAAACGGCAATCTGTCCGCGATGGACACGCCGCGGACTCGCGCGCGCGCGTTCTTAAAGACCACTGTACCCACTAAGAGTACAAGCACCGACGCTCCGCGCCGGCTCGCTCTCGCTCGAGGGAAAAAACCCGACTCGGAACCCGCGACGTTCGCGCTGGCCTGCGTCGTGATGTCGGAGGCGCTCGAGCTCGCGCGGACCGTCGACCAGGACCTGACCATCAGCACCGTCGGCGAGCACTTCAAGACGCTGTCCGGGCAACGCGGCCTGGCCTACGACGGCGACCTGGTGCGCCGGGCCTACGACGCGGTTCTGGTCGCTCGCGCCCGGCGGCGCGCATGACCCCGCGCGAATGGGCGTGCTTTCAGTGCGGGTCGCGGTTCGCCACCGACAGCAATGGCGACTTGGTTGAGTACGCGCTGACGGAAATCCGGTGCGGGGGCTGCTTGGCGCTGCTGGCGATTCTGCAGGAGTCGCGACATCTCCGGGCCCTGATGGTGCACCGCGTGCTGGCGACATATATCGAACCGTCGCCGCCGCTGACCCCGGCGCAGATCCTGGCGCGCTTGCGCCCCGCGCCGGCGGTCCCGGACTATGCGAAGCTCGCGGCCAACGACCGCGACGAGGACTGACCCATGACCAGTGCCGACTATCAGTCGCTGTTTTTCTCGACCATCCAGCGGGCGCCGGGCCAGCCCGCCGACGATTACGAGGCCGTGCTCGGCGCCAGCGGCATTCCGGCCGGCTACGGGCCGCACGTCATGCCGAATGCGTCGATGCCGCTGTCGGCGATGACGCAGCAGATTGGCAGCGACGGCCGGATCGCCGGGCGGATCTTCCTGCCGACCGCCGAACCCGATCCAAACGGCTATTACACCCATCCGTTTTCGCCGCTGCGCGACGGGCCGACGCCGGGCACGCTGCTCTGGGAGTGGCGCGATCTCGGCGGGCCGCCGGTGGTCACACCTGGCGAGGGCAGCGGCACGGTGCCGCCCGACAGCGGCGACGTAGACGCGCTCAAGGCCTGGATGACCGCGATCGACGCGCGCGTCGCGGCGCTCGAAGAGGCGAGCGCGGCGATGGGCGAGGAGATGGACGAGCTGATCACGGGCGGCCTGCATGCCCACGGGCCGATCAACCTGCCGATCGTGCTGGAGTCGTTGACCAGCCTGCGCTGTAAGGGCGACATCGATGTCGCGGTGAAACCCGGTCAGGCGACGCCGCCGGCGGCGACCGCGGACGATCCGCCCGACGCCGCCACGATCGCCATCCTGCGCCGGCTGATTGGCGACGGGGACGAGGCCGAATCGTGAACCCCGATACCATCCGCGCGCATTGCGACGCGATCGACGTGCTGACGCAAGCCATCCGCGACGAGCTACTGACCGTCGACCCCGGGCCTGAGCCCGAACCCGGTGACGAAACCCTAGTCACCGACGCCGACGATCTCCAGGTCGCCCTGAGCGCCGGCGGGACGGTGCTGCTGGTCCCGGAGCTGACGTGTGTCTGTGCCGGCGGCTATCGGTGCGATGCGCCGACGACGACACTCATGGGGCAGGGCGCCAACACGGTCGGCAGTGACACGGCGCCGGCGCTCGAGGTGCCGGTCGATGTCGACGGGATCGAGATCGGGGCGCTCACCGTCCATGCGCTCGACTACAGCGTCGTGCTGCGCATCGGCCGCAACGACGACGCCCAGGTCACGGTTGACCAGGCGCCGCGCGGGATCACCCTGCACGGGATCGCCTCGGACGGGCATCGCGGCAAGCGCGTTTTTGAGATCAACGGGGCCGATGTGACGCTCACCGAGTGCTATGTCCGCGACTGCTATGACCCCGGCAATCAGGACAGCCAGGCGATCTGGATCGGCAATGCCCCCGGACCCGTGGTCGTCGAGGGTGGCTACTTCGAGGCGGCGAGTGAATGCCTGATGGTCGGCGGCGACAGCATGAAGATCCCCGGGTGCCGGCCGACCGGGATCACGATTCGCGGCGCGACGTTCACCAAGGCGCTCGCGTGGCACGTCGAGGGCGGCCCGCCCGTCAAAAATCTGCTGGAGCTGAAAGACGGACACGACGTGCTGATCGAAGAGTGCGATCTATCGAACTGCTGGCAATCCGCCCAGGACGGCTATGCGTTCATGTTCACCCCGACCAGGGGTGGCAGCGTGCGGAATGTCGTGGTGAGGAACTGCCGCGTGTCCAATGTCGGCGGGATTGTGAATATCACCGGGGTCGACGCCGACGATCGCAGCCTGCCGCGGACCCAGGTCGCCATCTACGGCGGCGAGTACCGCACCAACAAAGCGGCGATGGGCGGCAGCGGGCGGTTCTGCCTGATCGGGCGTGGGCCGGAATCGTTCATCGTCGAGGATGCGTACATCCGCCATGACGGGTCGAGCTTTATCGATGTCGGCGACAGCGACCCGATCGACGTGCTGCACGTCATCGGCTGCGATTGGAACTACGGCAGCTATGGGATTCGGATTGGCGGGGCGAATCACGGCGACAACGCGGCCGGGCAGATTCGCGAGCTGGTGATCACCGGGAACACCATCACGGGCGCGCATTCAACCTTCCGGGATCGCTATCCCGATAACACCTATGTCGACTAACGGGGGTCGCGATGATCGCGCTACTGATCGCCGTCGTGTTGGTCACGCTGATTTGGTTCGTCCTGCGCACGGCGTTCGCGTCGCATCCGCAGCAAGTGCGGATTGCGATCGACGTGCTGTTTCTGGTGATCGTCGTGGTACTGATCGCGCGCTGGGCCGGCGTGCTGTGAGGTGCCATTGGTGCCGGCTGGTGCTGCGCCTGCCGGCCCGGCATCGGCCGACGTGCGTGCTTGAGTGCGGCGAGGATGTGCACCCGCTGCTGGAGCTGCTCGAGTGAAAGACACGGAAGGAGAAAACAAGTATGGCGAATCGACGCGAACTGTTACACGAAGCACTCGAAGATGCCGCTCTAGCTGGCGCGAAGGAAATCAAGGAGTTTCTCGGAACATATCGCGGCAAGGATCCCGATCGCCTGCGGCGCGTACAGATCGCAATGGGTGCCGTGTCAGGGTTTACGCGCTGGCGTGCGAGCCAGAACAACATGGTCAGCATGATGCTCGTCGCATCTCGGCAGATCGGCATCTCGGCAGACCAGACGCTAGAAATTGTTAAAGCGGCTGGTCTTTTGCCAGAAGCGGCGCATGTGGCGGAGCTGAAAGCTGTGAAGTAGGCAATGACCGGCAAACGAGGTCGGCGAGGTCGGCCAAAAATCATCGGTGCTCGTCGCAGCCCTAGCGGAAGGATTGTTTATACGGATCGGTGTGTGTGCGGTTGCGAAAAGAGGAGCGAAGCCCTTCACTGTGTCGCTTGTGCAAATAGGCTGCGCGATAAATGCAAAACGACGTGGCTGGTGTGCGAGCGGTGTGAGATCTCGTTCTTCGACCAAGGCAGGCAGCGTTCGGCGGGATTGGCAAGAGGCGCGAAACAGCACGTCTACTGTTCGAGGAAGTGCTACGAAATCGACAGTCGAGAGAAAAGACTACTCAACCGATCGAAATTCTTCTGTGAGATGTGCGGCGTCGAGTTTTGGCGGCATCAATGTCCAAGGGATGAGCGGCGGTTTTGTTCAAAACACTGCTACGGCATGGCAAGAAAACTGGGCTTGACCACATTTCAAGGCATTCCCCTTGTGGAACGTGCTCGATTCGTCGAGTGGTGGGCCGATATTAAACGGGTGCGTCTACAGCTTGGCGTGTTGAGAAACCTGGCTGATTTGTAAATGCCTTACGCTCCGCCGCGTCCCTGCACACATCCGCGCTGCCCTGAGCGGCAACCGTGTCCGGTGCATGCGAGACAGCAGGCGCTGGCGAAGGAACATCGGCGCACGAATCGGGACGTGCGTCGGTGGTACTACTTGGCGAAGTGGGTGCACCCGGACTGGGGCCTGCGCGCCCAGGTGCTGAGTGATAACCCGTGGTGCGTGCAGTGTCAGCAGCGGGGCATCCTGGAGCTCGCCACCGATGTCGAACACATCGTGCCGCACGACAGCGACCCCGATCGGTTCTGGGACCGGGGCAACCTGCAGGGGTTGTGCAGGGGGTGCCATACCCGCAAGACGCGGGCGGGGCAGTAGGCCAGCGGGAAGGGGGGCGGGTATGCCCAGGGGGTGGCGGGCACAGCTACGGGGGGTCCAGCGGGCGAGGGCGGCGCTCAACCGGCCGATGCTGCCGGATGTTGAGGCGGTGTCGCTGGGTGTCGATCGCGCGACCGGACAAGACACCCTTGTCCCTGGATTGCGGCACGCGCCGATCGTGTGCGATGCCAGTGCCGACATCGGGAGTCGGCATGTGTGGCGCGACGGCGCGACGGTCGGTGAGTTTTGTTTGTGCGGCAAACGGAAACGATTGCTCGACAAGGATTCGCGTTGACTTTTCGTTTCGATCGCGTTCGTGAATCGCGCGCGCTACCCGGGGGCCCGACGATGTTCAACGCGATCGACGGCCCAAAC
>Ga0105104_10003518_pt1 | contig 11132 bp, 9 predicted proteins | sample PPLLaktember2015_3_FD_87034 | JGI IMG/M metagenome (GOLD analysis project Ga0105104, IMG submission 87034) | Freshwater sediment microbial communities from Prairie Pothole Lake near Jamestown, North Dakota, USA - PPLs Lake P7 Core (6) Depth... | ecosystem: Environmental > Aquatic > Freshwater >... | reverse complement strand
GTGCGCGTGACCGAGGAATTCAAATTGCCCCTGAACTCTGACCTGGTCGCCGAGGCGAGAAAATTCTGCGAAGAGTTGTTAAAATAATCAGACCCCAAATTCCGGGGTCTGATTACTGGGGAGCCCCAGGGCTCAAATCTGTTTTCTTCCCACAAGATAGTAGAGAGCGCGCCCGATGGTGATGATCGCCAGCAGCCCCGACATCACCCCACCAAAGACAAAGAACATCCTGCGCCAATCGCGAAAGCGCGAAACGATTTCCTCTGACTGAAGAAAGCGAATCCGCTCACGCAGACGCTGGACGACATCCATGGGGGGAGTCACCGGCTTGAGCGTCCCGGCGAGGTGGGCTTCAAGCGCATAAAGCTGCTCATCAGAAAGTGTTATCTTGCTTCTAGCCATATTCTTTTGCTCATTGATCGTCAAGCTTGCAACGATCTCAACTGATTATTCATTATCCAAATTAATGTTCTGGTCACCCAACTGGTCGCGGAGAGCCAGAAGCGTGCGGTGATAGAGGCTTTTTACAGCGCCTTCGCTGCGTCCCATAATGGCGCCAATCTCGGCATTCGACATATTCTCCACAAACTTGAGGATAAGGAGATTCTGTCGTTCTGCAGGCAGGCGCCGAATGAACCTGAGAAGCGCGTCCTGTTCCTGTGAACGGACAAGGTTCTTCTCCGGATGATCCCCTTTGGATGGCAGCACAGGCACATCGCTGATGGGGATTTCCTGTCGTCGGCTCCGGTCGCGGTGCCAGTTGGCGACCAGGTTGTGCGCGATGCGATACAACCAGGCTGAAAACGGGACGCCGCGATCTGTGTACTTTTGAATATGATTCATCGCCCTTTGAAAAACGCGGGCGGTGAGATCCTCCGCGTCATGGAGGTTCCCCGTTCGATAGTAAACATAGTTGAAGATGCGGTCGATATAACGCTCGTAGAGCAGACCAAAAGCATCGCGGTCGCCTTGGGATGCGCGGGTCAACACGTCTTCTTCATTGAATTCGATATCCGGCACGTTTGGTCCCTACCGGCGGGGTCAATAATCATAACCCCGGCGGGTTTTGGAAGTTGCAGGGAGTATAACATGCAACATTTTACACAGTACCGCCTGAAACAGGGATTAAAAAATGGAAAGTAAACGGCGAACAATTCGAAAATTTTTGCAGTTAATAGGTCAGGCGCTAATTTCATTAAAGGCTCAAGCCTGGGAAGCCCTCTTGACATGGTTGGTATAATAAAGGTTTGCAATCTTTACAACCTACCGAAGGGTAGCTACTTCCGCTTCACAAAACCTTCACAAGGTTATCGTAAGGTTGACGCAACATTAACGATAAATGAAACAAATGTGCTATAATCGATTCGTTTTTCCATCCTCCAAGAAGGTAAACATATGACATCCAATTCGATTCGTGTGGTTGGCGCCCGTGTGCACAATCTCAAGAACATTACTGTCGAGATCCCACGGGATAAGTTCGTTGTCATCACAGGCTTATCGGGCTCGGGCAAGTCTTCACTGGCTTTTGATACGATCTTTGCTGAGGGCCAGCGCCGTTATGTTGAGTCATTATCCGCTTACGCGCGTCAGTTCATCGGGCAGATGGATAAGCCTGACGTGGACCACATCGAGGGCCTCTCCCCCGCCGTTTCCATTGACCAGAAATCCACCTCGCACAATCCCCGTTCGACGGTGGGTACCGTCACCGAGATCTACGACTACCTGAGGCTTTTGTTCGCGCGGGCGGGCATCCCGCATTGTCCCATTTGCGGACGTGAGGTGGCAAAGCAATCTGCCCAGGAAATTGTAGACCAGATCGAAAAGCTGCCTGAAGGCTTACGGATCCTGATCCTGTCTCCCCTGGTTCGTGGGCGCAAAGGGACCTATCAGGCCGTCTTCGAGGAGATCCGCAAGTCGGGTTTCGCGCGCGCCCGCGTGGATGGTCAGGTTCACAGCCTGGATGATGAGATCAATCTTGACCGCTACAAGCAGCACACCATCGAAGCTGTTGTAGACCGCCTGGTCATTTCACATGCAGGGGAAAAAGAGGAGCAAAAAGCTGCCCGGACCCGCATCACTGACTCGGTGGAAACTGCGCTCAAATTCGGTGAAGGCTATGTATCCATCAATCTCGTTGATAAAGAAGAGGATATCCATTTTTCAGAGCACCTGGCCTGTCCCGAGCACGGTACCACCATCTCCGAAGTGGAACCGCGTACCTTTTCGTTCAACACCCCGCAGGGTGCCTGCCCGGATTGTCAGGGGCTTGGCTCAAAGCTGGAGATCGACCCGGAGCGCATCATCCCGGACCCAGACCGGAGTCTGAACGAGGGCGCGATCGCCAGCATGGAATGGAGCGGACCCAAAGAAGAAGGCGGTTACTACTGGCAGGGGCTGCAAGCCGCAGCGAAAGCCTATAGAATCGACCTCGATAAGCCGGTCCGGGAACTGACGCCGGAGCAAATGAACATTATTCTATACGGCACTGGTGACCGGCAGGTGCAGATGACTTACAAGAACTCGAATGGACATGAGTTCCGCTTCTCACGTGCCTTCGAAGGTGTGATCACAAACCTTGAACGGCGCTATAAGGAAACAAACTCGGAATACATCCGCGAGAAGATCAACGAATTCATGTCTGACCGTCCCTGCCCTACGTGTCAGGGGAAGAGACTTAATCCCGCCGCTCTGGCCGTGACCGTGGACGATGTCAATATCATCACGCTCACCTCCTGGCCCGTGCTGACCACTCTCGAATGGGTCAGGAAAATCTCCGGCAAAAATTCGCCGCTGACTTCAAAACAGAAAACAATTGCAGAACGCATATTAAAGGAGATCAGTGAACGATTATCGTTCCTCGTCAATGTTGGGCTGGATTACCTGACGCTGAATCGTTCGGCTGTCACGCTGTCGGGCGGTGAGGCGCAGCGCATCCGCCTTGCCACGCAGGTTGGCTCGCGCCTGGTCGGTGTGCTGTACGTGTTGGATGAACCCTCCATCGGGTTGCATCCACGCGATAATGCAAGACTGCTGACAACGCTCAAAGGTCTGCGCGATTTAGGCAATACGGTCCTGGTCGTCGAACATGACGATGAAACGATCCGTGAGGCCGATTGGATCGTGGATCTGGGTCCGGCCGCGGGCGAACATGGGGGCCGCGTCGTGGCAGAGGGAACGCCGAAGCAGATTCTGGCGCACCCCAAGTCGTTGACAGGCGCATACCTTTCGGGGCGCAAGCAGGTGGAGGTCCCCAAGACGAGACGGGCAGGAAACGGCAAGTCGCTGCGAATCGTCGGCGCGGCCGCGAACAACTTGAAGGGCATCGACGTCTCGATCCCATTGGGCAAGTTGATTTGCATCACCGGTGTTTCAGGGTCCGGCAAGTCCACGCTGATGAGCGATATTTTGTATGGCGCGCTGGCAGCAAAACTGATGGGTGCCCACACTTCTGCGGGCGAACACGAGCGCATCGAGGGGATCGAGCACCTCGACAAGATCATCAACATTGACCAGTCACCGATCGGTCGCACACCGCGCTCGAACCCCGGCACGTACACGAGTCTATTCGACGAGATCCGAAAGCTTTATGCAGAACTGCCCGAGAGCAAGATACGTGGTTACAAGCCTGGGCGTTTTTCCTTCAATGTGCACGGCGGGCGTTGTGAGGCCTGCCAGGGACAGGGCGAACTGCGGATCGAAATGCAGTTCCTGCCCGATGTGTATGTACCCTGTGATGTCTGTCATGGCAAACGGTTCAATCGGGAAACGTTGCAGGTTTTGTTCAGGGACAAATACTCGATTGCCGATGTGCTGGACATGACCGTTGACCATGCTTTGGAGGAGTTCATGAATTATCCGCCCATGCAGAACAAGTTGAAGCTGCTGCAGGAGGTGGGACTCGGCTATGTGCGTATCGGTCAGCCCGCGACGACTCTCTCGGGTGGGGAAGCCCAGCGCGTCAAGCTATCGAAGGAACTCTCGCGCCGCGCCACAGGCCGCACGCTTTACGTTTTGGATGAACCCTCCGTTGGTTTGCACGCCGCAGATGTCCACAAGCTGATCGAAGTCCTGCAGCGACTTGTGGATACGGGCAATTCCGTGCTGATCATCGAACATAATCTTGACATTATCAAGACTGCCGATTGGCTGATCGACCTGGGACCGGAAGGCGGAGACCGAGGCGGTGAATTGATCGCCGAAGGAACACCGGAACAGGTCATGAAGATAAAAGAGTCATATACGGGGAAATATTTGAAAGATCACATGAAAAAATAAGTAATTGATGCAGGGGCGCCTCACCGGGGTCGGTCAGAGGGATGTTATTATTATGACGGACGGGTCGCCCTACGGTTTTTAAACCCCGACGCCACAAGCCTCATTTTTCAGGTAGAATTATTTCCCGTGCGGGAGGGATACTGAAATATTCGTATTTCTCCTGCATCAAAGGAAACCACTATGTTGAATCGAACTCCAACGAATACGACAAATACCATTAATTCCTACCGCAAAAAACGCCAGCAGAAGGGGCCGTTCCTGATGTACGGAGCCATCGCACTGGTAGTGATCGGATTCATCCTGCTTGTCGTCTGGCTAACCCGGCCAGATCAGCCGCTGGGCCAGTTCTTTGCAACGGAGACTCCTACACCTACGGTCACATATACGCCTACGAGTACTTCAACGCCCACATTAACGGCGACCATTACAGAGACGCCCACCCAAACCTTGACGTCCACGCCTTCGGGACCTTTTGACTATATCATTCAGGAAGGCGACTCACTGGAATCCATCGCACAGAAATTCAATCTAGGCGATAGCGGCAGTCTTCTGATCTATTCCTTCAATGAAGAAACCATGGAACAAAATGGCGGTATTATTTTTGTTGGGCAGACCATTCGGATTCCTCCGCCAGGAAGCGTACTCCCCACCACTACGCCCATCCCTGCCAACCTGCCGCGCGGTACAAGAATCGAATATCGAGTTTTGCCCGGCGACACCCTGGCCGGTATCGCGGTCAGGTTCAATAGTCTGCCGGACGACATTATCGAGGCAAATAACCTTGAGGATGCCAACGCTCTCCAGGTCGGACAAACCTTGGAGATCCCTGTCAACCTCGTGACCGCGACCGCGACACTGCCTTCCACGTCCACGCCGGTTACCCCAACTGTGGAAGGTGGACAACCGACTGCCACCGCAACGAGAGCCGCCTCAACGAGCGCTTCAGGAGGCAGTACTGCTGCCACGTGCGAATTCGAGGAGAACGCTCAATTTATAAGTCAACTGCAAAAGTTGATCAACGATGAGCGTGCGAAGACGGGTCTGCCGGCCCTGGTCATCAACCCGCAGCTGGCAGCCGCTGCAAAAGCCCATGCCACCGACATGCTCTGCAACAACTATCTGAGCCACATTGGCTTGGATGGTTCCACTCCTGAAGACCGCCTGGAGGAGGCAGGGTTTACTGCATCCCTGGTCGTTGAGGATCTTTACGCATTACATCCTGCCTACGGCGGAAATCCGCAGTCTGCATTCGACTGGTGGATGAGTGATGCCGCTTCGAAGGCTGATCTCCTCAATGCCAATACAACCGTGTTCGGCATTGCCTATGCATCTTCGGAAGAGAGTCTGCTTGGCGGATATTTCGTAGTCGTCTCAGCAAGTCCATAAACGTTGGGATCCGGGCCTACCAAACCGTAAAATTGCTGGACAAATCGTATCGTCTCATGTAAAATACATCGCCGTCAAACAAGAACGGTGCCCGCTGGAGCGGGATACCCTGCGGGCACGATGTCTGCGACAAGAATTTTTGGAGGAAGACTTTGGCTAACATTAAGTCACAAATCAAACGAAACCGTCAGAACGAGACCCACCGCTTGCGTAACCGCAACATGCGCGGTGCTGCCCGTACTGCCGTCGCTCAGGCTCGTGCTGCTCTGGAAGCAAATGAACCCGAAACCAAAGAAGCGATCTTAAAGGCGATCAGCGCCCTCGACAAAGCTGCGGAAAAAGGCGTGATCCACAAGAACAACGCCGCCCGCCGCAAGGGCCGCCTGATGAAGAAACTCGCTTTGGTCGGGAGCGGAACTTCTGCAGAACCAAAAACTTCAAAGGCCAAGAAGGCCTCCAAGTAAGCCAGGCCTTTTTGTTTCAGAAAAAGACGGGAGTCGTAAGGCTTCCGTTTTTTACTTTAAGATTGATGGTAAGTCGCGCTCCAAGCGTGACCTACTGATATAATTTCAAAATCATCCACAGGATCGCTTATGTTTCAAAAAGAACAACAACTCATCGAAGACAAGATCAGAGCCTATGGCACAGCGAACGATGTTCCGCTCGCTGAACTAAAGTGGCAGCCCATCCCCTTCTCTGGTGAATGGGGCGTTTCAACATCCTTTTTTCAGACGGCAGCAAATGAAGCGCGCGCAGGCAAAGGGGAAAAAATACCGGTGCCGCAGCGCGCCCAGGAGATCGCCGAGCACGTCAAAGCCGAGATTGGAAACGTGCCCGGGATCAGTCACGTTGAGGCGGTCAAGGGCTATCTCAATCTCTATTTCACGACCTCCGAGTACGCCCGGCGAGTGGTGAATGAAGTGCTCGCTTCCGGCGCGGACTTTGGACGGGGAGCCTCGAAAACCGAGCGGATTATGGTCGAATACGCCCAGCCCAATACCCATCATTCGTTCCATTACGGGCACGCGCGGACAACCTTGCTGGGCGAATCGCTGGCACGCATTGTGGAATTCGCCGGCTTTGACACGATCCGCGCGACTTATCCCGGTGACATAGGACTCAGCGTCATTACGGTCGTGTGGGCTTACAACAAATTTTATAAAGGGCAGGAACCGGAAGGCGTTCACGAGCGTGGACAGTGGCTGGCGAAAATTTATACTGAAGCAGTAGCCATGCTGGAGAAGAAGGAGAACGAGATACCTGAAGAAACTGCCCGGCGCGAAGCCTATGACGCAGAGCGCCGTGAGATGTATCGCAAATGGGATGCACACGATCCTTACGTCCGTGAATTATGGCGGGTGACGCGCGAATGGAGCCTGGAAGAATTCCGTGAGATCCTGCATATGCTAGATATAAAGATGGATGTCTGGTTCTACGAATCGGAAGTGGATGAGCCGTCGAAAGCTATTGTGGAGGAACTGATCCAAAAAGGCATCGCGGAAGATGAGCGCCCGGACGGCCCGGTGATCGTAAAGATCGATGAGAAACTTGGCTTGACCAAGGAAAAATATCGCACGATGGTCGTCCTGCGCAGTGACGGCACGTCGCTTTATTCGACAAAAGATCTGGCGCTGGCAAAACAGAAATTCGAAGAGTACCAGGTCGATCGTTCGATCTATGTGGTGGATTTCCGCCAGAGTCTGCACTTCCAGCAGGTGTTCAAGATTTTGGAACTGTGGGGCTTCCCACAGGCAGCCAAATGCTATCACCTGTCCTATGGCTATGTGACTCTTCCCGAGGGAGCCATGTCCGCACGGCGCGGGCGGGTGGTGTTATTCAAAGATGTTGCCGATGAAGCAGTGAAGCGCGTGCTGGCGGTTGAATCGGAGAAAAGCGGGAATGTCCCTCCGGCCGAGCGTGAAGAGATCGCGACCCAAATCGGTTTGGGCGCGATCACGTATTCAATGCTGTCTGTAGACAACAACAAGGACATTGTCTTTAATATCGACGAGGCCTTGTCCTTCGACGGCCGGACCGGACCTTACATTCAAAACGCGCATGTAAGAGCCAATTCGATTCTGAAAAAGGCAACGATCGAGAGCTCAAAAACTGCTGCCTTTGATTATGAATTGACCAGGCATGAGATCGAACTCATCGAGCAGATCTCGCGCTTCCCCAACGCAGTACAACAAGCCGCAAATGAATACCGCCCACTGGTGATGGCGGCCTACGCCTATGATCTGGCGAACGCCTTCCATTCGTTCTATCATGCAGTCCCTGTGTTGCAAAGCACAGAGGAGGCTGTGCGAAACGCTCGCCTGCGTTTGGTCGCTGCCGCAAAGCAGACGATTGCGAATGCTTTGCGGTTACTCGACATCAAGGCACCTGAGGTCATGTAAGAATCAGGCTAAACGTTATCTTTACGTTTAGCCTTTTTTATTTAGAATCTTGTGTGTAAACGTCACCTGGGTAAAAACGGAGAGGCTCAAAACCAAAGCGGAGTCTCGCCGGACACTGTCCTCAGTGTGGCTTTATGAATAGGAGAATCCTATGCCAGTCAAAACTCTTATCATGGGCGCGGCAGGACGTGACTTCCATAATTTCAATACGTTCTTTCGCGGCAACAAGGATTATGAGGTCGTAGCCTTCACTGCGACCCAGATTCCGGACATCGAAGGCCGAGTCTATCCGCCTGAACTGGCGGGTTCGCTCTACCCCAAAGGAATCCCCATCCACGCCGAGGAGGAGCTCGTTGACCTGATCAAGCAGCATAGTGTGGAACAGGTTGTCTTCGCCTACAGTGATGTGCCGTATGAGTATGTGATGCACAAGTCCAGCATTGTCAACGCAGCCGGCGCGGACTTCCGCTTGATGGGCACGCGCTACACCCAGGTCAAGTCGACCAAGCCGGTCGTGTCGGTCTGCGCGGTCCGGACGGGATCAGGCAAGAGCCAGACGACGAGGCGGGTGTCTCTTATCCTAAGAGAGATGGGCTACAAAGTCGCGGCGATCCGTCACCCAATGCCCTACGGAAATTTGGTCCGGCAGGAAGTGCAGCGCTTTGCGGAATACGGTGACCTCGATGAGCATGAGACCACCATCGAAGAGCGTGAGGAATACGAACCGCACATCGACAACGGCGTGATCGTCTACGCGGGCGTGGACTACGAAAAGATCCTGCGCCAGGCTGAGCAGGAAGTAGATATTGTGCTGTGGGATGGCGGCAACAATGACTTCCCATTCTATGTGTCTGACTTGCAAATCGTCGTCGCTGACCCGCACCGGCCCGGGCATGAATCCTCCTATCACCCCGGCGAGACCAACGTGCGGCTGGCAGATGTGTTCGTCATCAACAAAGTGGACACCGCCGACCCCGAGAATGTGATCAAGGTCCGCGAGTCGCTGCGCCAGCTGAACCCGAAGGCAATCCAAATCGAAGCCGCCTCCCCACTGTTCGTGGATGACCCCGAAGCGATCCGTGGCAAACGTGTGCTGGTGGTGGAAGATGGACCGACCCTCACTCACGGTGGGATGGCATACGGAGCCGGTTATGTGGCGGCGCGGCGCTTTGGCGCAAAGGAAATTGTCGACCCACGCCCGTTCGCGGTCAAGTCCATTGCGGCGACATATGTGAAGTATCCAAAGACGGGACCCATCCTCCCGGCGATGGGCTACGGCGACGCACAGATGAAGGATTTGGAGGAGACCATCAACAAGTCTGATGTGGACATGGTCATTGTCGGCACACCGATCGATCTGACACGCGTGATCAAGATCACGAAGCCTTATCAGCGTGTGCGTTACGAACTGCAGGAGATCGGTCAGCCGACGTTGCAGGATATTTTGATGAAAAAGTTTGGGAAGAAGTAGGTAGCGATCAGCTATTAGCGTTTCGCTATCAGCTTTAGTGTAGGATGGGAGTCGGGTGATGGAATTCATCCGACTCCTGTTATTTATTGGAGATAAAGCAGATGAGTATCACTTCACAATTGGAACGATTTCAGGAATAATGTGTTTTACAGTACAGTTCTCAAAACAACCTTTCGTTATTGCGAGCCGCGCAGCGGCGAAGCAACACCTGCACTTGCGCCAGGTGCAAGTGTCTCATGTAAAATTGGTTGTTTACAAACCGTAAATGAGATTGCTTCGTCGGGCTACGCCCTCCTCGCAATGACGAACATTGTGGGTGTTTTGAGGCAAGTTCTATTCAAATCCCCTTGAGAGGAACCCTTAATATGACAACTCTTGCTCCAACCCTTTACACTCGTACATTCCCGCGCGCCGCGAGTTGGCTACGCGATGTAATATTGATCGTGCTCGGGGCATTGTTCGTGGCGACGCTGGCACAGGTGAAGATTGCCCTGCCCTTTACCCCCGTCCCGTTGACCGGGCAGACGTTTGCCGTGCTGCTCGTCGGTGCAGCGCTTGGCTCGCAGCGCGGCGCAGCCTCCATGGCGCTGTACATCGCCCTCGGCGCGCTCGGGCTGCCTGTATTCGCGGGCGGCGAATCGGGGCTGGCGTATCTCTCCGGGGCGACGCTTGGGTACCTGGTCGGATTCGTGCTGGCGGCATACGTTGTCGGTCTGCTGGCAGAACGAGGCTTCGAAAGAAGCGTCCGTACCTCCCTCCTGCCCTTCCTCGTGGGGACGGTCATCATCTACGCTTGCGGAGTCGTCTGGCTGACAATCCTGCTTGGAAGTTTTAGCAAGGCGATTGCAGCGGGATTGCTGCCCTTCCTGATCGGCGATGCGATCAAGCTGGTCGCGGCGTCACTGGCATTGCCTGCAGCGTGGAAATTGGTCAGATAATTTTGTAGGGGCACAGCAGATCGTTTTAGGACAAGCTGATAGATTGCCCCGCTGTGCCCGTACTAAGTAAGAATCGGCTTGCCTCACGGCAAGCCGATTTTGTTTAGAAATGGGAACCTCCAACTCTTTTGTGGTGTATTCATCCAAAGGAGAAAATATGCGACTTCTTATTGTTTTTCTGACCCTCCTCCTGATCCTGACAGCCTGTGCATCACCCATCCAACCAACTATTGCACCGACAGATGTTAGCGAGCCTGAATCTGATGCTCCTGCTCTTGATGGAACCTTCGAGACCAGTTTGCTCGTCACGGAATGGAAAGGCAACACCGAGGGCAGCGTGCTCTATCCGCTTGATCCTGCCAGCGGGGCGGCACTGCCCAATTACACGCCGATTTCGCTCGGCTACTCTTCTTACCATGCTTTCTCACCCGATCGGCAGACATTGGCAGTGGTGAGCTTCCCTACAGAAACGACCTATCACGGCAGCCTGCTGCTCATCGATCTTCCCGCCTGGAAAACAGAACGCTTCGAGCTGGAATTGACGGGCTGGGTGAATACCATGGTTTTTAGCCCGAATGGCAAGCGACTGGCGATCGCACATGGCGAGTCCAACTACAAAGTAACGATGGTCAACATTGAAGAGGGGGTTATCACGGCGCAGAG
>Ga0105104_10003517_pt1 | contig 11133 bp, 8 predicted proteins | sample PPLLaktember2015_3_FD_87034 | JGI IMG/M metagenome (GOLD analysis project Ga0105104, IMG submission 87034) | Freshwater sediment microbial communities from Prairie Pothole Lake near Jamestown, North Dakota, USA - PPLs Lake P7 Core (6) Depth... | ecosystem: Environmental > Aquatic > Freshwater >... | reverse complement strand
CCGAACCCGGTGTCAAGCTCAACTGGTCATTTTCCTGAGTTAAAACGGCTGAGTTGTCAGGGGCGGCGGCTGACGATCAAAGCCCGCCCGGGATACGAGGCGGGCCAATGATGCGCCGGTTCACCGGCGCGGGCGTCGACGCCCGCCCGTGTCCGGCCAGACACGTTCCATCGGCGTGGCCTCGCCTGCGTAGTAGCGGGCGCGGTCGGAGGGGTTGTAGAGCCGGACGTCATTGCCGATCTGGGCCATTGGAGGCCAGTCGAGCGCGCCGTACTGGCTGTGCCGCTCGAAACGCGCGCGGAAGGCAGGCTCTTCCCAGGCTTCCAGCAAGAGGTATGGCGGACGGCCCTCCGCCTCGAGGAACGCCAGCACGCGGTCGAGCCACTCCGGCTCGATCTGATCGAACAGGATCGAAAGCCGCCCGCCGTAGTAGCGCACGCTGCCGCTCTCCCACACCGCCAGCACGACCGCGCGCTCTGGAAGCGTGGACGCCACGTAGCGGCCCGCGTCACGGAACCGGCTTTCGAAGGCGTGCAACCGAAAGACGCCTTTCGCGTTCGCCGTGTGGACGAAGAACAACGCGAGTGCGGCGCCGCACACGACTCCCGCCGCCGTGCGCAGGTGACCAGGCAGCCGGGCGCCGAGCGTCGTCAGGACCGCTGCCGTCAACGCGAGCAGCAGCGGCAACGCCGGGAGCACGAAGCGCAGGTACCACCAGTCGTCGTACGGGATGTACGCGACGTAGCTGGCGAACACCGCGACCGAGAACGCCAGGCACAGGGAGGCAAGCCAGGTGGCGTGCGTTCGCACGACGAAGGGTGCCGCGATCGCCAGGCAGACGATCGGCGTGTGGGTGGTGACGAGCCACGCGGGAAAGCGGCGGAGGTTGGGCGCGACATGGGACCACGCGAACAGTTGGTCGAGCGCCCCGTAGCCCGAGCTGAACGGCGAGCCGTACAACCTGTACTGGATCCAGGCGAGGAGGACGGCGCCCGGCAGCACGCCGAGGCCGAATGCCACGGCGCCGGCGACACGAGACGATTCGGGACCTTCAGCGCGCGGGCGCGCCAGCAGGAAGAGGCCAATCACGCCGGCAAGCGGCGCAAGGTTGGGTCGTGTGAGGACCGCCGCGGAAACGGCAAGGCCGGCGGCCACGGCCCGGCGGGGACCGGGCCGGGCTGCGAGGACGATGGCGGCCAGCCACCAGGCCATCGCGGGCACATCGCTCATCGGCTGCACGACCTGGTGCAGCACGATCGGGCTGGTCGCGACCAGGATGGCGGCGAGAAGCCCGGTGGCCGGGCGATCCAGCTCGCGACCGAGGCAATACGCCAGCCACACGGCGAGCGCCCCCAGGAGCGGGACCACCAGGAACGCAGCCGCCGGGCCTCCGAGCGCCGAGAACGCTGCCATCGTCATCGACAGGCCCGCCGGGCACATCGGCGCGATCGCGCCGGGGATCGACGGTGACGGGATGTAACCGGTGGGGGTGAGGGATAGCGCGGCGTGAGGCCAGGGCGGGGTGAAGCCGGCCGGCTGCGGCGCGAGCAGCCCGCCGTCCAGCCATGACGCGGCCTGGCTCACGTAGCAGTAGGAATCGGAGCCGCCCGCGACGTAGGTGCTCCAGCGAAGGGCCGCCGCGAGGGCGACGAGCGAAACGCCGCCGGCCAGCCAGGGCGCCAAGACCTCCACCGGCGGCAGGCGCCACCGGCCGATCCCGTCGCGCGCGTCTCTCCCGCGCCTCGCCATCGTCTCCTGGCCGCCATTTCTACCCACTGGCGACCTTCCTCGCGACGCGGATCCTCACCAGCGTGCGTACCGCTTCCACGCCGTCGCGCCACCCGATCTTCTTTCCGGCCGCTCGCGACCGCGGGTCGAAGCGGACCGGGCGCTCGACGATCTCGTGCCCTCGCCGGAGCAGCTTGGCGGTGATCTCCGGCTCGATGTCGAACCGGTTCGACTCCAGGCCCAGCGAGCGGGCGACGTCCGTTCGCATCACCTTGTAGCACGTCTCCATGTCCGTGATGGAGGCGCCGTACAGGATGTTGGTGAGCGTGGTGAGAAAGCGGTTGGCTGCAATGGTGCGCCAGGGCGCGTTCGGCCGTCCTCCGAGGAAGCGGGACCCGTAGACCACGGCCGCCTCGCCGTCGAGGATCGGCTGCACGAGCATGGCAATCTGCGCCGGGTCCAGTTCGAGGTCGGCATCCTGGATCGCGACGATCGTCCCGGCCGCGCCCTTCAGCCCCAGCCTGATGGCGTGTCCCTTGCCGCGGTTGCGGTCCGCGTGCAGCACGGTCAGGCCCGACACGTTGCCGAGGCCCGAGAGGATGTCGCCCGTCCCGTCGGTCGAACCGTCGTTGACGACGATGATCTCGCGGTCGATCGGCAGCGCGATGCAACGCAGGCGGTCGAGCACCGCGGCCAGCGTCCCGGCTTCGTTGAACACGGGCACGATGATCGACAGCAGAGGCCGGGCGGCGACAGGACCGACGGAGATGGGCATCGGCCGGGCATGATACTCCACTCGAATTGAGAATTGAGAATTGAGGTTCTTCCGGAATCTCCGTGGGTGAACCGGAAGCACTTTAGCTCGAGAGGCCGCCTGCGCGGGCCCCGCAGTTGGGTGGGGGGCCTGCTCGGCGGCGCTTGAATTCGGGAGGTCCTGCTGCTAGAACCCTCGAATGCAGGACACGAAGCTGTTTGAGACGATTCTGGGCATTGCCAAACCCTGGAGTATCGGGCGAGGGGAGCTGACGACGGCGGAGGAGCGCGTCGACCTGTGGCTGGAACACGAGGCGACGACCTGGCCGTGCCCCGAGTGCGGGACGGTCTTGCCCGGCTTCGACCATGCCGCGGAGCGGACGTGGCGCCATCTGGATACCTGTCAATTTCAGACGTACGTCCACGCGTCGATTCCGCGGGTCCAGTGCCCCACCGATGGGGTCAAACAGGTGCGCGTGCCGTGGGCGGAGCCCCGCAGTCGCTTCACTCTGCTGATGGAGCGCCTGATTATCGATCTGATCTTGCAGTGCAGCACGCTGACGGGGGCGTGTCGCATCGTGGGCATCAGCTGGGACGAGGCCTGGGGCGTCATGGCACGGGCCGTGGCGCGTGGGCGCGCCCAGAAGACCGCGCGCGAGATTCCGTATCTCGGGGTGGACGAGAAGGCCTTCCGCAAGTATCGCCAGTACCACACGATCGTGTCTGATATCGAACAAGGGACGGTCGAGTACGTGGGCGCCGGGCACGGGGCGGAGACGCTGTCGACCTTCTACGACGGCTTGACGCCGCCGCAACGCCAGGCGATCAAGGCCGTAGCGATGGACATGTGGGATCCGTACATCAAGGCCACGCGCACGAGTTTGCCGCAGGGCGAGGACTGCATCGTCTTCGACCGCTTCCACGCCATGGGACAGCTGACGACTGCAGTCGATCGGGTCCGGAAACAAGAGCATCGTGACCTGCAAGAGACCACCGGGGATTCGCCGCTCAAGGGGACAAAGTACCTGTGGCTCTACAGCGCGGAAAACCTGCCGGAGCGGCATCGCGAAACCTTTGAAGAGCTCCGCCACACTCACTTGAAAGTCGCCCGGGCCTGGGCCATCAAGGAGCAGGCCCGTCAACTGTGGAACTACCGGCAGCTCGCCGCCGCCAAGCGCTTCTTCCAGCGGTGGTACCACTGGGCTCGCTGTAGCCGGCTCCGGCCGGTCGCCCAGGCGGCAGCGACTCTCCACAACTACCGAGACGGCGTGCTGCGCTACGTCCGGCACCCGATCACCAATGGCGTCGCAGAGGGTCTGAACAGCAAAATCATGAGCATCAAGCGCAAGGCTTGTGGGTTCCGAAACGCCGACCACTTCACTATCGCGATCTACTTCCACTGTGGCGGGCTCGAACTCTACCCACGCTAAAGCCGGAAGCGCCTCAATTCTCAATTCTCCAATGCGCCCCCCCCCCCGGCCTATCGACCCGTTGACAGTACCAACTGTCCTAGTGTAGATAGTACACCGTGCTGCCCTTCAGCCTCGTCTTCAAACCGGGCGCCTCGGTCCACGAGCAGGTGGTCTTCGCCGTCAAGAAGGCCTGCGTCGCGGGACAGCTGCTGCCCGGCGACCCGTTCCCCTCGGTCCGCGCCCTGAGCCAAGAGCTGCGGATCAACCCGAACACCGCGCACAAGGTGGTTGCCACCCTCGTGAACGAGGGCCTGCTGGAAGTCCGGCCCGGCATCGGCACCAGCATCGCGCGGGCGCCGGCCGCCACGCGCGCCCAGCGCCGCGCCCTCCTGCAGGAGGAGACCGAGCGACTGGTGGTCGAGGCGCGGAAGCTGTCGCTCGACCTGCAGGAGGTGATCGACGCAGTGCACGAGCGGTGGAGGAAGCTGGATGGGGGGCGCTAGGAACGGCAGGCAGTAGGCGGTAGATCACGCGCGTCACGCCGGGGGCAAGGGACATGACCTCAATCATCGAGACCGAGCGGCTGACAAGGCGGTACGGCCGCACCGAGGCGGTGCGGGAGCTCACCCTCGCCGTTCCCGAGGGCAGCATCTTCGCCTTCGTCGGCCCCAATGGCGCGGGCAAGACGACGACGATCAAGACGCTGATGAACATCCTGGAGCCGTCCTCCGGGCGGGCGAGCGTGCTTGGCGTGGACTCGCGCAAGCTCGGGCCCGACCAGTTGCGCCAGGTGGGCTACGTGTCGGAGAACCAGGAGCTGCCCGCGTGGATGACGCTGGCGCAGCTGACGGCCTACCTTGCGCCGCTCTACCCCACGTGGGACGCGGCGTTCGCCGAGCAGCTGCGGCGCCAGCTCGATCTCCCGCCTGACCGCAAGCTGAGGGACTTCTCCCGCGGCATGCGGATGAAAGCCGCGCTGCTGGCGTCGCTCGCCTACCGCCCCCGTCTGCTCGTGCTGGACGAGCCCTTCGCCGGCCTGGATGCCCTCATCCGCTACGAGGTCATCACCGGGATCCTCGAGCTGTCGGAGCAGGCGTCCTGGAGCGTCTTCATTTCGTCGCACGACATCCACGAGGTGGAGCGGCTCGCGGACTGGGTCGGCATCATCAACGAGGGGCGCCTGCACCTGGCGGAACCGGTGCCGTCGCTGCTCGGCCGCTTCCGGCAGGCGGAAGTCAGCTTTCCCGAGGGCGCCGCGCTGCCGGCGCGGCTGCCCGCCGACTGGTTGAACACCGAGACGGCCGGCCACATGTTGCGTTTCGTGGACGCCGGCGCGAGCGGTACGGCTGACGACGAGGCGCGCATCCGCGCGGCGCTGCCCGGGGCGAGCAACGTCGCGTTGACGCCGATGACGCTCGAGGCCATCTTCGTCACGCTCGCCCGGCGCTTCCGGCAACCCGCCCCGGTGGGAGACGGGCAATGAGACTTTCCCTGCACGTTGCAGCGAAGGACCTGCGCGCGCACTCGCTGCTCGTCGGCGCCTGGTGCGCGGCACTCGTCACGGATCTCGTGCTGTCCACCGGCTGGGCACACATGTTCGTCGTCACATGGCCGATGGCCTACGACCTGAAGCGCCTGGCGGTCAGCCTGCTCGCCGCGCTGCTCGGCGCGTTCGTCGCGGTCGCCGCCATTCACACGGACCCGAGCGTCAGCACGACTGCGTTCTGGCTGACGCGCCCGATTGGCCGCGGAACCCTGCTGGCGGCCAAGCTGCTGGTGGTCGCGCTCGCGGCCGTCGTCCCGGCCCTGGAGCAGCTGGTCGCGGCGGCAATGGTCGGCGCTGTCGCCACGGATGCATGGCGGATCCTCGTCGAGGCCCTGTTCTTCCAGGCGCTGATCGTCCTCCCGCTCGCGGCGATCGCCGCCATCACGGCGGACGCCGGCCGCTACGCCCTCTCCGTGGTCGCCGCGCTGGCCGCGCTGCCCGTCGTGCAGACGATCGTCTCCTACACGGTCGCCGGCCGGATCTTCCCGGGACGCCCCGTCACCGGGTTGTTCACGGCCGCCGGCCTTGTTGCGACGACGTCGCTCGTCGTCCTCGGCCACCAGCTGCTGACCAGGAAGACCCGCCGTTCGGCCGCCCTTGCCGTGGTGTCGGCCATCCTGGTCCTCGTGGCGTTCAATTCCTTCACCCCCGCGGGCCGGCAGCTGCGGCTGCCCGCACGGGAGGATCGCGGGTCGGTCCTGCCCACCGACACGCGCCCGGAAATCCAGGCGCGGGTCGGGGCCGGGGGATTGAGTCGGGTGCCGGCCGGCGTGGATCGGGCGCGAGTCCTCGTGGACTTCGAGGTGACCGGCCTCCCGTCCGACACCGTCGCCTACCCCCTGGCCGTCCGGGCATCCTGGTCGTTCCCCGGCGGGCCGAGCGTCGAGAGCAAGGAGATCGGGTTTGCAAGCAGCTGGTGGACGGAAGCCGTCACCAGTCAGCCGCTGTTCGAGGACGCGATTGGCCGACTGCTCGGGACGAGCATGCTGGGGAGCCGGCCCAAGTCGCTTGCGGCAGGAGCCGGCTTCGAACTGGCGCCCCTCGACGAGAACCGCGGGCGCAGCGCGACCCTTGCACTCGACGTCGAGCTGCTGCTCGTGCGCCTCCGCGAGGCAGGCCGCCTCCCGTTGCAGCCGGGCCGCGAGATATGGGCGGGCGCCCACCACCTCGTGGCGCTGCGAGCGCGGTCGGATTGGCCGGGCGTTCGAATAGGTCACCTCAGGCCGTCGCTGATCCTGCGCGGCGGGATGTGGCACGACGCGGCGAGTGGCCTGGCGCTCGTCGTTCTCCACAAGTCGCTCGGCGAGGCGGCGGTTGCATTCGGCGGCCTTGAGGAGTTTTCGTTCGGGGGCGGCCTCTCGCACGTCCGCCACCGCACGCTCTCGCTGGGCTATCCCGCGCAAGTGAACGCAGAGTGGCTGTCCGGCGCCGAGGTGGTGGCGGTGACGGTCGAACCAGAGGAGACAATCCGGCGGGTCGTCCGCATCGAGGGTGTCCGGTTCGAGAACGTGCGGCAGCTCGATGGGAGGGGCTTGTGATCCAGCTGGTGCTGCACCACGCGGCGAAGGACCTTCGTGCGGTTCGGCCCTGGCTGGCCCTGTGGCTGGCGTTGCTGCTCGTCAACTTCGTGGCGATGGTGCCCGCTGTCGATCTCGCCGCCCGGCAGGACGATGCCGTGCTCGGCCTCACTGTGTGGACGTATCTCCTGGCGGTCCTCCGCGTGGCGCTTGGAATGCTCATCGTGGTGCGGGTCGTGCACGCCGACCCGCCCGCGGGGACCACGGCATTCTGGCTGACACGCCCGCTGCCCTCGCGCGCCGTCCTGTGCGCGAAGCTGCTCGTCCTCGGCGGCCTCGTCGGCGCGAGCGCGGCCGCCAACCTCGCCGGTCTGCTTCTCAATGCCCTGGAACCGGCGATGGTTCCGGTGGCGCTTGCCGAGATCGCGCTCTTCGAAGCCATTCCGCTGCTGGCGCTGGCCGTGGTTGCGAGCCTGACCCGCGACACGGCACGCCTGGTCCTGGCAGGGCTGGCGTGCTTGCTGCCGTACCTGGCGGGTCGCGTGATCACCGTCAACATGACAGCGGACGGCCTGGACGCCCACGTCGGGCCCGGGGTACTGCCCCTCGAGCTGATCGTCGTGGCCTTCTCGCTCTTGTGCCTGAGCGTGCAATACCTCGCCCGGCGAGCGCGGCGCACCCTGGGGCTCGCCGGCGTCGGTCTGGCGCTGATCGCCGTGGTCGGGTCGGTCGCGCCGCTTCAGCGCGATCGGGCCGCCGTGACCACGCCATGGCCGGGGGCCGCGTCCGTTTCGGCCCGCCTGACGCCGGACAGCCCACAGGGCCCTGCCGCAACCTTGAACGTTCGGCAGTCTCGCCGGATCCACGCGAACCTCGAACTGCAAGGCGTGGCGGCCGGCGTCGTGGTCCGGGTGCAGTCGGTTGACGGCAGGCTGCGATTCCCGGACGGGCACGAGGTGCAGTTCCGGCAGGACCTGGGGTGGGGCACATACACGATTACCGGGGAGTCCGGTCGGGACGCGCAGGTGACGGCGGCGGCGGCGCACGCGCTCGGCGCGGAAGTCTTCCATGCCGAGGACCAGCATGGCTGGTACATGCGCATTCCCCTTGCGAAAACAGACACACCGGAGGTCATGGCACGCAAAGGGATGCCCGGCCGGTACGAGGCGACGGTCACGCTGGTGGCCCACCGGCTCCGGCTGGCCGGCGTGCTCTCTCGTCGGCCCGGATCCCACATCCGGACGGGGTCGCAGGGCCTGACGATCCTCGAACGCCGTCGCAACGACAGCATGGACATGCTTCGCGTGCGCCTGGCGAAGGCCGCACTGCTCTGGGAGCGCACGCCTGCGCTCGAGTTCCTGCTGGTCAACCGTTCCCGTGCCGAGGCGCTGCCCGGGTACTACAACCAGCGATCCGCAAGGCTCGAGCCGCTCTCGCCGTTCTACCTCTGGGCGCCGCTCTCGACGGTGTCCTTCGTCAAGGCCTTGTTGGAGAACCGCGGGCTCGACGACACGTGGTTCGAGGGCTCGGAGCTGGCCCTCCTCACCATCGAGGAAGAGGGCACCTTCACCAAGCAAGTCACGATGGACGAGGTCACGTTGCGTTGACCCACCAGGATTCAGGAGTCAGGACTCAGGATTCAGGGGATCGGGTTGTCCCGCTGGGAACCGTGATCTCGTGACGCCCAGAATCCTGAATCCAGAATCCTGAATCCAGATCGATTTCTCGACCCCCGCAGCCCTCTATTGCACGCTTTCCCCGCCCGGCGTGCTCGCGCGGGGCGCGTCTGCGCGACACTGTTCCCATCGCCCAACACCGGAGGGAACCATGTGGTGCCAGGACCCGTTCTTGTCGTGCCTCAAGGCGTTCGGCTACTCCGTGGTGCGCCTGCCCGGGGCCGACCTGGCGCCGCTGCAGCTGCTCATGCGGCTGGGGCGCGATCTCGAGCGTCTCGGCCCGGTCGCGACCGTCCTCGTGCCGGGACGTCACGTGCCGATCCCACCGGTGGTGCACGAGCGCCCGGCGCCGGCGCTTTCCGGCCAGCGCACGGCCGCGCTCGACGGAGGCCTCGGGCTGTCGCTGCTCGCCGCCCTGGTGGCGGGTCTCGGCGGCAAGCCGGCCGCTCTCCACTCGCTCTACAACCGTGCGGAGAGGGTCAGCTTCGAGTTCTCCGAGGTCACGGAAGACTCGGTCACACTCGCCGATCTCGATCAGTACCTGGCCGACGCGCGCGTCAACCCGCGGTCGCGCCACGTGGCCGCGCTCCTCGACGCCGACGACCTCTATGTCACCACCGCCGTCGTCAAGAGCCGGTCCTTCGGCGTGGTTGCCTCGGACGAGGAAGGCTTGTCGGTGGACCTCGACCTGTCCGCCCTGCAGGCCTCGGTCGGGGCCAACATTCACGTGGGCGGCAACGGAGCCGGCCGCGCCGGCGTCACCTACGAGGGCCTGCTGCCGCTGGCCTTCGCCTTCCGCGCCGCGAGGCTCTTCTACGACGGGGGCCGATATCAGGCCTTCAAGCCGCTCCATCCGGGCGACGCCGCCCTCTCCCGCCGGGCGGACTCGCCGGAGTGGTATCAATCCGAGTCCGCCTTCGCGCCGCTCACGCTGACGTGAATCCTGAATCCTCCTTTTCTGAATTCTCAATTCTCAATTCTCAATTCCCCTTCCCCGACCTCCTGCGTTACACTGCCTCGAATGTCCGATATGGAACCCCCAAGTAGCTGCGGTTTGCTGACTGACAACGCCCATGCCCCGCTCGCACGCTCGCGGGGCGTCCGCTCGGAATCCGCCCGCCGAACGCGGCCGTAGGCCGCCGTCCTCTGGCGCTTTCCGAGCCGGGCTTAACCCTGGCAGAGGAAAGTGCCGATGATCCCTTCGGTCTTCCCTGACGCGACGATATCGGCCCGCCCGGCAGCCGCCTGCCCGCTGGCCTTCTTCGAGGGAGGCGGACGATGACGCCGCCCCGCCCCACCTTCGAGAACCTCACCGCCGAGGACCTGCGCGAGCTGTGGACGAGTCTCGACACCGAGGAACGCCACCTAGCCTTCGACCACATGGCGTCGCGCACCGAGCGCGAGGACTTCTTCCTGGGCCTCACGGCCCGGCAGCAGGCCGAACTGCTGCTCGACTTCCCGCCGCAGCGCCGGCGCGCCTGGATTCGCCTGCTCGCCCCCGACGACGCGGTGGACCTCATCCAGGAAGCCCCGCCCGAGGAGCGGGAGGAGCTGATGGCGGCCCTCGACCCCTTCGCCCAACGGGAGGTGCACGCGCTGCTCGCGTACGCGGAGGACGATGCCGGCGGCCTGATGAGCCCGCGCTACACCCGGGTGCGCCCGGACATCAGCGTGGACGAGGCGATCAGCTACGTCCGGCGGCAGGCGCGCCAGAGCAGTGCGATCGGGCACTACGTCTACGTCACCGACGAGTCGCAGCGTCTTCTAGGCGTACTGTCGTTCCGCGAGCTGTTCGCGGCGGCGCCCGGGACCCTCGTGCGCGACGTCATGCTCACCGACATCGTGACGGCGGGCGAGCAGGAGGACCAGGAAGAGCTGAGCCGGCGATTTGCCGAGTACAACCTGATGGCGATCCCCGTCGTGGACGCCAAGGGCCGGATGAAGGGCATCGTCACCTTCGACGACATCATGGATGTCGTCGAGGAAGAGGCGACCGAGGACATCCAGAAGTTCGGCGGCGTCCAGGCCCTCGACGAGCCCTACCTGGAGGTCGGCTTCGCCGGGATGATGCGGAAGCGAGCCCCCTGGCTGGCCGTCCTTTTCATCGGCGAGATGCTGACGGCGACGGCCATGGCCTACTTCGAGCAGGAGATCGCCCAGGCGGTGGTCCTGGCGTTGTTCATTCCGCTCATCATCAGCAGCGGCGGCAACTCGGGTTCGCAGGCTTCGACGCTGGTCATCCGCGCGATGGCGCTGGGAGAGGTGGCGCTGCGGGATTTCTGGCGGGTCACCAGACGGGAGTTCTTCACGGGCCTGGCGCTCGGCAGCATCCTCGGCTGCATCGGTCTCTTCCGGGTGGTCCTCTGGGGCTCGCTGTTTCAGAGCTACGGCCCGCACTTCCTGCTGGTCGGGCTGACGGTGGCGGCCTCGCTCGTCGGCGTCGTGCTGTTCGGCACGCTGGCGGGGTCCCTTCTGCCCTTCATCCTCCGGAGGCTGGGCCT
>Ga0105104_10003516_pt1 | contig 11133 bp, 10 predicted proteins | sample PPLLaktember2015_3_FD_87034 | JGI IMG/M metagenome (GOLD analysis project Ga0105104, IMG submission 87034) | Freshwater sediment microbial communities from Prairie Pothole Lake near Jamestown, North Dakota, USA - PPLs Lake P7 Core (6) Depth... | ecosystem: Environmental > Aquatic > Freshwater >... | reverse complement strand
CCTAACCTGCTCGAATGTACGTGTTATTCTCCATTTTTAACAATTGTGAGTCAACGGACAGTCGTATCAGTAAGACTCCGTATGACTAGAGACGGACGACCACGAAACAAGGGCACTCTTATATCTCATGCTTTAGAAGAAGTTGACCATTGAATACATTGTACCCTTCCTTGTCCTACAAATTAGCAAGTGCGATACTTCTGTTTTTGCTTGGTCCGTAGGGAGGATCGTGAAGTTAGAAATGTCTGATACAAATCCTTTTCTTTTCAATTCAAACTCCTACGCTGTTTTGTTGACTGACTGCGTTGACAACCCTGACACATCCCCCCTAGGGAAGCATCCTTATATTTTATTATGCAATCCTATTTTTTAAGAATGAGTAAATGAGCTGAGCATGGACCGCTAAATATGTTCAATACGACTCGCATACCCGTTGAGATTACGTTAACATTTTTAGTTTTGTTAGCGAGTTCTGTTAAAAGTTGTAAACGGACTTATTTTGGTAAAATGGGTTCAAATCAACGCTTTTTTGATCAAACCAACCTAGTTTCATAAGAAACTTATGGCGATAAATCCGTTTCCTTGCATCTGAAAGCGCCTAAAGTTTTATTACTTCCGAGCGAACAGATTGAAGTGTAAATTTAATGTATTCCTCTTCCATGCCTCTAGGACCAGGGGGAGTAGACGTTTTGGGAAATCTGGCAAGCAAAATGGAGCAGCAGCTTAAAGATACGGAACATATCAGAACATCTTTTGACGCAGATATTCGAATGTACAAAAATAAGCAGATCAGCAAGAAGGAATTTGTGCACAAAGTAGTTACCTATACTATATCCTTGTCGGCGTTAAATTTCCTGGTTATGCACGTGATTCTTGAGATGAGAACGGCCATTGAAAAGGGAACTTCGATGAAAGATTCTACGGGAGGTACCGTTATGGAAGATTCATCTACTGCTGGTTCACAATTCAGTTTTGGTATTGAGGGATTTCTCGGAAGCCCCTCCCATGGTGGGTCGGGAGACGGTGGCGTCATATTGACCAGCGGCAAGGAGCCTTCAACCATTGCTATCAACAATTCAGACAAAGTCATTGAAACAATCGGATCATTTGACAGGATCATTTACCGGAATGGCCAAAAGAACAATAAAGAGTATCCCATAGTGAAGTCTGTGCCAAAACAATGTGTTGGCTGTGGAACAATTCTGCTTCGACACACAAATTTTTGTGGTACATGTGGATACAAACAATAAAATGACTTTAGGGTAAACGGAATAGTACAGTAGGCTTGTTCTTGCATCATTTGACTGTATACATTAAACGGATTCAGATCTATATTATTATGATTCAAAAAAATATTCTGAGGGATTTAGATCTAAGGAGTTATAATGGAGATTGCCAATTCGAAAATAACCCTATCAGTTAGCGAAAGGTATACATTCTAACAACTACTGACGAGCTAGGAAAATGTTGATTCAATTCCTATCTTCTGTACTGAAAATAGCCTACCAACCTAGAACACTTGCAGATTTAAGAGCAGCTTCATTTAGAATCGTGCTTATACTTGAATTAGTAGCATTGGAAGAATAAACTCGGTGAATTGCTTCATTTATGTGTCCTGCAATAGATGGGTATTCTGGTATGCTTGGTCTTATATTGCCGAATGGAATCATAGATATCAAGGTACCGTAGTAAGGTAGCTCAGCGGCTGTCTGGTTGAGAATTAGTCCTTGACCAAGAGGAATTTGGGTGGGGAGATAGCCGTACTTCTGAATCCAAGGTCCAAGGATATCAGGCTCTAAGATTGCCTCAATCAATTCCCATGCAAGAGTCTTGTGATTGGATGTGATTGGAATGGCCAGTTCCCATCCTCCCATTAATGTACTTGACTGCTTATTAGGACTTGGCACGGGAAACATTGGGATAAATCCTACCATATTTTCAAAGTCGGCTCTTTTCAGGTTTGGAAAGTATCCGGGTATCCATGAACCTCCGAGGAACATTGCAATTTTTTTCTGAGCAAATTCAAGTCTATCGCTGGCTGGCAGACTATCTGGTTTCACTCCTGCATCAAATTGATCTTTAATAAAGCCTAGAGCCTGAAGCCCTTCTGTACCGTTGTAAGTGGGAAACCAGTATGTTCCCTTAGTCGGATGCCCATCCTTGAGCTGCACAATGTCGCCTCCTAGCATCCACAGATAAGGAAACCACAGATCTTGAGAATAATATGTGTCAAATAGAATAGTTCCATTCACTTCATTAGGCTTCAACTTTTGGTTTAACTTCTGTGCAGATTCAATGTAACCATTCCACGTTTTTAGATCGTCCGCATTAACCTGAGCTTGTCGGAGCAAATCCTTCCAATACCATATGCCTCTTACGTCCGTCCATGTCCAAATACTGTATACCGTTCCATTATAATTCCCGCCGTCCCAGTGTTGCTGGTACCAATCAGGTGCTCTTCCCCAACTGTCTACGTACGCAGTCAAGTTGGAAAGCAAGCCTTTGCTGGCAAATTCACCTAACCAGATTTGATCAACGGATATGAAATCGATTGTTGATTTATTGGTCATGAGTCGCAGAAATTCTTCCCTAGTATCATTAGTTGGTAGCTCCTGATACTCAAGTAGCAAGTTCTTGTCAGGATATTTTTGCTGCAATTTTTCCAGACCCTTGTCCAACAATGATTTCCACCTTCCTTCTTCGCCCAAATCAGTGAGAAGGCCTCTCAATACAAATTCTGTTCCATTGTCATCCCATGATACTATACTACTACCATTTGCCAAATCAGATGCATTCATCCTGCCCGTAGATGCGAATGCCGATGAATGCGAGTATGCCTCGAAGAAGGGATCTGCTTGTGTATCAGAGGGCCCTTCAAAATTAAAACTAAATAATTGATCATACAAAGACAAATAATCATTTATTTGTAAACAAAAGATGAAAGCCGAAAGAGCTAAAAATACCAGGAAAAATGAGTAACAATTCAGATGCAGGGAAGAGGGAACTTCAAAGGGCATTTCCTTGCCAAATAGGGGGTATGGTAAATGTATTTATGTTTATCTTAACATCACCAATGTGCTTTCTGCCTTGGTTGATTCAGTAAAACGAGGGTAGATACCTTCCATGATTTCTGACACCCATTTGTACTGTCACTATAACGAAGTGGAAATGTTAAAGTAATCCGTGACATTACTTACTGGGTGTAGAATCAGGAGGGAGGCTCTAAACGGAAAGACTAATTCTGATAGGCATCATATTTGTAGTTACTATTGCAAGTTCCTCATTGATTTTATTAGTTTTTCTACAAAACTTTACAGAGTCAACCGTTAGGAAAAATATATACGAACAGCAGATTGACAGACAGGAGGAAGTTACAACTAGCGTCTCCCAAAGCATCAGCTCTGATCTTGGGATCCTGGTATCTGTATTAGATGGTCTTGCAAATTCTGATCTACTTCAAAGCGGAGATTTTGCTTCGAATGATACAACCAAGCTTATCAACGACAAATTGCAGAGATACGGAGCTGGGATTAGTAACATTTTTCTACTGGATAGGAACAATATAGTGACTTTGGCTTTGCCAGGCCCAAATACGACGACAGATGATACTGACTTAAGAGCAGGTGATGACTTATCTCAGAGGCAATGGGTCAAAGATACAAGAACCCAGACTGAGGCGCCATATTTTTCAGGTGGCTTTGAGAGACAAGGTATATACAAAATATTTATTACATTTCCAATACTTGACAGAGAGACAAATGAGAGATTAGGAATCGTGGGAGCTTCTTTCTCGACCGCCCCATTCTTCTCGACTTATGGTAACCTCGAAAACCTTGATGATCAATTTTTGGTGGTGTTCGATAAAACAGGTAACATCATAACTAATCCCGGCAATGCAGGTCTTCTTGGACAAAATTACTTTGGAGAGTTTGTTCAGGATTTTGTTGCCAGGAATAAGGTATTGAATAACCTCACACGAGACCTCTTACAGGGTCACTCAGGTTTTGGAATATATGACTACGGAAGAGGGGAGAGAATTACAACCCAAGAACCAATATCGGTAAACGGGCGGCCTGAATTCTTCGTACAGGCAGTGACTCCCACAAATAGTCTATATTCTGACTTGGAAAATTCTCTTTTCATTGAAAGAGTAAAATTGTTTTCGCTCTTTGCTGCTACCTTAGCCGGAGTAATTGTTCTTATGATCTTTCTAATTAAATGGAATAATTCCCTTAAAAATGAGGTGACTAAGCGAACTAAGGAGTTACATGACTCTAATAAGCAATTGACGGAAGCAAACAGCCAACTGGAACGCAACAATAAGTTACAAAAAGAATTCATAAACATTGCAGCACATGAATTAAGAACTCCTATTCAGCCAATTTTAGGGCTTTCTGAAATTGTAGTGAAGGAAAATAAGGACAAAGAGCTTGACAAATACTTGGAAGTAATATATAGAAACGCACAGAGACTTCGGAAGTTAACTGAGAATATACTTGACGTAACTCGGATTGAAAGTAAAATGCTCAAGTTAAACAAGGAACCTGTGAGAATCCATAATCTGTTACTATCAATGGTAAAAGATTATCGAACAGAAATCTTTAAGGAGAATCACACAAGGCAGGTTAGGCTATTGTACCGTCCCGACATAAATGGTAACCCTGCAAATATAATAGTGGAAGCAGACTTGAGTAGGCTTGTTCAAATAATTTCAAACCTATTAAATAATGCTTTAAGATTTTCGAGAAAAGAAGGAGGAGATATCGAGGTGACATTGAGCGAACATGCCGAAGGGAATAATAAGTTCGCGGCGGTTAACGTAACCGACTACGGAGAAGGCATCGATCCAAGAATACAAGCTAATCTCTTCACTATGTTTTCTACTAATTCTTATGATGGGACAGGTCTTGGACTATACCTGTGTAAGAACTTGGTCGAAGCTCAAGGTGGTAGAATATGGGCTAGGAACAATCCGAGTGGGAGGGGAGCTGTCTTCGGCTTTGATCTTAAAATTGTCAATGGGAGATGAAGTCTTTGATTTTAATTTTAGGGAAGCATGGATTTAGGACTAGAAAAATGAAAAATTGGAATTAGAGCAGCGCTGGACTTGCATAATTTATGAAGATCAAGATGAGGATTTGAGAATTGGCTATCTAACTTCGAAGATGGACTCAGCTCACTGTATAGATCTGTCCTACTTTGCTAGACTTTATGAAGAATTCCATTTTTCTTTCTTTAGGTCGTACTCAGATCGGGAATATTTGATCCTAGCTGGATGGCCCATTACAACGGTATCAGGGGGAACATCTCTAGTAACTACTGCTGCCATTGCCACGACGCTGTTCTTTCCCACACGAATCCCAGGTTTCATGACAGCTCTCCCGCCAATAATAGCTCCATCCTCCACGATAACACCTGACATTCTGGGACTTGTAGGATATGGATCATTAGTGAAGGCTGCGGCAGGACCCACAAATACATTTTTTCCAATAACTGTTAATGGCGGAATGTAAACAGAACCTTCTATTCTAGTATTCTCTCCAATTTTGACATTATAATCTATATGAGTCAGAGAACCAATACTTACGTTGTCGCCAATCTCGGTATTACTTCCCACATATGAGAAATGCCAAATCTTGACGTTCCTACCTAACTTCGCGTCCGGTGAAATATAATTGATTACCTTGTTCTCAATCATTATTTGTCAATACTCTTAATGCTATATAATTCTCTTTTCAATACCCAAGGCATAGGATATAACTACCAGAAGTCGAAAATCTGAATTTTGTCTTGTCCTGATTTTCAGAAATGAAGAATTTCAGGATACCTTAACTTTGAATGTCTAACTTACCGATTCTTTCGATCGAGAATATAATTTAGTAACACGAATATTGTTCTCCCGGGATCATGGGTCCTTTCTATGGAATATCTATGAATAGGCTGCGTTCTTAACAAACGGCCCAAGATGGTCTATTTACTGTGTTGATTTGCAAAAGGATAAGTATGACAACGTGTGATAAATCTAGAAGTAGAATACATTTGCTGTCATATTTTGCAAAACAGTGGGATGTTTTCCTTGTCGGAGGGGCAATGATAATTGGGTTTGCCGTTGTTGTACTCAAGTTAATAGGATTCTTTTAGCGCTGACAAACTGCTTGGGAGAGACACATCCCAATATTACAGAAATACAATTAGATTCATGAGAAGATCAATTTTAAATTCTCTCAAACTAGCAAGACATCAAGTACTCAAAATTGTGGGCCTCTTAATAGCGACAGAATTCAGTAGATTAAGTTGAACGCACAATTTCAATTTTATGAGGATCCTAGTAGTGTAATGCCAAATCCTTTTTATAAGCTTGCAATTTAGATCGACATATGAGCTCTGTAGATTCAGGCGAAGCCGACTTGGATAAGCGAGAACCTAATTTGGGGAAGCTTCAAATATTCAACGAGGAAAAATCACTTGTCTTTACCAATCGCAAAGGTGTACCCCGTAGCAGGAGAGGTAGAGGCTATTCCAATAAGGAGATTGCAGAGGCATTTGCTAAAATTGGTTTAGGAAATCAAAATATATCGAAAGTTAGAGCCTATCACATCCCCGTTGACAATTTAAGAAGGTCTACTCATTCAGAGAATGTGAAAGAACTTACAAAGGTTTTAAAAAAGTACCTGCAAAGCAAAAAAACAAAGAATAAGGGCAAAAAGCAGAGTCAGACGAAAGAGAATTCTGCCACTTCGAAAAACAATAAGTGACCCATTACTTTATGCTAGTATCAAATACGGTAAAGGTAGTATCTTTTGGATGATGAAAGAGACCCATCGTCAGTGCTATGATAAAGGACATCGAATTTTATTACTCTTCACCATCCTACCTTTCTGTCTAAGGTAGGTCTCGATATGATGTCAATCACAAACACAATTGATAGAACCAGGAGTGGTAACCGTCTCCTATTTTCCTTAGATGGATACAATTCTTAGTGTCGGATTTCATAGAAATAGCAGCCTGTTGTTAGTCTGACTCCTTACCCGATGGTCAAGGGGCCATGATCGCATACTGGCGGAAAGTGACATGGACAAAAAAACAATAATTCACTACGCTCATTTATTAAATTGAATCCTGACTCTTTTTTCACGCAGGTAGATCACCAAATACTGAAATATTATTGCCAGTAGAATTAGATATGGTAAAGATCATTGAAATGGATGACACAGTAACACTCAGTGAACAATTCGAAGCTGAGGTTGGGGCGGTCATTCTAATGAACAAGTTCAACGTGGGTTATGATGAGGTCGAGGAGTTCCTAAAGGTTTTTGCCGATACCACTAAGGTCTTTCAGCAACCTGGATTCATTTCCGCTCAATTGCACCAAGGAATTGCTGGGAGTTCTACATTCATTAATTATGTGGTATGGGAATCTGTAGCGCATTTTAGACAGGCATTTGATAAACCTGAGTTCTGGGATAACATGGCTAAGGTACTTCCTAACACTGTGATGTCTCCTCAATTATTCAAAAAAGTTGCAGTCGCAGGGGTTTGTGTGGATTAGCTGCTGTTATCTTTCCGATCCGAATTACTGGCAGGAATGTTAAACAAATGTGATATGGTAGAAATATACTCGACAAATTTCACTCTGTGGGGTTGGAACCAATATGGCGATGTGTGGGAAGGTAACCTGGAACTAAGATTCTTAATGTAGGCATGGATACAATGTAGTACATACCGCCTTATGTATATGTATAATATTCATATAACATTGATAGCTACTTTTAGGATTCTTGCGATCAAAAGTATCCAACTGTTCCTCTTTAGGTTCCCATAAGTATATGGTTTTGGAATGATATTTTAAATTACTATTGTACGTTTCAGATAATATTACCAACGTATAGGTTATGTACAATGAATAAGAACATTACTTTACGAAATCTTGATCCTGAATCTTGGGGAAGCCGTTTCAATGTCTTCGTGAGGAGGTGGCAGAAAACGTTTGGTTTATTATTATTTTCTATTATCTAATGCATAAACTATCTTGACGACAGCAATACAGCAATATTGATAATATTTCTCACAAGTGAGAATGGCTGTTACTAATCTTAATATAACATTTTAAGAAAAAGGTTAACTAGTCATTAAAGCATATGGGTCAAAGTATTCATGCAAAAAATGCAATGAACTTGATTTTTGAAATGCAATCGTCAGAAAATCGTAGGTTCTACCACCTAGAGCGTTGTCCGCTAACCAATAGTACTATATATTGATGACAGTTTGGGAATTGACATAGCCAAAAAAATTCAGATTCTTAAATACTTATAACAGGGAAATGTCCCCATATCTCTGGACGAAGGTGCTAATTCTGAATAGGAAACGCTATGGTGTATATGTTTCGTTGGCCATGCCTCTATTTGCGTGTATCATTTACACACAGGATTTGTCTTTTGCTTCACGACAAGAAAGCAATGAGTCAATCTCTTCACAGATGATTTTTGATGAACTAAAACATTCAACGGTGAGCGTCATGAATACGATACCTACGAATCTTTTTAATCCCCAAATACAAAATCTAACTGAACTAGGTACCGGTTTTGTTTTTGGTGATAAGGGACACATTATTACTGCTTATCACTTATTATCAGGGGCTATGAATGTGGATATAATATCAAGTGAGGGAGAAAGATACCCAGCGACGCTAAAAGGTGCTGACCCCTTTAGTGACGTAGCAATTTTAGAACTTAATTCGACTGCTGCAATTCAAAATACGGTAACTACCGCAGCTACAAAGCAGAGTCAATTGTCGACTATTAACGATACCCTTAGGACAGTGAGTGTGGGTAATTCAAGCGCATTGCATGTCGGGGATCCTGTCGTAACCATCGGTTACAATTTTGGCTCGACAGGACCGTCTATGACCGGCGGTTTGGTAAGTAAAACTGATTATGTATTAGCATTTCCGGCAGGTGGATTCTCTATACCTAACATTATACAATCTGACGTAACGGTGAATCCTGGCAACTCAGGAGGACCATTGATAGACACAACTGGAAAAGTCATAGGAATGATTTATGGTAGGCTAAATCCTGTGGGTGTACCTTTGGGACAATTTCCTGGAATGACAGCAGTCATTCCCTCGAATATAGTTAATCGAGTCGCTTCATCAATTGTTGAAAATGGTTATTATCTTCATCCAGGTATCGGGATCATTGGAGAAACACTCACTCCTGACTTAATTCAACGTATGATCAACTCTACAAATATACCATCTGATATGAATGGTGTATTCGTAAGTAAATTACAGAGGGATGGTACTGCGGATTTAGCAGGCTTACAAGGAAGTGACACAAATGAATACGGGGAGATACTTGGCGGAGACATAATAACTGCCATAGATGGGATTTCTGTAGATAGGTTTGAGCAACTGTTGGCACATATCCAGGAGCACAAAGCAGTAGGGGACAATATTTCTTTCAGTTTATTTCGGAATAACCAAACTTTGGAAAGACACGGAATAGTTCAGACATTTCTTCCTTCTACAGCTAGATAGATATCTCAACATTCATTTCTTTATTTTCTCTGAATGGTTTTGGTTACAATTGCAATATGCGGCCAATTCTAGGTCGAAAGCGGGCTATGTTCCCATTTCCTATATCGGCTCATCTAGTTGGAGAAGTCTAGATAATACCAAACCAAAGGTTTAGCTATTAATTGAGTTACAGAGTATTTGAAAATATGGTTATTAAAACAAAAACTTATTGGCTAGTGTTCATGACTTTCTGCGTGAATGAATAGTATCCAAAGTTCTAAAATAAAACCAAGGACCCTCATCTCGGTGGAGAAGGCTCTGGTCAGGCTATTCTCATCCTTTAAAATTCCAAAAATGAATGCGGAGAGGGTAGAATACGTATCTTTATTAGAATCTAACGGACGAGTACTTGCGAAAAACCTGTATTCCCCTATGAGTGTTCCTCCATTCGATCGAGCCGATAGGGATGGTTTTGCGATATCATCATCTGATACAGTTAAAGCATCGCCTCTCTCTTCGACTTATCTTAAGATAATGGGTAAGGGCCTTGCAGGACAAGGGGCAATGTCACATCGCTTAAGGAAGGGGCAAGCACTTGAAATAGCTACTGGAGCAAAACTTCCTAAAGGTGCAGATTCTGTAATCATGTTTGAAGATACCACCTCTGGGGCCAATAGATTAGTCAAGATTTCCAAACCTGTCAATCGAGGTGATCATGTATCTTACAAAGGTAGCGACGTTACAGAAAAACAATTAGTCTTGAGAAAGGGAACATGGATTACTTCCCAAGATGTGGCCTTAATTGCGTCCATGGGTTTTGATAGGATCCCTGTGGTCAAAAAGCCTAAAGTTGGTATACTAGCAACCGGGGATGAACTTACAGAGCCTGGAAGGCGTCCACTAAATGACGCAAGCATTTTTGAAAGCAATAGATACATGGTGTCTTGTCTAATAAGGGATGCTGGCGGAGAATCCGTGGATTTGGGATTGTGCAAAGATGATCCAGATGCGATATTTGAGATATTAAAATCATCATTAAAGCTGGATATGATCGTCGTATCAGGTGGAGCTTCAGTAGGAGAGAAGGATTATACGCCTTCGATCGTAGACAGGCTGGGAAAACCTGGACTTGTGGTTCATGGAGTAGCTATGAAACCCGGGTCTCCCACAGGACTAGGGATTGTGAGAAATACCCCGATTATCATCTGTCCTGGTTTTCCAGTTTCTGCCTTTGCCGCCTTTTCTATGTTCGGATTACCAATTTTGTCCAAGTTTTTAGGTACGAAGGGGCCTGTTAAAGCAAAATTAAAGGTGAAGATTACTGAAGACATTAGTGTTCACAAGGATTTTCTGACATTAGTACGCGTTATAGTTTATCGCCGTAATAATGTTTTCTTGGCCAAACCCGTTAGCGCCAGCGGTCCAAGTCTGATTACTACATTGACAAATTCAAATGGCATAGTAATTGTGAATAGTCGGATCACTCATAGTAGTAAGCTAAGAAAAGGTGAAGTTGTGGATGTTACCTTGTTTAAGAACATACAGGAAACAACTTGACCGGTCTTTGGAGATGGGGATGAAAGATGATTGAACCTGACAAATAGTGATCAGTTGTT
>Ga0105104_10003515_pt1 | contig 11133 bp, 8 predicted proteins | sample PPLLaktember2015_3_FD_87034 | JGI IMG/M metagenome (GOLD analysis project Ga0105104, IMG submission 87034) | Freshwater sediment microbial communities from Prairie Pothole Lake near Jamestown, North Dakota, USA - PPLs Lake P7 Core (6) Depth... | ecosystem: Environmental > Aquatic > Freshwater >... | reverse complement strand
GTTTTCCTCGGGTCCCGGCGCTTCACCGATGATCAGCAGCTTGGCATCCGGGTTGCCGCGGCTGATGACAACATTCGTGCCTGCCTCGGCAAGCGGATCATTCTTCATGCGCTTCAACGCATTGATCACTTTTTCAAGAGATTCGAACTTGTTTGCGCCCTGGCTGAACATGTCAAATTGAGTCATGATCGCTCTCCTCGCAAAGTCTTTGGAATGAAAGGAATTTTACCCCAGGCAATTGTTTTCTCTGTCACATAATCCTATGACGTTAGTGGCCATATTCCGATGTCTTATACCGCTCGCCGAATGACAGGGACGGCTGCTCAAGGATGCGAATGATAGCCGCCGCGACCTTGTCGGGAGGAACCATTAATGCTTGATCTTTACGCTGAATAAATATCTCTACATCAGGAAAATCGGATGGAGAGGTCCCTCGGATGAGTGCCTGCATTTCCGTGTCGATCACGCCTGGGTCAATGTTGATCGGGATGAAAGGCTGAGGCTGTGTCTGTTGCTCAAGCGCGAGTGAGCGGATAAAGTTCTCCATTCCTGCCTTGGCTGCACAGTAAAGGGACCACCCGGCACGACCCTTTAGGGCGGCACCGGAGGATATGTTCACAATAACTTTTCGACAGGCGGCTGCTTGAAACTTCCTGATAATTTCCGTGAGCACAAGCACCGCGGAAACGTAATTGGTATTCATGTTTCCGATCACGTCGGAAGTCGACTTGCCGGAGGTTGGCCCTATGGGCTCCAGCGTTCCCGCGTTGCTGGCGACGATCAGTTCCTGTGCTGGCTGGGATCCATCGATGTGATGGCGTTGGCTACCGTGAGTCTGCTCTTTTCAGGATCAGCAAGATCAATTCGAACGGAATACTCCTGGGGAGCCGATCTGGAGAATTCGAGGACTTTATAGTCTCTGGCATTGAACTCCTCGCAGAGTGCATGTCCGAGTCCTCTCGAGCCGCCGGTAACAATAAAGAGTTTCATAGCAGATTTTTTGCCTCATCAAATATGAACAATACGATGCAAAGCACAATACTTTTTCGCACAAACTGAAGTTTCAATCTTGGTTTTGGATGAGATTTCATTGAAAGTTATCAAGGCCTTTGATGGTTACGCAGGTCGCAGTCATCTCCTGTCAGGAGCCCTCGGATTTTATGCCGCCGTACACGGCAAAGTTGTAGTATTTCCACAATACGTCCACGCTCTTGTAGCCAATCTTCGAGAGCCAGGTTAATTGTTCTACCAGTTGAGCTGGCTGGTCTTCCTCCCTATATTTCTGCAGCCAGACATTTTCAATTTCATCTGCGGAGATCTGGCGCCGCATAAATGCCTTCCAGCGTTCCATGTATGCTGTCTGCAGGTGCTCACTGGCTGCCAGAACCACATCTGCATTGTAGAAACAGCCACCCGGCAGTAAGCCTTCATAGTTTTTTTGATAGAAGGCTTGTTTTCATCATCGGTGACCAGGTGATGCAAAGCCAGAGATGAAACGATGGCGTGATAGGAGGCTTCAGGTGTGTAAACTCGAAAATCCTGCACCACATAACTTACCCTGTCAAAGGCAGCTAATTTGGCCTGAGCCATCCCGATCATTTGCTCGGAAAAGTCCAGGCAGGTTACCTGTGCCCGTGGAAAGGCGTGCAAAAGGTGTCCTGCCAGGGTGCCCGTCCCACATCCCAGGTCCAGGATCTGGATCGGGGAGTCTTTGTCAAATGGAATGGCGGAAATTAGCGCTCGTAGCATTTCGTCATAGTAAGGGATCAACTGCTGGATAATACGGTCGAACTTGTGAGCTTCTTCCTCAAAATGCTGTTTAATTTGATCCATGCCGATATTCACTCCGTGTATTTATCTGCTCAACAGTTTTCGTTCGCGAAGTGTCATCTCGTCTCGCGGGAGCGACACAATGTGTGGGCAGTGGCGGGGCGCGTTAGTCCCCTCGGTATTCACGCTTTATTCGTGGCTTTCATCGTTCAAAGAGGCTGCCTTCATCGAACATTTCTACCTTTTTCACTATCCCGTTCACTGCCGCCTCAAATATCAATTGACCCTTCTCTTTTGTTGATTTTGTAGTCTTGGCTATGATCCCGGATATACTGACCTGTCCCACTTCTCCTCTGCCTAACATAAACCGCGATTGCCGATATTCGTCAAATCCTTTTCCCATCTCGACTAACTCCGGTCTCAAAAACAGCATCATGGATGTTTCCAGAATCGTGCAATGTACACCATCTCCTTCTTCCATGAGTTTGGCTACTTCCGCATCTTCCCAATACCCCATCACCCAACCTCGCGCATCATTCTTGTTCAAAAACTCCATCATCGCCGTCTTCAGCGGAGCCCAATTCATCCCATGCCCCGTCAGAACCAGGATATCTCTAAAACCGCTTGAGACGATGCAATTCATAATATCCAATGCCAGACTGATGTAAGTTTGCGCCCCGATGGTAATTGTGCCCGGAAACAAGGGGTGTAATCCCGGCGAGAATCCCACCGGGATAACTGGAGCGACCACAGTTCCCGTTCTCTTTCCCGCCTCCTCGGCGATGTGTGCTGCTACAAACGTATCTGTACCAGTTGGCAGATGCGGCCCATGTTGTTCTGTGGACCCGAAGGGTACGATAATGCTCTTTTTTTGTTCCAGATAAGCCTTGATTTCGGGATGTTTCATGTTCTCTAATAGCATCTTTCCTCTTTCCTTTCATCTCGTAGCCACCGAACTATACGCCATACAGAAACTTTGCGTATAACCCTCCGGTATCGAGTCTTGGGCGGAATAGTGCCTTCCACGCAGGCCGCCGTATAATTGTTTGGCTTGTCACGCAAATCCCAGCCCTCTCTCCTTCAGTGACACCCACTTTCCCTGACCGATCACCAGGTGATCCAACACTTCCACATCCAGTAATTTGCCTGCCTGCACGATCGCGCGGGTCACCGCAACATCGTCGGGGCTGGGAGTCGGGTCGCCGCTGGGGTGGTTGTGGATCACGATCACTGCCGAAGCGTTCTTGCGGATCGCCTCCTTGAAGACCTCCCCAATCCTGATCTGCGAAGAATTGACGGAGCCTTTATAGACTTCCGCGGTTTCCATCACACGGTTCCTTCGATCCAACAGGATCACGCGCAGATGCTCCTGCTCCAGGGCGGACATTTCGTACTGCACCAGGGCGGCCGCGTCGGCGGGGGAGTTGATCGCCGGGCGCTCCTCCGGGGATTCGAGAGTCAGCCGCCGGCCCAGTTCGATCGCCGCTTTGATCTGGGAGGCTTTCGCCTCGCCGAGGCCGTGCTGGTCGATCAATTCCTTGAACGGGGCGCGGTGCAGCCCGTTCAACCCACCGAATTTGTTGAGCAGCCGCTGTCCAACCGCGACCGCGCTCTCGCCTCTGACGCCGACCCGCAGCAGGATGGCGATCAGTTCGGCATTGGACAATGCCTGCGGTCCCAGGGAGGCAAGCCGCTCGCGCGGGCGATCCGCTTCGTATAGATCCATGATACGGTAGACGGGAGTGATGCTGATATCAGTCATAATATTTCCCTCAAGGATGATATATACTTATTTTACGACAAATTTTGAAAAGTGCCTTGCTTGACATCCCCTACTGCCTCAAGTAGAATGTCCTTCGCCTTATTGATGGGCCTGTAGCGCAGTTGGGAGCGCGCCTCAATCGCACTGAGGAGGTCAGGGGTTCGAATCCCCTCAGGTCCACTGGACAGTGAACAGGTATCAGTGATCAATCACTGTCCAACTGCACACTGACAACTGATACCTGAAATCCGGGCCCATAGCGCAGTTGGGAGCGCGTCTCAATGGCATTGAGAAGGTCGGGGGTTCGAATCCCCCTGGGTCCACTAGCTAAGCGCTAAAAGCTCTTAGCCAATAGCTAAAAGTCACGACAGGAGTAGTAGGTCATCCCGTCAGCGAGTTGGGAAAGCGAGGTGGAAGCCCAGCATAGCGCCCTCGGGAGCGCATCAGAACAAAAAGACCGAACTCGCCTGTTTTCTCGCAAGAGAGACTTCGCTGGTGAACTGAAGTAATCAGCGACGGAGAAGCCCGTTATCGCATTCAAAGAGCGTCTGTTGGTTGCTGGGCAACTAGCGACGAATCTGGGTGGTACCGCGGAGCAACCCTTCGTCCCTGATGTGGATGAAGGGTTTTTTGTTTTATTGGACCATTGACAATAGTCCATGGTCTACCTTAAAAGGAGGCACAAATGAAAAACGTAATTCGAATTAATTACATCTTCTGGAAAGAAGGTCCTCTTCTTCCGCGCCTCCCCGCCTGCAGATAAAATCCCACCTGACACGTGGAATGTGATACCTGAAACTTACATGAATGAGGAAAGAATGGCAGAAACAAAGAAGAAGAAAACAGCAAAAAAACCTGTCGTAAAAAAGACGGCATCCCAAAAAGCCGGGGCGACAGTAAAGAAGATCGTGAAAGCCGTTAAGAAATTAACCGCGAAGAAAGCCCAGCCCAAAAAGACGGCCAGGATCACGGTCTCTTCAAAGGCGAAGAAAACAGCTGCAGTGAAAAAGCCTGCTGCAAAGAAGATTGCGACCCGGACTGCTACTAAAAGGACGGCGAAGCCCGCTAAGAAGATGGCAGTGGCGGCCGGGAAGAAAACCGTTAAAGCGATCATGCCCGTAAAACGTGAGTCCAGGGCTGTGATCCCCGCGCCAAAGGTCGAGAAAGCGTTGGAACCTGTCAAAGCGGAAGCGTCTGCCCGCAGGGATAGTGCTTTTAATCCACTGGCGATGGAACACAAGTGGCAAGCCAAATGGGAAGCGGATAAGTTGTATCGAGCGGTGATCGACGAGACGCGCCCCAAGCACTACGCCCTGACGATGCTACCGTACACCTCCGGCGACTTGCATTTTGGTCACTGGTACCCCATGGCGCCGTCGGATGCGCGGGCGCGCTACAAGCGTATGAACGGCTATAACGTGCTGTTCCCGATCGGCTTTGACGCGTTCGGTCTGCCAGGGGAGAACGCGGCGATCAAGCGCGGCATCCATCCCAAGGTATGGACGTACAAGAACATCGACAACATGCGCAGGCAGCTGAAAACCATGGGTACGATGTTCGACTGGGAACGTGAAGCTATTACGGCCGACCAGGAGTATTACAAATGGACCGAGTGGTTCTTTATCCAGTTGTTCAAAGCAGGCCTGGCATACCGCAAACTGTCCGCGGTGGATTGGTGCCCAAAAGACAATACCACCCTGGCGCGTGAACAAGTCATCGGAGACAACCGCGTCTGTGAACGCTGCGGCACCCCCGTGATCAAAAAGGACCTGGAGCAGTGGTTCTTCAAGTCGACAAAGTATGCCGATGAACTGCTGCGCTTTGACGAGATCGACTGGCCCGAGCGGGTCAAGACCCTGCAGACCAACTGGATTGGCAGAAGCGAGGGGGCCTCGGTCACTTTCGAGACAGAAGCTGGCGATCCCATCGAGATATTTACCACTCGCCCCGACACATTGTGGGGCGCGACCTTCATGGTCTTTTCGCCCGAACATCCGCTGGTGGATAAGATCACCGCGCCTGAACAAAAAGCCGCCGTGGAGGAGTACAAGCAGCAAGCCGCGCGCCAGTCGGATATCGAACGCGAGGCTGTCGACAAGGAAAAGACCGGTGTATTCACCGGGGCGTATGCCATCAACCCTGTCAATGATGAGCGCATCCCCGTCTGGATCGCGGATTACGTCCTGATGTCCTATGGCACGGGCGCGATCATGGCTGTCCCCGCGCACGATGAACGCGACTTCGCGTTCGCCCGGAAATACAGCCTGCCCATTATTCCCGTGATCCAGCCCGAGGGTGTCCAATTGGACGGCGCTACGATGGAAGCCGCTCACGAGCATGAAGGCCTCATGATCAACAGTGGTCCCTTCAACGGAACACCCGCCACCAACGACAAGGGCATGAAGAATCCAGCCATCCGGGTGGTCGTGGAATGGCTGGAGCAAAAAGGCATTGGGAAACGTGCGGTGAACTACCACTATCGCGATTGGCTGATCAGCCGTCAGCGTTATTGGGGTTCGCCGATCCCGATGATCTATTGCGAAGCGCATGGATGGAATCCTGTTCCGGAAGATCAACTGCCCATAACGCTGCCCGATGATGTCGAGTGGAAGCCGACGGGCGAGTCGCCTTTGAAGCTGCACCCGACCTGGAAGAACACCACTTGCCCCGTTTGTGGCGGTCCTGCTACGCGCGAGACTGACACGATGGACACGTTCATGTGCTCCTCCTGGTATCACCTGCGTTATTTGTCGCCGCACTACGACAAGGGGCCTTTCGATGAAGCCGAGTACAACTATTGGATGCCCGTCGATATCTACACGGGCGGCATCGAGCATGCCACAATGCATTTGCTGTACACACGCTTCTTCCACAAGGCGCTGCGGGACGCAGGTATCGTCGAAGGCAACGAACCCATGGTGCAGCTGCGTAACCAGGGCATCATTTTGGGCGAAGACGGCGATAAGATGTCCAAGAGTAAAGGCAACGTGGTCGCGCCGGATGAACTGGTGGGGCAATATGGCACTGACGCGCTGCGGACCTATCTGATGTTCGCTTATCGCTGGCAGGAAGGCGGCCCCTGGAACAGCAACGGGATCGAAGGGACGTCGCGCTGGCTGCGCCGCGTCTGGACTCTGTTCACCGATCCAACCCAGCCGGGAGCTGCTTCCGATGAAACCAAACGGATCCTGCGCCGGCGCGTCCACCAGACTGTGCGCCGGGTAACCAATGACTTTGAGAATTTTGAATTCAACACCATCATCTCCGGGTTGATGGAACTGCTGAACGAAACGTATAAAGCGCGCGAAGCGGGCGCCGCGGGCACCCCCGAATGGGAGGAAGCTACCGAACTCTATGTAAAGATGCTGGCTCCCGTCGCTCCGCACATTGCCGAGGAACTGTGGACGAATCAAATGGGCAAGCCCTATTCCATCCATCAACAGCCGTGGCCCAAAGTTGACGAAGCCGCTGCGAAGGAAGACACCATCGAACTGCCCGTTCAGATCAACGGCAAGGTGCGTGACCGCATCACTGTCGCCGCCGATGCCAGCGAAGAGGAGATCAAATCCGTTGCGCTGGCGAGTGAGGTCGTGAAAAAGCATTTGGATGGCAAAGACCCGAAGAAGGTGATCGTGGCGAACAGGAGATTGGTAAGCGTGGTGGTGTAAGTCAGGAACCCCTCAACGGTCTGTGAAGGCAGCAGGTTGCTTGTAAAAGCGCCTGCTGCCTTTTTGATTCCGCCTCACCCAAAAGTACTGTTTTACGCGCAATCATTTTGCAACATGCGGGCAACTCTCCTGTAACGTACCAGATGACCACAGAGTCATACAATCAAAAAAAACTTATCTTTCTAAATGATGAGAATGTGACTTTGGAATGACAGCATTTATGACTGATAAAGATGGCATCTTTACTGTAACTGACATACCTATCTGGTGTAACCGGGAGGAAAAACAAAATTACTGGTGGTGTGCCCAATCCATAAAAGCCTGAATCGTACTTAAGGGAGTCATTCGGCTTTCTAAAAAATATGTTCTATCAGGAGAGTATGACCATGAAATCCAAGCGTCTTCTTCAAATCTTTGTCCTGCTTGTCATGCTGTTCAGTCCTTTGGGAAGCGTCCAAACGGCAAGCGCCAGCAGCAGCCCGGCCCCGCAACTGGATGCCGTGGTGATCGATCGTAATTTAAACTATTGGGACGCCAGTTACTATGGTTTCGTAAGTTCCGGTATTTACGAAAACTGGCGCTTCGAGTTCACCACCTCTCATAATTTTGTTGTGACGGTGACTCGCATGAGCGGTGATCTGGTTCCCCTCGTCATCCTGATGGATGGCAGCGGGAGTGAACTTGCTCATGGCACAGGCTCATTGACCAGTACTCAGCCCGCCGGAAGTTATTCCTTCCAGGTCCAGCCCGAAAGCGGCATGGGCCTCTACATGCTTACCCTGCGGGAAGTCGTTGTCCCAAGCCAGCCCTCTGCCTCCACGGTTGTCGTTCCGACGAGCATCAATGTAGGCCAGACGGCTGCAGTGACGGTCAGTTTGAACAATGTTCCGATGGAAGGCTACACCAGCGCCGAATTCAGCTGTACGTACAATGCAAGCCTGGTTGCACCGGGGAATGTCGTTGTCACGGATCTTTTTGGACTCGATCCAGTCATGGCATCCACTACTCCGCAGGGTGGCAGTTTCATTGTTGCGATCGCGGGGAGCAATGGCAGGAAAGCCACCGCCAGTGGCGCCGCATTTACCTTTAATGTGGAAGGACTGCAGGCGGGTCAAGCGGCGATCGAATGTGTAGCCCGCATTTCCAAGGGCGACAATGTGTTGACGGCGCTTCCATCCACTCCCGCCAGCCTGACAGTTCAATCTCTCGGAGATACGCCCACACCGACCTTCACGCCGACACCGATAGACACAGCCACCTTCACACCCACCCCGATCACGGACACACCGACCTTCACGCCCACACCTGTGACCGAGACCTCCACCCCGATCACGGACACACCGACTTTCACGCCTACACCTGTGACCGAGACCTCCACCCCGATCACGAACACACCGACCTTCACGCCTACACCTGTTCCAGAAGATGGAACGCTGACTGGGAAGGTGCTGGCTGGCAAGCCCGTGACTGTCAGTCTGTATACAGATGAAACGCTCGTTACTTCGGTGGCTGCCAATGCGGATGGTACGTTCAGCCTCACGGCTCCCGCCGGGACGTATACCGTGCGCGCCACCGCCGATGGTTTCCTTAGTGCACAGGGCTCTGTCACCCTTACGGCTGGCGAGACCGGCACAAAGCCGGAGGTCACTCTGGTGGCAGGTGATATTGTCAATAACAATGTCATCGATCAGTTCGATGCCCTGACGATCGGGATGAGCTACAACACAGCCACGCCAGCGGCTGCAGACCTGAACAACGATGGGACCATCAACGTTCTGGACCTGGAACTCCTGGCTCGCAACTATCGGCAAGTCGGGCCCATTGTCTGGTAAGTAGACCGTTGTAAACAGGGGCGCATGAATTCATGCGCCCCTTCCTTCTTTAGGAGTTTCTGATGAAACGTATACCTGTATTGATTCTCGCGATGATTTTTACCTTTGCCACCGTGATGAATGCCGGTGCCCAGACGGCCGAAAGCATTTGGCTTACGGCCGATATGACGTCCTTTAAGACGGGAGAGACAGTTACGGTTGCAGTCAATACGGCCTCTGCGACACCCATCCAGGGATTTACATTTCAAATCCGCTACGACCCCGATTGCCTGCGGCCGGTCAATGCTGCCAGTCCCATTCCCGGGATGAACGGTTTGCCTTTGCCGCAACTCACCGGCCTGGTGGATGGTTCCTACGCCAGTACCGTGCCTCAGACGGTGAATGGGGTGCTGGCCGAGGTGCGGTTTGTCACGTTGGGGGGCTGCCAGACAGACCTGACACTGGAGAGTGCCGCGCTCGCCATCCGGAATGAAGCGGGGTTTGCCGCTCCGCTTGCCGGCGTGACAGTTGGCGAAAAATACGTTGCACTTAACATCGATAAAGAGGTGGTTGCCTCTCAAGCTGAAGAACCGCTGTCGGGGGCGATCCTGCCCCTTGACCCGCCTGTGGCAGCGGCTGCGAAGGTTTCCGGCTGGTTAATCGCATTGCTCGCGACCCTATTGGTGGGCGGCGTCATGTTTGTTGTCTTCAAAAGGCTTCGGATCGGCTCAACGACCGGACCAAAGACGTCAGCATCCTCCCAGACGCCCATGCTGCAGATCAAACACGGTCCCCAGGCAGGGACAAGCTTTGCCCTCAATAAGCTGCCTTGCTACATTGGACGTGACACCCTCAACGAAATTTGTCTCAATGATCCGCACATCATCAGCCAGCACGCCAAGATCTTTGCGAAGGACAATGGCTACTACCTGATGGATCTGGGCGGTGAGACGTTCGTCAATGGTCGCGCGATCCGGAAAAGCTCTGCCAGCTTAAAGCCAGGTGATGTCGTGCGCCTGGGAAAGAGTGCCTTGTTTGTGTTTGGATCGTAACATTCATGTCCATGACATATTACTGGCTGATCATCATAGAATGGAAGCCAACGATGGCTCACATTTTATAGCCCACTTGAAAGACACGAGGAGTAAGTAACCATGAAATCCAAATATTTGCTTCGGGCTATTAGTTTGTTGGTTCTATTGGGTTCGTTGTTTCCAGCAGCCAACGCTGGCGCCCTTGCTGCAACAGCTCCTCCGCCAGCCGATCTGTTCCAATTGCCCTGGGATCAGGGGCTTGCCTGGATGGCGATTGATGGACTGGATAATGGCACCAAACGACCTGTCGATAGCTCACACCATTACACAGTGGGCGGCGCCATTGATTTTGCTCCACGCCGGGATATGAGGGTGGGGGAGAATACCTCCAATTTTTGGGTCACGGCTGCTGCCTCAGGGACGGTCATCGCAAAGTCCTTTTGTCATTTGAAGATCGACCATAACAATGGCTGGACCACGGAATACCAGTTCCTTGCCAACGTCCAGGTGAAGCTGGGTGATCCGGTTTTCCGCAACCAGCGTCTGGGAGTCATCGCGAACGGTTCGACCCAACCGTTTTGCCCGGGCAGCAAAGAGATCAATATTCCACACCTGCATTTCATGCTGCGTCCCACGCTGAGGGATGTAACGTTCGCAGGTTGGAAGATTGGCTACATTCCACTATTCAATAAAACCTCTTTTACAAAAAATGGTGAGACACTGGGACTTTTCAAGCCCCTTTTGAACGTTCTCGACCTTCAAATTGTGTTGCGCGGTGCCATAACATGGGATACGGTGTATACCGGCAGTGTGGATACCTACCGTTATGAAAAATGGTCGTTCGTGCTGAATGAGATGAATAAATTTACGCTGACCGCCACGCCAGTGACCAACGGCCTGGTTCCTCTGCTTCTCTTGCTGGACGCCAATGGAGCTGAAATTGCGCGCGGCACAGGCACATTGACCAGCACCCAGCCTGCCGGAAGTTATTTCGTTCAAATTCAACCCCAGGTTGCGAACGGTTTGTATAGTTTACTTCTACACAAGGACGACCTGCCGCTGCCGTCCGGTCCGTATGTGTCCACCGT
>Ga0105104_10003514_pt1 | contig 11133 bp, 8 predicted proteins | sample PPLLaktember2015_3_FD_87034 | JGI IMG/M metagenome (GOLD analysis project Ga0105104, IMG submission 87034) | Freshwater sediment microbial communities from Prairie Pothole Lake near Jamestown, North Dakota, USA - PPLs Lake P7 Core (6) Depth... | ecosystem: Environmental > Aquatic > Freshwater >... | reverse complement strand
TTAAGCATGAACGGCTTTTTATGTGATGAAGCTTCCAGCGCTGATGAGGCTCTGGATTCGCTCAACCGCCGGCCGGTCGACCTCGTTATCCTGGATGTTATGATGCCGGGCACCTCCGGTAAAGACCTCCTGCCCAGGATTAAGAAGTTATTCCCGGATACGGCTGTCGTCATGGCTACTGCGGTCGTTGAACCTGATACTATCGTCAACTGCATGAAAAACGGCGCCCATGATTATATCACTAAACCTTTTGATGTTGACCAGCTATTAGCTAATATTCAATCAGTGCTGGAAAAAAGATCGTTGGAGCTGAATCTTAAGGAAAAACGCCAGGTGCTGGAAGGCAAAGTTGCCGAACATGCCAAGGAACTCCAGAAACTCTTTATTGATGCCGTGGAATCCCTTGTCGGCGCCCTGGAAGCCAAGGATAAATATACCGCCGGGCATTCCCGCCGCGTTACCAAGATAGCCACGGATATTGCCGTTGTCCTCGGCATCCGCGGCGAGGAAATGGAAAACCTGCGCTGGGCGGCCCTTCTGCATGATATCGGCAAGATCGGCATTGACCCCACCATTCAGAACAAGCCGGGCATGCTGACGCCTTCTGAATACAATTACATTCTAACTCACTGCACTATCGGCCCCGGTATTGTCCAGCCGCTGGTGAATGAGATTATCAGTGATGCTATCCGCCATCACCATGACAGTTATGACGGCAACGGTTTGAACCAGGCCGTGAAAGGTGATCAAATACCGCTTATTTCCCGGATACTGGCTATCGCCGATTCTTTTGATGCCATGACCTCTGATCGCCCTTACCGTGCTTCCATGCCTCCGCTCAAGGCTTTTGAAGAGATCGTGCGCTGTTCCGGCACCCAGTTTGACCCTAAAGTAGTTCAGGCTTTCCTGAAAACTTCCCTGGCTAATTCCGCTAAAGCCTGTTAATCCGCTTACCGCGGTGATGCGTGCTGACGTTTTAATAAATAAACAGCATCACTTTTGCGGCGGAATAAAGTTGTTCCAGCCTTCCGGCGGGGGGTCCTTTTTCTTTTTTTTAGGGTCTGGTTTAATGTTTTCCGGTTTAATATCTTCTATCGGTACGAACGTCCGGATCGGAGCATACTTAAGCGGTTTATCGGGGCCTGTCTGACCCGCTGGTGCTTTAGGGTTTACCGGTTTCGTTAAGTCCCGCGGCTTTTCCGCGGGGAATAACGGCGCCGGTTTTTGAGGTTGCGGCTGGCTGGAAGGCTGTTGCGGCATTGGGGCTCTGATAAATTCCGGCTTTTCCCGGGCTTTTGCCGGTTCTTCATGTGAGGAGAAACCTATGCCGCCCTTGGACTTCCCCGCGAGTTGTTTGAAGATGTCGGTAGTTTCCTCTCCGGAATCTTTGCCTACCTGTGAATCCTGGGGGAATTCAAGCTGCGCCTGTCTTGAGAAACCTGTACCGCCCCCGGACTTTTCCTGGGCTTTTTTTGCCTCCAGTTGCCTTTCGTAATCCTCTTTGCTTAAAGGTTCACAGAATTCTACCCGGTTATTTACTATTGTTATCGTAAAATATTCGTGACATTTCCAGCACCGCCGCGGGCCGCTGTAGTTGTTATCAGCCAGAGAAAGCTTAGCCTCTGCGCCGCATTTGGGGCATTTTAAAGTCATCATGCTCATGTAAGTTATTCCCCTCCCTTACCGCCTGTTTTCCGGGTGGTAAGGATTAAGTATCGTTAAACACAATATATTTTGTTCATGATATTTTGTCAATTTGAAGATAGCAAAATAAGTAAATTCAGAGCCGGACTGAATTATTCCGGCGACTTAAGTAACGTCGGTGACCTAAGTAACCGCGCTCCTATGACGAATTGACCATTTACCCGGCCCCGCGCCCGGCGAATAATAATACTAGGCAACTACCCAAAGGACGGGCCGCGTTGCCTGTTTTCATTTTGAATTACGGAGGCGGGCTGAAAATAAAGTATCCGTCCGGGAAGAAAGCTATGAAATCGGAAAAGGGCACATCTCTGCTGGAAGTCCTTATCGCCCTGGCGCTCCTGGGCATCATCGGGGTGTTGTTTATGAACACCGCCATGGATTCTGCCCATGCTCGCGTCCAGGTTGATGAACGTACCTCTGCCAGGATCCTGGCGGAAACCGTGATAGATTCCGTTAAGAAAATGGACTTTTCTGCCAGTTATACCGTGACCGTTCCGGATGATTACCCCCGCTATACGGCCGACCTTGAAGTTGTTTACCTGGATGGCAACGCCCTCCAGAAAATAACCGTGAGTATTGGCCGTGATGGGCGTGAAATATTAACGCTGGAAAACTATAAGGTGAACCGATGAAGCTGAAATTCCTGAAACTGTATCATAAAAATACCAAAGGCTTCACCCTTATCGAGGTCATGGTCGCGCTGGCTATTACCGGCGTCATCGGTATCGGCGCTTCTGTTTCCAGCCTCCAGTTGCTTTACCAGGCATCACAGGATACGAATTACACCTCCGCCGGCCGCAGCGCGGCCAACGCTATCCACTGGATCAGCCGCGATGCCCTCATGGCGCAGGCTATCACCGGCTGTGATGACTTCCCCGGCTCTGCCGCCCTCTCGTTTTCCTGGGAGGGTTGGGATAATGACGTGTATTCCGCTGATTACACGGTGGTCGATGGAACGCTGTGGCGCGCTTATTCTGACGGCGTTAGTGAGTATAACACCTTGATTGCCGAGCATGTCAGCCTGGATGAAGACCTGACCTTTTGTACTTCTGACGGCGGCATCATTACTCTTTCAATAACCTGCACTGCCGGGGAGGGCGGCCGCACTGTAAATATCACCCGGACGCGCGCCATCACTAACCGCCCCGGGCTTTAGCTGGATAATGATATGAAAAACAGACTGAACAAGATAAGGTTTAACGGGCAGGCCGGCCAGGCTTTACTGCTGGTGCTCATTTTCTTCCTCATGGGCAGTTTGACCATCGCGCCGGTCCTGGGGTATATGGGCACGGCCCTGAAAACGGAAGCTAAATATGAAGCTAAAACCGGTGAGCTTTTCACTGCTGATGCCGGTATTGAAACCGGCCTCTGGCGTATTAAGTATGATTTCATGGGCCCGGATTATGACCCTTATGATTATGAAACTGCCTGGCCGTACGAGACCGACCCCGTCAATAACCGCACAGCTGATGTCCTGGTTCAGAATGTATGGCTCCCCAGCAACGTGACACTGGATTCGCTCGGCTTGACTGCCGCGCAGGCTAAAGCCATGATCGAATCTGAAAAACTCGTCATTTCCGGCACCTCCGGCGCGGTTCCGGGACAGCCTTTCTATATCAAGATGGATTTTACCCCGGCTTCCGGTGATAACCTTACTATAAAATCCATCGGCGTCTGGCTGCCGCAGGGGTTCGACTACCACGTGGGAGATAGCGAACTTGAACAGCTTGATGCTTTTGATCCTTGCCGCCCGGATGCCGTGTCCATCGATACCGTGCCCGGCGGTACGGCTATTGTCTGGAGCTATAATGCGCCCTATCCCCTCTTCGCGTCCTTTCCCAAATATGCCCTCGAAGATAATACGATGACCGTCACCTTTTCCTTTACCTATGATCCGCCCGCCGGCGACCCGGATAAAATGCCGCTTGCCGTTACCTGGGTAACCACGGAAATGGAACCATCCTGCCCCAATGGTAATAACGTTCCCATGTCCTGGGATACGGATATGCGTTACTATAAAATAACCTCGGTAAGCGGAGGTACCGATATTCAAACCTACCAGTCCAAATCGCAGCTCCGGAGCCTCGGCAACGGTATTGCCGGTGATTGTGTTGCCATCGGTAACTCCTTGATGGTTGACCCGGAAAATAACATCTATACCCGGTGGCTCCCTTCCAGTGACTATACGCTGAGCACGAATCCGGCTGATGGGGATGTACTTTACGCTTACCTTTACTGGTCCGGGTTCCGCACTCTTTCCAATGTCATCTGGTCGGACACCTGCACTGATTTTGATAACTGGGATAGAAATTCCGCGGACGGCAGCCAGACGCGGGTGCCGGAGGGAGACGGTGATATCAGCGGTACCTGGAATACTGCGCCCTGCTGGGATGATGTTGATGAAACTACACCAAACGATGTTGATTTTATGACCGGCACTACGGATGGCGGCGGCTATAAACTCTTCACTTTTTCCGCCTTTTCTGTCCCTGAACAGCCGGTTGCCAGCCTGGTAGTAACCATCCGGGCGAAGGATGCAGGCGGCACAGGAAATAATGATATCCGCCCGGCAATCAAGGTGAATGGCACCGTATATTATGATTCCACCACCCATAATCCCGGCACTGGTTTTACCACCTACAGTTGTACCTGGGATGAAAACCCGAATACAACAGACCCGTGGACGGCTGCGGATATTAACGGCACCGGGCCGAATCCTTTGCAACAGATCGGGGTTAGAAGCAGCGACCTTAATCCTGATATGGATGTTTCCATAGTTTACGCCCAGGTTAACTATTCAAGCTACTGGACAATATATAACGACGATGACTTCCAGGGGCGGGGCGGCAGTAACTCTGCCGTGGACCCGCGCCTCCTCACTTTAACCGACGGTATAAATTTGTCTTCTTATGCCCCGGGCACTATCGCTATCTTATGGACGCAGTCCGAATCAGGTACCCTGGAAGCCGCCGATACTCTATATTACGCACTTTCCAATAATAACGGCGCCACCTGGAGCAGCGATATCGAGGCTTTCCATGATGATAACCCGTCCAGCCCGTTCTATGCCCTCGTTCCGGATGATTATTTGACCGCGGGTTTTAAACTGCGGTATTACTTTAATTTCAACTCCGCCGAGGAATATGTCCGCCTGGATAACATTAATTTTTATTATATGCCGCCGGATACCTCGATCACGTTCAAAATAGATGATCAACAGGTCTATCTCGATGCTGAAGGCAATCCCCAGTCGGATGAACAACCGTTAACCGTCTCCGCCGGTTCGGTTATCCTTAATTCGGGTTTTGGCGGGTATTCCTACGCTTGCAAACGTGATGTTACCAGGCTCGTCAAAAAGTATCCTGAAGTAATTGGCGAGGAGCATCACACCGGTAACGCTAAATACACTGTTGGCGATGTCCAGGCTGATACCGGCGTGCACGTCTCTTATGCCGGCTGGTCTTTGATAATTATCTATGCCAGCCCTCAAACCGCCGGGCATTATCTGTATCTTTATGACGTTTTTTCTTTTAACCCGCAAAATACCAACCTGGACTTCGATTATGATGGAGATCCGGGTGGGGATATCAGCGGCTTTCTTTTCCCGGAACCGATCCGCAATAAAGAAGGCCAGCTCATGGAAACGGTGGCGGCTAAATTGACCGTATTTGTCGGTGAGGGTGATGCCTGGTTATACGGCTCGGTTCCGAATACGGATTCTATCAAAGCTACCGGGCAGCAATCGGTGGACAACTGGAAATACCTTTATAACTCCGCCAGCCCGGATTACAATCTTTGGAACTCGGGTTCATACCCCTGTACGACTTTGCCGGGCATCGATATAGATACTTTTAACATACTCTGGACTGATAATATTCTGACGCCTAAAGACACCAGGCTTACCCTGGATTTATATTCGGGGCAGGATGCCTGGAACCTGGTTTATTTCATACTTTCTGTCCGCAGCGAGACGGTAACCAGCGGGACCGGTCATTATTTGATAGATAGTAACTAACCCTGATTTGGTTAAGTTTATTATGTAGGGTGGGTGGAGCGACCATGCCCCGTATGAGTAACGCCACAAAAGGTGGCCCCGCTATAATATAGCGGGCGGGAATCGGGAAGCGCAACCCACCATCGTGTGACAGGCACGCTCTGGAATCGAGCGCGGAATAGAGAAGGATTGGGGTGGAGGGTTTCGTATTTCGTGCTTCGTATTTGTTTAGAGTTTAGGATTTAGAGTTTCGTATTGGTATTATTCTCCCTGCTCCCTAACCCCTAACCCCTTACCCCTAATTACTAACCCCTACTACGTCGCACTCGTCCTGAAACGCAATATCGCTATTAACCCGAAGGCGGCAAAAAACACCGCCAGGGCCACCATGGAGGTCCAGACATCGCTGAACCCCGCCCCGAAGAGCATGAGCTTGTTGAATCCCTCGGTCGCCCAGGCATGCGGTGAAATTTTTGCGAAGGTCTGCAGCCAGTCCGGGTAGAGGAAAAGCGGCCACCAGCACCCGCCGAGCGGCGCTAATAATAACGAAGTAATCACTGCCAGCGATGATGCGCTGCGTATCGTCCCGGCAAAAGTCGCCAGCATCAAAGAAAACGCTGATGACATTAAGACCATCAGTAAAGAAAGTAATATCACCGCTCCCGGCGCCAGCCCCAGGTCAACTTTAAAGACTAGGATACCGACCGTCCAGAAGATTATGATCTGTATCAACCCGCGTATGAACGTCCCCAGGTAGATGCCCCCTAATATCGCCTCTCTGGTAACGGAGGTGGAAAGCAGCCTTTCCAAAGTGTGCCGGACGCGTTCCTGTACTATTGAAGTCGCGGATACCGCGGCAGCAAAGAACACGAACATTACCAGGTATCCCGGGATGACATAGTTGGAGGGGTTGGTCGATTTTACCTCCCCCACTTTCTCCGTGACGATGGAGAAGAATGGTGTTTCCGCCCCATCTGTGCCCCCGGCAAAAAGCTCGGCGGTGATCCTGGCGAGCTCCGCTTGTATTTCTGTTTGACTCGCTCCGCTCTGCTGTAATAGCTGGGCGGTAGCGTGGAGGATGACCGTATCCGTGACAAAACGGGAGTTTATGGCATTGGCTATGCCGTTCAGGATGGCGCGTGTCCCTGTTGCCCCGGCATTGGCGAAGATTTCCAGCTTCACCGGCGCCCCGGCGGTCACGGCTTGTGTAAAGCCGGCCGGGAAGGAAAGGAAGCCGTCCAGCTTGCCGTCGAGTACCGCCTGGCGGTCGGCGTTATAGTCCTTATCCCAGACGATAATAGGGTCACCCGGCGGCAGAGCGTCCGGGTCCTTGGTTTCCATCGCGCCCAGGAGCTGCACGCTGATACCGCTGGTTTCCTGTGTCGTCATATGCAGCGTCAGGCGTGTATCCTGGTCGAAAGCACCGGTCAGCAGGAAGTTAAAAAGGATAATGAAGAGGAACGGGAACAGAATCGAAAAAAACAGCGCTGCCCGGTCCGTGACGAATATCTTAAGGTCTTTCAGGGCGATAAACCAGATGTGTTTAAGGTCTTTCATCGCTGCTTATTTACTCCCCGGCACGGCTTTGAAGATCAGCCGGCTGATAACCAGCCCCACCGCCGCCACCGCCGCCAGTACCGCCAGCGGCTGCCACGCATCCGCGAGCGAACCGGCCTCGGTAATAACGGTTTTTAAAGCGTCGTTGGCGTAGGTGTTTAAAGAAAACGTGCCGATTTTAGCCAGCACGGAACCCGGTTCCAGGGTAAAGAAGGTACCGCCCAGCATGGCCATGAACATGGTTATTACTATGGCGGTCCAGTTGGCGGCCTCTTCCGTGCGGGAAATTGAGGCTATTATCAGTCCCAGCCCCGCCGCTGAAGCGGAGAAAATTATGGATACTACCAGCGCATAGACAAATGACAGCGGCGTGAATAATCTGAATACGGCGTAAGAAAGTACCAGTAAGATCAGCGTCTGCACAAACCCGCGCGCCACTATGGATAAAAACTTCCCGAAGAACAGTTCCCCGGTACTTAAGCGCGTGGTCAGCAGCCGCTCTAACGTGCCCCGCTTCCGCTCCTCCACTATCGTCCGGGCAATGAGGCTTAAGGAGAACAGGACATACATCGTAATAATACCGGGCAGGAACTGGTTTACAAAATCCGTGCTCCCGCCGGTCGTTTCTTCTTTAATTCCGTAGGCCGGGTCCTGGCGCTGCTGGCTTATCAGGGTCTGGACGGTAGCAATAATCTGATTATCGTCTAATCCCCGCCCCGCCAGGTTGCTTTTAACCGCGCTCGCCGCCTCGAACGATTGGTCGATCTGCTCCGTAATACCCCGTATCATACTGGCAATGATCTGACCGTCCTGCCCCCCGTTGCCCCGCTGCTTGAAGGTCAGTTGTGCTTTGCCGCCGGTTGAAAGGGTATCGGAAAATCCGGCGGGTATAAATGTTACAAAGAGCAGGTCGGAGCGGTCCAGCTTGGTGTTGGCTTCCTGCGCGCTGACCACGTCCACCGTCACCCCGTCGATGCTCTCCAGTGACTGTATCAGTTGCTGTGAATACGCGCCGTTATCTTCATTGACGATTGTCGCCGTGCCCTTGAAAAGCGTTTGCCCCCCGAACGCCCCGTACATCAGCGCAAAAGTGAGTACCGGGAGCAGCAGACTGAACGCCAGGTCGCCCCGGTCTATCAGGTATAACTTCACTTCGTTCAGGGCTATCGTAATGGCGCGTTTCATATCTTTTCAGTTTCGTTTCGTATTAAATATATTGTGCGTAGGATGTGTCTAAATGTTAAAAATCAATTAAGTCTTTATCAACCCCCTGTATCCCCCAATCTTGGGGGACTTGTGTGGCCGGGGGACACCCCCTGAGCCCCCGCCAAAGGGAATCCTTCCCTCTGGACTCTCTTAAAAGTTGTTACTTAAATCCTTCCTTGCTACTTGCCATTTGCAGTTTGATACTTCTCCCTACCCCCTACTCCCTAATCCCTGAGGCTCCTCCCCGTCAGCTTTAAGAAAACGTCTTCCAGCGTCACTTTTTCCGGATCGCCTATCTGCTTTTTCAGGTTATGCGTGGTATCCATAGCGATAATTTTACCGCCGTCCATGATCGCCACCCGGTTGCATAGGCGGTCGGCTTCTTCCATGTAGTGCGTGGTGTAAAGTATCGTCATGCCCTTGGCTTGCAGGGACTTAATGTTCTCGAAGATGTTGTTGCGTGATTGCGGGTCGATGCCCACCGTCGGCTCATCTAAAAAGAGGAGTTCCGGGTTGCCCATCAGCGCAATCGCCAGGTTGATGCGCCGCTTCATGCCGCCGGAAAACTTGGAAACTTTACCCTTTGCCCTGTCTTCCAGCCCCATCAGCTCCAGGTTCTTTTGCGCCTGCGCCCTGGCATCCTCGCCCGTCATCCCCGCCATCCGCCCGAAGAAAACCATGTTATCGATGGCGGAAAGGTCTTCGTAAAGCGCCAGGTCCTGCGGGCATACCCCGATGATCGCGCGCACGGCCGCGGCGTCTTTTTTTACGGAATGCCCCCCTATCGTTATATCCCCTTTATCCGCCGGCAGCACGGTGGCCATCATGCGGATGGTTGTCGTTTTGCCCGCCCCGTTCGGCCCCAGCAGCCCGAATATTTCGCCTTTCAGGATGGAAAATGAAACGCCGTTCACGGCTTTAAAATCTTTGAAACTCTTTTCCAGGTCCTTGACCGCCACGAATTCATCTGCCATTCAGTTGCCTCCGCTTTACCCGGTAAAACGCAAAATCTTGTTCCCATTATATACATAGAGGTTCAAGGGTTACAACCGTAACTGGTACAATAAAATACTAGCCGGTTGGCCAGGTTTTGGCGTTTTCTCCCGCAGGAGTTGACTGCGGAATAACCAGGATACAAGATACAAATCCCAAACGTTTGGTTATTGCGCCGCCCCTTTACCCCGGGCGTCCCACGCCGATTCCTAACGTCATACGGCGTCCCGTATGGCGAGGTAATCGGGATATGAGAGCGCCATCCAAGATGGCGTCGAATCGGGATATCTTGGTTATTGTATCTTGGTTATTGTATCCTGGTTTTTGTTGCTGATGCCGTAGATAAAGAGCGAAAGCATTTCCCGGGCGAATTTGCTATCGCGTTTCATGCGTTCATTAATTTCCGGGTTGCCGGCTATCCCCTGCTGGAAGAACGTGATGTAAGTAATGATCGCTTCATCGGAAAGGTCTGACCGTAAATTCCCTTGTTCCCTTCCCTCTTTCAAAAACTCGCGGAAGGCATTTTCCGCTTCGGCGATAATCGGGTCTTTGCCCCCGGCTGCCCCTTGCATACCGGCAATTCCCGTCCGGCCGGAATCGCCCCGGGCTTTTACCTCCAGGTTGTACTGGTCGGCGATATCCAGCCACGTTTGTATCGTCCCCTGGAGTTTTTCCACCCATGATTTTTTCCAGACGAGGATGTTCCGGAAACGGGTTGCCAGTACCCTGATGATGGAGTGCTGGTAGTCTTTTACCAGCTCGTCTTTACTGCCGAAGTTGTTATAAATTGTCGCCTGTGATACCCCCGCCCGCCGCGCAATGTCATTGATGCTTACTTTGTCCGTACCGAACCGGGAAAAGAGCTCTTCGGCGGCATGGCGGATATCTTCTTTGCTTTGTTCCTTGCGCCTCTCGAACCCGTCCATATGACACCTCCCGGCACTTAAAACTATAATTATTATAGCAATACATATTGACAATTACAATAATTATTCCTATAATAATTGGAGTAAATATATACAAACACTCTAGAAAGTATAAATAGTGCCTGTTCTTCTCATGGTATCCTGCAGAAAGGTGAATTTTGATGAATGTGTCACCCGCGATAAAGACAACCGGCCTGACCAAGAAATTCGGCAGTTTCACCGCCGTGGATGATATCTCCCTGGACATCCGGCGGGGAGAAATTTACGGTTTCCTGGGGTTGAATGGCGCCGGGAAAACAACCACTATCCGCATGTTATTGGGGATGATACGGCCGAGCGCCGGTTCCCTGGCGCTTTTTAATGAAGAGATACTGCCGGGCAGCCGCGCCGTCTGGGGCAAGGTGGGTTACCTTGTCGAGACGCCCCACCATTACCCCGATCTCACGGTAGCGGAAAACCTTGAAATATTCCGCCGTTTGCGCGGTATCAAAGATTTTAAGGCTGTTGACCGGATGATTAATGAATTAGGATTATCGCCTTATCATGACCGCCGCGCCCGGACGCTTTCTCTCGGGAATGGGCAGCGGCTCGGCCTGGCTAAAGCGCTCATTCACCATCCTGATTTGCTCCTGCTCGATGAACCGGCGAATGCGCTGGACCCGGCCGGCATCGTCGAGATAAGGAACCTTTTAAAAAGTCTGGCGGTCAACAACGGCGTTACCATTTTTATCTCCAGCCATATCTTGAGTGAGA